>ERZ1090860.249-NODE-250-length-33452-cov-40.102883_pt1 | contig 33452 bp, 25 predicted proteins | sample MGYA00478483_ERZ1090860 | MGnify/ENA primary metagenome ERZ1090860 (study PRJEB33644, sample SAMEA5815741) | chicken gut metagenome | biome: Chicken; feature: Gastrointestinal Tract; material: Caecum | place: Ireland | collected 2019-01-01 | study: A study of the...
CGGTAATCCTCCCGTCAGACCGTTACCCTGTGTAGTCCCTTGTAAACTGTACTTTGCTATGTGATAAACTTTTTATGTCATCCATTGACAAGAACCTCCTGTGCTTTTTGCTTGGTTGCCAGACCAGCTTTATTCTAGCACAGGAGGTTCTTTCTCTTCACTAAAGTATTTTTTATCCACCCCCAGTTGAACTGGGGGTTTTATCATGCCTATTCGGCGCCAAAAACAGGAGTGGCGCCGCTGACGCTGCGCCACTCCTGCTAAAATTCAATATTCCTACTCAGGGGCTCTTTTTGTGCTGTCTGCACAATCTGGGGCGGTCCAGTTCTTTGTCCGGGGGATTTGTTATGGGCGGGGCTGTCATTGGTCCGTGTTTTCCTGACTTATTCCAGCAGATCCTGCTCTTCCGGGTGCGTTTCAAACCAGTGCACGGCGTAGGAGCAGGTGGGTCTGGCCTTGCGGCCTTCCCTGCGCAGGGTATCGGCTGCCGCCTGCAGCAGCTGTCCGGCAATGCCCTGCCCCCGCAGAGAACCGTCCACAAAGGTATGGTTGATGACCGCAACACCCTCCCGTTCCGGGAAGGTCACCTCCGCCAGCAGCTTTCCTGCCTCATCTGCGGCAAAGATCCGGCCGGGTTCACAACGAAATTCCATTGAGATCACCTCTGTTTCCGGAGCGGCACACCGGCGGCGTGCCGCTCCCTGTTCCGGTCATTCGGGCGGTTTGCGGCTGCAGCTGCCTCCGCAGCAGCAGCCGCCCAGGCTGCCGGAAAGAAGCAGCCCGATAAGCCCCGTATAGACCATGGTGTTCCAGGGGTTGGCGGTGATGGCGCAGGACCCGGTGGGGCAGCCTGCCAGCGCGTAATAAACAAGCCCCACCGCCGCGCCGCCCGCGGTGAAAAGGATGGCCCGCCGCCATTTTTTCCAGAATTCTTTCATCATACCTGTTCGTCTCCTGTAGGGATGGTCTGCCCGGGACGGGAGAGCGCGTGCCCCCTGTCCCGGCTTTCTGTTTGCTGTGATACCAGTATACCCATCCGCCGCCCTTTTTTCTGTGATGAGGTCACCCACATCAAAAAAGGACTTCCCATCCCGGGAAGTCCCCAAAAGCAATGCATGTCCCTGCCTGCTGCCTTCTTCCGGCTGCGGGAAAAAGGGCGCAGTATGAGGCCTGAGATCTGCCAGCACCGGCATCGGAAACCGCCGTTCTTGCGTGCCTTCTCTGCGCACTGACTTTCCATATAGAGGTCTCTGTTTTCAGGCTTTACCGGCACTGCCGAAAATTCGCATCTTTTCTTCCGCCGCCGCCTGCACCGCCTGCTGCATGACCGGCATCAGGTCCGTCATCCCCATACCGGAGCAATATTCTTCTGCCGCCGCCCTTGCCTGTGCACGGTTTATATCGGTAAAGATATTGATTTTTGCAATGCCTGCCCGAATCGCACGCTGAAAATCCGTACTGCTCAGTCCGGAACCGCCATGAAGCACAAGCGGCGCTTTGACGCACTGCGCCAGTTCCCGGATCAGAGAAAATTGCAATTGGGGTGCCACACGGTAAGCACCATGCAGTGTGCCGACCGCCACAGCCAAAGCGTCAACCTGGGTTTGTGCCTGAAATTCCGCGGCCTGCGCAGGATCGGTATACAGCATCTGCTGCGGCTGGGAATCAGCATTGCCCACATGGCCAAGTTCTGCTTCCACGGAGACTCCGCGGGCATGGGCATAGGCAGTCATGTCACGGACAGCCCGGAGGTTTTCCTGATACGGCTGCATCGAGCAGTCGTACATAACAGAGGAGAACCCCAGTCGGATTGCTTCCTCCACCAAGGAGGGCGTCAGCCCATGATCAAAATGCACAACCACTGGAACACTGCTGCGTTTGGCAAGCGGAATCAGAATGTCTGCCAGTTCCTGCAGAGAGGCCGCCGGCAGGAGGACTTCAGCCGTACCGATAATAACCGGAGAACGCAGGTTTTCTGCCGCCGCCAAAACGCCCTTGGCCATTTCCAGGTCAACGGTATTGAACAGGCCAACTCCATAGCCTTCCCGTTTTGCCTGGGGCAAAACATCATTCAGTGTCGCCAGCATCCGCGGTTCCTCCGTTTTGTTCGGTCCTCACGATCCGGGGATCAGTAAACAGATCATACTCATCAAAACTCTGTGTGGAGAATTCCGACACAACGGCCCCTTCTGCTCCTCCCTGGAACCAGTGGCGCGTGTTGGGTTTGATCGTATACTGCTGCCCTGGTTCAAGGGGGATTTCGTGCCACACCGTGTAGTATTGCTCACCCCCGACCGGCGGACGGCAGGCCGGATGTGCAGTCGGCTCGCCCTCTACATACAGGTACACCTTTCCCCACCGGCAGCGGAATGTCTCCTGCTTGCCGGAATACCCCTGTTCCGGCAGCGGGGCATGCCGGTGTTCCGGGCAGGTCTGGTTCGGCAGCAGTACCATCTCTTTGGCACAGTAATGTTCGGTATTGATGTAGACAACCAGCTCAAGACCCGTGTGCAGAAGATCATCCAGACCAAACGAGGCAATCTCCAGAGACTTCTTTTCTTCGTTCGTCAGGACGATCCCGGCACGCTCAAAAATTTTCAGCGTCTGTCGGGCCACTTCCTCTTTCAGGTTTTTATCAGGCCCCATATGTATCACCCTTTCTATGGTTCATAAAATGAAGGATTTCCGGCAAAGGAGTAATTCCGCTGGAAGCGCCCACCTGCATAATACAGTGCCCTCCTACTGCGTTGCCCAGCTCCGCGCTGTCAAACGGTGTCCACTCCATGGACAACCCAGCCAGGAAGCCAGCACAAAAGGCGTCACCCGCTCCTGTGGTATCCACCACGGCAATATTTTTGAATGCGGGCATCATGCGGCTTTCTCCGTTTTGCAGCAATACGTAAACACCCTTTGCGCCCAGTTTGATCATTACATTCCGCACGCCTGCACTTTGAAAATACGCAGCGATTTCCTCCGCTTTTTCCAGAGCGGAAAGCTTTTTGGCTTCCTCCAGACTGGGCATAAACCAGTCCAGAAACGGCCAAGCTGCCTGAATCTTGTCACGCCATCGGTCCTCATAATCCCAGGCGGTGTCCATGACCGTCACCTTCCCTGCCTGCCTGCATTTTTCCAGGAACCGGGCGCAAGGTACCCCGTCAAAGGCCGGCGTAAGCAGTGCTCCGGCCACAAAAACGATATCGGCCCAATCCACAAGCCCCGTCGGAATGTCCGCCGCTTCAAAGGCCGCCGTAGAGCCGGGATTATACAGAAAGCTGCGTTCCCCATCCGAATTGACGGTTACAACGGAAACCGTGGTCTGAGTGTTGGGGGAAAAGATGATGCCCGCAGGATCCATGCCCTCTTCCCTTGTTTTTTGCAGGACATACTCACCAAACATATCCGTACCGACTTTACAGCACAGCTGTGCCTGACACCCCAGCTTACGCAGATCCCGGGCGGCATTGGCTGCACAGCCGCCAATGTGCACAGAAGTGTTCTCCACCGCCTGCAGCTCTCCCGGTGCAGGCAGCCGGTCCACCGTACGCAGAATGATATCTGTCGTTACACTACCTATACACAGAATCTTTTTCATTTTTCTCACCCTCTTTCAACGCCCGCAGTTCAATACTGTGGCAGAAGTCATTTTCACCGGCTTTGAGCCAGGCGGTCGTGGCAAAGCCGCGTCGGGCCAGCGGGTTGTCCCCGCAACAGATGTCCGGTCCCAGATCGAAGGCTGACGCCACAGGTTCCACGCCCAGACAAAGATTGCTTCCGTTCCAGGGAGGCGCTTTCCTGCCGCGGTTGCTGTACCAAAGCAAACAGTTCGGAAGTGCTTTTGTATCCCAGCGCAGCTCTGCCAGGTACCGTTCGTCCTGATTTTTCAGGCATACTTTTCCTTGGGAAACAGCCCCCAGCCACAGCAGCTCCTCCGTGTCCGCCGCCAGCGGCAGCCTTATGGCCCGGATGGTTGTTCCGTTCCGGCAAGGAACCGCCTGCGGGATGCAGACTGCGTCCGGCTCAAAGACGGAGGATTCATCCACACAGCCCGGGTATGTCCTGCACTCCTGAAATTCAGGCAAATACAGTTCGGTCACGCCCACAGACGGCAGCCGGAAAATCGGGTGTATCCCTACCGGGATGTGCATTTCTGTTTCTGCATGGATGGTGTCCTTTATGTGCAGGACCCGGCCTGCCGCAGTGATATTTCTTGTGACTCTGCTGATGCCACGCACGCCGCAGTCTGAGAGAGACAGTGAGATTCCCTCTCTGTCTGCGCGGTCTACCTGCCACATCATGTGGCTGGTGGGTCCATGCTGCCAGTTTCCCATTCCCGACAGATGCTTCCAGGGGCCCTGCCAGACGGGCACCGGAAGAACCGGTGCCTGTGGTGCACCGAATGGAACACAGAAGAAGTCTCCCTGCAGAGAGCGAAGAAACGCGTCCTCACTGTCCGGGAAGGCCGGCCCCCAAAACGGATTGACCCACCTGCCATCCAGCAGGAATTCCGCTGTGACCATGGCACCTTTTTCCTGCACATGCATCCGCACAAAATCATTCTGCACAGATACCATCGGCTTGTTCACCCCCGCTTCATACGGATCAACACGACCATCGCATGGGTGCCATCTTCATTGATGTATTCATGTTTTCCCAACCCGGCGGGAAGAATGCAGGCCTGGAGCCGCTCGATCGTAGTGCTGTATTCGGGATGTTCCAGCGAACGGATCGTCACACGGCTGCCCTCGGTCAGGGTAACGATCTGCATGTACTTTCCTTCCGTATCGTTTTCCACCCGGTGCTCAAAGAACAGGCGCTCAATATGAAACGGCTGTTCCGGCAGGGTGGTGTAGCGGTCCTTCCGGAATTTTCCATTTCCGTCCACCGTAATGGGCCTTGCCCGGTGATAGGCCTGAACGCGGTTTTCCCGGACCCATTTCTGATTGTCAAAAGAATGCTTCAGGTGCATCTTCATGGGCGGCGCGGTCATGGTCTTTGTTTCGTCATCCCATGTATGGCGTGCAAAATCATAGGTGAAGAAAGAATACTCGGTCCCCGCCACGCTGGGTCCGGTATCCATTTCCAGAATCATCTGGTTGCCGCCATGCCCATGGGAAGTCCCCGGCGGGATCAGGAACAGATCTCCCACATTCGTGTCCCACTTGGCCACATAGTCCTGCCAGTTCGGAATGACCTTTTTGTTTTCCGACTCCCTGCACAGTCGTTCCCACTCTTCCAGGTCAGCGGATTCCTTATACCCCATCAAGGTTGCGGAACCCTTATACGATTCTACAATGTAGTAGGTCTCATACCGCCCCAGCGGTTCATTGAAGTGTTCCTTGACATATGCGGTGGAAGGATGGTCATGCACCGGCATGCACACCCGTTCCAAAGGCTGTTCTTCCGGAAAATATCCGTCGTCCAGCCAGACCTGCAGAGGCATCAGATCCGGATAGGTTTCATGAATATACTTTCCTACCATCTGCACAGGGCGCTGCATAATGTTCTGGGCAGGAATGTTCACCATATTTTCCCGTCCGATGTCAACAAGGATGCTCAGCTCAATGCCCGCCAGTTCGTTCCAGGCGTTGCACTCCAGGCCCTCCACCTTCCACAGATCCCGGTAACGGTAGGCCCCCCACGGTCCCGGCTGCAGGATCTTGACCTGTTTCACCGGTCCCTTGACCAGTTCATCAATCATTTCCTGGTATACGTCGGCCGGCAGCATCTTGAGGCAGTCCGCATGAACGGCATCCACATACCAGTCCATCCGGGAGAAAAGCGCCTTTTTCTGACGATACAGCAGATAGAAATCGTTGTAATAGTATTTTTTCCAGGAGTAGTCCTTCACCGGCTCGATGCTGGCAAACGGTTCCAGGGTCCCGCCCCACATTTTCCACAGCATAGGCTGCATGGTGAAGTCGAGATAAACCAGCGTTTCGTATTCATCCAGCAAAGGCCGTACTGCCGCACCGGGTCCATAAACCAGGATTGCGCGTCCTTCCTCCCTTGCCTGCCGGATTTTCTCCGTCAGGGCCTGCACTTTTTCCTGGTCGATCAGATCTTCCAGGCTTCCGTCGCTGTTGACCCAGCCGAAAGAGGGATCATCCGTCTCATACCGCTTCTGGTATGCCGCAATCTTCTCCTGAGATTGATAGACACTGTAGGCATGAACGCACAACAGACCGGGACACGCCTGCTCCATCTCATGGCGGAAGACCTTCCAGTCAACGCCATACCAGCCATCTGCGGCCACAGGCCCTTTCTGGCACAGTTCGGCAAGGGTCCGGACTACCTGATTCGTGCCAATCACGGCCCGGGACTGTTTTCCCTTCAGGTCAACATGATTTTCCGCATTTTTTGCATATTCATATAAAGGCATTGTAAGCTCTCCTTGTCATGCTTGCTCCACCCGGAACAGGCGCGGAGCCGTAAAAATTCCCACCGGTCGGAAATGATATTCATACGCGAAATAGGCGCCCTGCGTTCTCCACGCATTATCCCCCCACCAATCATAGGCAGGGTCGGAGTTGTGCAGCGGCCCGAAGGTATTGTACCGATTTCCGAACACAATCAGGTCCACGGTATGGCGTCCTGCTTCCAGGACACCAAGGTCCGCCTCATAGGGGGCGATAAAAATGGTTCCCACCCGTTTACCATCCACCACGACACCCAGCAGCGGTGCGGAGAAATCATGGACCGAAAGCCGGTAGCGGCCCTTTTCCTGCAGTTCCACAGAGGATTTCTGTACATATGTTCCGCCATAGAAGCACAGTCCCTGGCTGCCAATGTCACCGTATGCCAGACACGACGGCATGGCGGTGATCCTGGGTTCCGCTCCCTCGCAGGTGACGCCGAAACGGCCCAACAGATAAAATGCTTCCAGGTAAGATTTGGGTCCAACTTTCTGGTAAACGGTCAGGAGGTTTTTGCCTTTGCGCAGCTTTCCCAATGGGATCTTCTGAATGGATTCATCCACATAATACCCGTTTTCCTTGACTTCCACAGGCGTTCCGTTCCAGACCATCTCCAAATATTCCGGCCGCTCGGCACCAAGGGATACCGCTGCATCGGCAACTTCGCTTTCAATCTCAAATTCCATGCAGACCTGATCCGGTCTTTCATCCGGATTGGGATCCGCCCACGGCTGTGCCCAGCCCCGGTTATAACCCAGTTCTTCATTGAGCAAGCCTTGTATGCGCAGGATCTCTTCTTTTGGCCTGCGTTCACCGCCATTCACGGAATAGGCCGGACGGTCCAGAAGCAGGACATTGGGTTCCTCCAGCCAAAACTCCTCTGCCTGCAATTCACAGACCAGCCGCTTTTTTTGCTTTTCAAAGGCAGGCAGTTCGGTACTGGCCGCAGCATTGGCGGGAACAAGCTCATAAAGACCGCTTTGTGCGGCATAGAAGCTCTGACGGAACACCGTAGTGCCATGGATTTGGATACAGGGCACATCACGGATCTGGCCGGTCAGGGGGTCCAGCTGGTTCACAGAATAGGTACCGCGCACCGAAACTTCGCAGTCCTGATGCGGCAGATCTTTCCCGGTAATCTCAAAGAAATTGGGCTTTTCGTGCTGGGTAACATTACAGAGGAACAGATACTTATGGCCGTTGGCTTCTTCACGCAGCTGATAAAGCATATCCCTGGCGCGTCTGCCGCTGTCCGGCCTGATGCAGTCCACCTCCCGGACCGGTTCCAGTGCACGAAGGATGGCAACCCTGGAAAAGGGGATCACTTCGCAATCGGCCGCAAACTGCTTCACCTCATCCGTAGGTTCCGCATCCATCAGGCTGGGCACCGTTTCCAGAAACACCACCCGGCCTCCCCGCGCCTGAAATTCCCGCAGCGCATTGTATGTGGTCCGCCGCAGGGTTTCACAGGCCGGCACCAGTACCACATCATATTGCATTTCCCCTACTGTAAACCCATCCTGGCCAGCTTTATACTGGTGAGGGAGCAGACTTTCGGAAATAAGGTCAAAATCCAGCAAACCGAAACTCAGCCACTCGATCAGGTTCTTGAAGCGCTCCTCCATCTCGTCGCGCACATCCGCGGTCTGGCGCATAGGTCCCCAATGAAGCCAATAGCTTTCAATAGGATGAATGACCCCTGTCCGTACCACCGCTTTGCCGGCCAGCATGGCCGTGTTGACACGGGCGAAGTAGGTTTCCAGCGTTTTGTATTCCTTATACCACGGGAGCTGGTAGGACAACGATGCCGGGAAATCCCGCTTGGCACCACCTTCCAGTGACATCAGAGACAGCGAAAGGACCCGATGGGTAACGCCCATCGCCGTCTGCCAGTCCCCCTGCACTTTATGGCCGCGCATTGTAAAATCCCAGTTGGTGACCCCGTACAGCTCGCTCATCACCCCATCCCGGCCGTCCTGGCGGGAAACGCTCTGTGCCTGCTTGACCGTGGTGTACTCCCGGGCATCACACAGGATATCCACACCAGGAATATGAAGTCCATGATAGCAGCGCATAGCTTCGCCGATGGCGCGGGTCTGGCTCCACAGGGTGGATTCTTCCACCGCATGTCCGGTGAATTGGATTCCATGCTGGTCGCACCAGTCATAAAGCTGCTTGAAATAGGACAGATAGAACCGGTCTGCCACATGATCATGATAATGATACCGCACAGCCGACACCCTGTTATCCGGCAATTCCCAGATCAATTCCGGCACATGATCCAAAAGGCTGTATCCATGCGCCTGCTGGAAAGTCTGTTCCATGTCATCCGTATAGGACAGGTGCACATCCTTGCGGTCCTGCGGCTGTGCCAGGGTCTCCTTATATGCGAACTGGGGTTCATCGGTAAAGATCGCTGCCACGCTTTTGCCGAATTCTTTTCCCACGGCCCGAGCATACCGTTCGTAGGTAATATCCCGGAATTCTCTGATAACACGGGGGTTCAGCGTATCCACATAGCCAAAGCTGCTGTACCAGATATCGTTTCGTTCCAGAGCCAGGTAGGCGTACCAGAACCCCCCTCCAAACGCCGGCTGTTCCCGCTCATCGCATCTCTCGTAGCGGTCCAGCTTTCCGTCTTTGAGAAGCACCTCATACTTTGCCAGAAAAAAGCCGTCCGGATCTTCTCCGCTCTTTTGGCGGGCATAAAAGTTTTCCTTGTCTTTGCAGAATCCTGTCTGCGCCTGCGGGGTAAAAAGCATGCAGCGGGACGCATTTTCCGGCCGCGCAATCAATCCCCCCGCCGCGCCGGAAGGCCAGCGGTCTTCATCATACAGCCAGGTAAGCAGACCATTCTTTTGCAGTTCACGATTGGCCCGCTGCACCAGCTCCATGAAAGAATCACTCAGATAACGGTTTTGCAGGCCGTAACGGCAGTGTATATCCGCTCCGCCAAACCCCATATCCCGAAAGACCTGGACATCCCGCTGGATTTTTTTGTCATCCACCATACAGTTCCAGGACCAGAAGGGAACCCCTCTGTACCATGGTTCCGGGTCCCGGAAGAGTTCGTGGCTGAACGCACTCTTCGTATATTTTTTCATCAGGAATACTCCTTATGAAGCAATTTTGGATATAGAAAAACAGGCAGGCGGTCCCGCCTGCCTGTTTTTCAGGGGAGAGTACCTTATTCGGATTGGCTCATGTGTTGTCACCGCTCATGTAGAACACCCATTTTTTGCTGGTGGCAAATACGACCAGGGTAACCACGAGGGTGATCAGAAGCAGCACCCAGGCCATAGCGCAGGCCATACCCATCTGGCTGTCTTTGAAGGCCTTCTCATACAGATAGTACGCGTAATAGTAGGTAGAGTTGGCCGGACCGCCATCCGTCATGATCATCGCCTGCATAAAGACCTGGAAACCACTGATGATGGCCATAATCAGATTGTAAAAAATGGAGGGCGTCATAAGAGGCAGTGTGATACTGAAGAAACGCTTGACCGGGCCTGCACCGTCGATTTCCGCGGCCTCATGCAGATCCTGGGGAATGTCCTGCAGCGCGGCCAGGTAAATCACCATATTTCCTCCGCAGGTCCAAAGTCCCATCAGTGCAATTGAGATCTTGGACACCGCCGGGTCCGTAAGCCAGCCGATGGGCTCTGCTCCCAGCAGATGATACAGCGGGCTCAGCAGCTGATTGATCAGGCCGAAAGACGGCTGAAACATCCAGAGCCAAAGCAAGGACATGGCGATCATGGAGACAACGTTGGGCAGATAATAGATGGTACGGAAGAGATTGATCCCCCACACACGGGAATTCAGCAGCAGCGCCAGCATCATGCTGAACACAAGATACAGCGGTACCGAAATAACGACATGAACAAGAGTATTGTAGAGCGTAGGCAAAAATAGTGAGTCGCTCGTGAACAGGATCTGATAATTGGTAAGGCCCAAAAACTTAGGCGCTGTCTTCATATTATAGTTTGTGAAGCTGTAATACAGCGACATCAGAAACGGAAAAGCCGCGAATACAATAACGCCTATGATAAACGGGGATGCGAAAAGCAAACCTGCCCGAGCCTCTTGCCGCTGCGCTGTGCTCATATGTTTCTTGCTCATAACACAGTTCCTCTAATCTTCCTGAATCCGGCTCACTGCGTGGCTTCGTAGTTTGCCTTTTTCTCAATATAGAATTTCTGGGCGGCTTCCAGCGCCGACTTGGCATCGCCGCTCACATTGGCCTGTTCCTGGAACTGGTTCCAGTCTTCATGCCATTTGGGTGCAAAGTCCCAGTAGACCTTTTCAGTGGAATAGTTCAGTTCTTCAACAAAGGTCTGCATAATGGGGTCATCCCCACCCAGGGTCGCGTTGACCGACTTCCGGGCGCTGAGCAGGCCCTGGCTTTCGAACTGCTTGACCTGGCTTTCCGGACTGTTGATATACTTGATGAATTCCCAGGCACCGGCCATCTTGTCCGGATCACCGCTGTTGAAGGCCTCGATGGACCAGTTGGAAGACCAGTTCACACGAGTACCGTTTTCGGGCAGGGGCAGAGAGGTAACACCATAGCGGAAGGGGACTTCTGCATTCTGCAGGACCTTGTATTCTGCGTCATTGCTGACCATCATGCCCAGCGTACCGGCCGTGAAACCGTCATTGGAAAGGGTCTTGCCGGCATCCGTAAATGCCTGACGCTGTGCCACGGGGTATTCTTTGTTGAAGTCCAGCATCCACTGCAGTACATCAATGTGGGCCTGATCCGTCAGGACCGGATTGCCGTTTTCGTCAAAGAAATCCAGACCGGACTGCCACAGCAGGGTAAAGTAGTTGCTCTGGCCGGCGGTGGGGTCAAAGCCCAGCTGCTTGATCGTACCGTCTTCCACAATATCCATCTTGTGGGCCACCTCATACAGTTCATCCCAGGTGGTGGGAACATCCGCTTCCGTCAGGCCGGCAGCTTCAAACAGATCCAGGTTGTAGTACAGGACCCGGCACATGGAGGTCAGCGGCAGCGCATAATAATCGCCTTCGTACGTACCAAAGCGCAATTCGCTTTCGTAGTAGTCGCTCAGATCATAGCCTTCCGCCTCCATGTAGGGGGAAAGGTCCATGATGGTCCCGGTGCTGGCGCGTGCCACGACGTCATCCAGCGTGTACATGAACACGTCGGGAGCAACGCCGCCGGAGAACGCGGTGGTCATCTTGTCGAAGTAGTCCAGGAACGGATAGCCCACATGGACGACCTCGTACTTGTCCTGGGATTCGTTAAACCCCATGATCAGGTCATTGTAGCTTTCATACCCATCGGAACCGACAGGATAGATGGACCAGTACTCGATCTGGATCTTGTCCTGACTCCCGCTGGTTTCAGCAGTCGCGCTGCTGTCCCCGGGCGTGGCAGAGTTTCCGCACGCAGCCAAGGACAATGCCACGGAACCGGCCACTCCGATGCAGAGTGCCTTTTTGAGCATTCTTTTCATGATGTGGTGTCTCCTTCCATATGTTTTGGTACATATTCTTTTTTACTCGCCATCTCTAGAAAACAGCGACCTCGTACATATTTGTCAGCCCTTGATGCCGCTGAAGGTGATGCCGCTGATGAACTGCTTCTGTGCACAGAAGAACAAGACCACCGTCGGGATCATGGCCACCACCGCAGCCGCCATCATCAGTTCATAGTTGGCCGTATACTGGGACTGGAATGCGCGAAGCCCGATGGCCAGCGTAAGAGAATCCGGGTCGGTCAGGTAGATCAGTGGGCTGAAGAAATCATTCCAGGTGAACATAAAGGTGAACAGCGTCACGGTAATGAGTCCGGGTTTTGCCAGAGGCAGGATCAGACTCCAGAAGATGCGGAATTGTCCGGCACCATCCACCACGCCGCTTTCGGATATTTCCTTGGGGATTCCGCTGAAGAACTGCTTCATCAGGAAAATATACATGCTGCAGCCAAACCCGAAGAAGCAGGGAACCGTCAGAGGAACGTAGGTATTGAGGAGACCCAGGTCCTTGTACATCGTAAACATGGGGATGGCAATGATCTGGTTCGGAATCATCATGAGAGCAATACACACAATGAACAGGAAATTTTTGCCAGGGAACCGCAGTTTCGCAAAAGCATAACCCGTCAGGGTGGAAGAGCCCACCGAACCAATGATGCACAGTACAGTGATGATCACACTGTTTTTCAGATATTTGAAAAACGGAATCGCGGTCAATGCGCGGACGTAGTTCTGCCAGCGCCATTCCGACGGGAAGAACTGATGGGGATTGACCAGGTCGGCCGGTGTCTTGAACGAAGTAAGGATCATCCAGACCAGGGGGAAGACGAAGAACAGCCCCAGGGTAATCAACACCACATAAATCAGGAACTTTTTGGCCCAGTTTATGGCCATCCTTTGATTATGTGTCAAATCTTTTGACTTTGTCATTCCTTTACGCTCCTTCAAACAGAGGTACTGTGCAGCCGGATAAATCGGGGCCGATAGATGGTTGCAAACCGCTCATTGGTTTCCATGGAGGGCGTGTTGACGTTGTAGGAAACCAGGATGGAATCCGGTTCGGACAGATGGCTGTGTGCTTTTGCGTTGTACATGTACACCGACGGATCAATACGCCGGTCCTCATCACACAGCCAGACCATCTTTGCCTGTTCAAACGGTCCGGCAGGCGAATCTCCCACGGCATACGCAACGTATGAAGACTGCACATCATGTTGAAACACTGCCAGGAATTTGCCCTTCTGCCGGCCTGCCCGGATAGGCATCACGCTCATTTCGCAGGAGACGTGATCCAACAGCGGCACAGCTTGGGTGATGTCTGTTCCGTTCCAGCCTTCGCCGTCGTACCATCTCCAGCAGCTTTCCTTCTCAAAGTCTTCCGGCCGGACACGGCCCGCAATCAGCTGGCAATTGCGGTAGATTTCCAGTGGCGAACGATACCCGTATACATAAATGTATCCGTCGCCGTCTTTCCAGCCAGTCTGGACAGTATACGGCATGTAGGCAATACCACCCACATACTGGAATCCATCCTTGCGCGCGTAGAGCTTTGTTTTGTATTGGCGCGCCGCATCAAAGTGCGGCTGCCCGCCCGACAAGGGAACGGCTGCCATCGCAATGCCGCCGATCTTGAATTGGAAGCCTTCCGGCTTGGTTTCATCCATTTTCATGACCAGAGGGCTCAGATACAGTGTCTGCCCCACCACAACGCCATCCTGCAGCCAGAACCAGTCGCCGGGATCACTCACGTCCGGAGAAGGCGTCAGAACAGCCTCAGGCTTGCCTTGTTCATCTTCCGGCACCACAAAATGCAGATTCTCCAATGTGGAACCCATGATGGCATAGGTGTTGTTGGGCATGTACACCGGCTGAATCCGTTCGTCGGTATCGGTGTCCACCTTTCCTACCAGGGTATCGCCGAAGATGAACATGGTCGAGTCTGTCTCGGCACCATAGGCATCGTTGCCATCCTGCAGATTAAAGGAGTTGATGCCGTCACCGCCGGTCCACCCGTTTTTGCGGTGGAATGCCGTCGTATATTTTCTGTCGGCCTCGGCCCACCAGCCTTCTCCCACATAAAACCGGACCAGGGCCGGCGCGGTACCCTCGATTCTGAGCACAGACGCCATGCGGTCGCATCCCGAATCCGTTACTTCAGTAAAATCATCCGGTTTTCCTGAAACCGAGATCCAGACGCGGCAGGGGCCGCCCTGAATGAGGATCTTCCCGATGGGAAGAAGATCCCGCAGGATCAGCTGTTTTTCTGTTTCCTCCGGATCCAGTCTCAGCTGGGCCAGAAGGTCCCCAACGTGATACATAGATGTGCTCCTTTCACTCGGACGGCTGGGCGTTCCTTTCTACGTAAGGTGCGGTGGATTCCTTTATGACCAGACTGACCGGCACATGCACCTGCGTGTGGCTGCTGCCGGCCATCAGTCCCAGAAGCTTGGAGGCCGCAATGCGCCCCATTTCCTCAAAAGGCTGATCCATCGTGGTAATGCGTGGGTAATTGTATTCGGATTCATCGGAATTATCGAACCCGGCCACCGAAACATCTGCCGGAACATGAAGCCCTTCCTGTTCCAGGCGCCGGATCACCGTTGCCGCCACCTTGTCATTGACACATTGGATGGCGGTAATATTCTGCTGTCGGACCATCCGGACGAGTTCTTCCAGATTTTCGGAAGTGTGTTCTACGATGGGCAGGGCATTGGGGTCAAATCCTTCCTCCGCCAGCGCCATGCGGCAGCCGGTCAGGCGGTCCTGCTCCGCTACCAGCTCCATGCGGTCTGCAGCAAACAAGATCCGGCGATGGTTGTTTTTCAAAAAGTATTTGGTCATCTGGTAGCCGCCGTCCACATTGTAGGCTGCGACCAGAGAGGTGGGCAATTCTTTGGGGGCTCGGTCCAGCATGACGGCTTTGATCCCCTTTTGATAAAGATGCCGGATACCTTCCAGACTATCTTCCGGATTGGTGGAAAAAAGCAGCACGCCTCCCACATTATTGTCGATGCATTCCTGGATCAGGCTCATCTCCGACTGGGACCGCTCTGCGCCGCACAGCATGGTCATGGTATATCCCTTATGAAAGAGATAATTCTGGGCGCCGCGAATCATCTTCATGATGGAGCTGTCGTTTCGATCCACCACCATGATAAAGCATATCTGTTTGCTCTGGCGTTTTCTGGCCGGTGTATCCGGAATGTTCTCCTCCATCATCTCCGGGCTCGAAACAAAGGTCCCGTTACCCCGGATGCGATAAATCTTTTTCTGGTACACCAAAAGTTCCAACGCCTTGCGGACCGTGGGTACGCTGACGCCATACTGATCCGAAAGCTGATTTTCACTGGGGAGGCGGCTCCCTGCCGTATACTTTCCCTCGTGAATGGCCCGTTCCAGATCATCAATAATCTGCTGATACTTATGTATGGGCTCTGCCTTCACATCGATCACATCGACCATGAACAACACAACTCCTTCTAAAAGTCAGAACTTCATATCTATACAGAATCAATATCAGAAGTTTGTTTTTTGCGGACCAGCTCAACCTTTTAGTTCTTAGTTAAGAACGTCGTCCGCTCTCACCCTCTGTTCTGGGGCTTTTCCTTCAGTTCTCAAGTGTCTTTGACAGTTGTGATTATAAACTTTTCGTGTTTTTGTGTCAATATTATCCCGTACCAAAATAGAATTTTTATATACTTTGTACATTGTATACGATTGTTTGCTGGCCACAATGCTTACCAAGTTCTAAATATAAGTTCAGGCCTTCTTGGTATATTGTACAATCCCCGTACCGTATCCTTGTGAACATAGCTATTTTGTGTTTTTTATATTGACAATTCGCCATTTATTCGTATATTATCAATTTGAACCCAAGGGAATTTCTGCCATTATTTTGTTTTGCAGGCAGCTTTTCTCCCACAAAGTTCTATTTAGAACTTTGCTTTACGTTTATACAGAAAGAGGCCGCCCATCATGCGTACCGATCCCCGACAAACTCTTTTCTGCTTTTACATTTCCGCCACTCATTGGGACCGGGAATGGTATCTGCCTTTTCAGTTTTTTCGTTCCCACCTGAATGAAACCGTGAAAGAGATCCTGACTGTGTTGGAAACACAGCCGGACTTCACCGCTTTCATTCTGGATGGTCAGACCGTCCCGCTGGAAGATCATTTGCAGATCTGTCCGGAAGATGAGCCCCGTATCCGCAGGCTTCTGGCCGAGAACCGTCTGGTTGTGGGTCCCTGGTACACCATGCCGGATGAACTTCTGGTCAGCGGGGAAAGCCTGATCCGTAACCTGCGCATGGGGAAGGATACAGCCCGGAAATACGGAGCAAAAAGCACCCTGCCCATCGGCTATGTATGCGATTGCTTCGGCCACACAGCGCAGCTGCCCCAGATTCTGCAAGGGTTTGACATTCACAGCGCCATTCTGGGCCGGGGAACCAACAACGCGTCTTGTCCCGCCTTTTTTCGCTGGCAAGCACCCGATGGCAGCGAATGCACTGCTTATAAAGTGCCTGAGTCCTGTGGTTACGGCACTTTCTGGCAGGACGTTTTCCTGCCGGGAGATTCTCTTTCGGAATGGACTACCCGCGCTGTGGAATACATCCAAAGAGAGCAGCACCGTACCGATCTGCCCATCGCTGTCTTGATGGATGGCATGGACCACACCCCTATCCATAGGCAAGCCCCCGAACTTTGCCGCGAGCTGGAAAAAAAGCTGAAATGCAAAGTGGTTCTGGGTGACGCCCATGCGTATTTGGAGCAACTGGACCGCCACGCCGCCTCCTTGCCTGTCCGCCGCGGCGGCCTTCAGGAGCCTGCTCAGGCACTGGAAGAGCATAACCGATTGATTTCCGGTACTTTGTCCAGCCGGTATGATCTGAAAAAGGCCAACGACACCGTACAGGACAAGCTGGAAAATGTCTCTTTGCCGCTGGCCTGCGCAGCCGCCTTACAAGGTGCACAAGTTCCAGCCGGTTACGAAGAGACCGCTTACCGCTATCTCTTAAAAAACCACGCCCATGATTCCATCTGCGGCTGTTCCGTGGATGAAGTGCACCGGGACATGCAGTATCGTTTTCGTCAGGCGGATCAGTTGTCTGATATCATTCGTGATCTGGCTCTGGAACATCTTTCAGTTCCCGCACCAGAACCCTCCCGGACATTCACCCTGTTCAACCCGCACCCCTGGCCGGTTTCCGGCGTATTCAACGCGGATATTGCTCTGGAGAAGACCTTTCCCTGCCGTTGGGATGAATGTATTCCCTCAGAGCCTGTTGCCCAATTCACCCTGCAGACCGATTCCGGCGAGCCGGTTCCCTATCAGATCGTCTCCATAAAAAAGGACAGCTGGCACCGCCCCCTGCGAGGATTCTATTCTTCCGAGAAAGACGTGTACCGGATCCGGATGCAGGGGACCTTGCCGCCTATGGGGAGCCAGACATACACCATTGTTCCTTCTTCCACGCCTGTGCGCACGTTCGCCAGCTTGAAAAGAGGTCCGCTTTGCGCGCAGAACGAATATCTGCGTCTCGCCCTCTCTCCCACAGGCCAAATCTGTCTGACCGACCTTCACACCGGTCACCATGCAGACAATCTTCTTTCTCTTCTGGACACCGGCGAGACCGGAGACGGGTGGACTTTCCGTCCGCCCATTCCTGACCGGCGGATTCAGGGCATCTGTACCAGTATTGAAACACTGGAAGACGGCCCGCTGGCCTGCGTTTTCCGCCTTTCTTACCGAATGGAACTGCCCGAATGCATGTCTTACACACGCCACGCCACCATTCGCAGCGACACCCTGATTCCTTTCAATATTCGTGTCACCCTCTCCCTGATTCGCGGTCAACGGTACCTCCCCCTCCACATTGAAGTGCTGAACACCGTCCTGGATCATCGCCTTCTTCTTCAGGTACAAACCGCCTTGCCCACTGCCACTTACACTGCAGAGCAAGCCTTCTACCTGGAAGAGCGTCCCTGCGGCCGGGACCCCCGCACCGAAAGCTGGAAAGAAGCCGATCGTCCGGAAAAAAGTTTTTCCCATCTGGTATACCGGCGCCGCCGGGACGGCGTCGGGCTGGCAGTTCTGTCTGGCGGCGGCCTCCATGAATGCGCCGCCGGGAACGATCCGGAAGGCAGCCTGACCTTCACGCTGATGCGCTGTTTTGGGAAAACCTTTCTGACCGACGGTCAGCCGGATGGCCAGCTGCAAGGCCCCCAGAGCTTCGACCTTGCCATTCTGCCCTTGTCCGCTGACACCTCGGCTGCATCCCTCCTGAATACCCGTGTTACCTTTGCGGCGCCGCCGGTCTGTGTAATGGGACGGAGTGCCTGCAAGCCGGTCTTTCCGGGCGAGCTGCAGCTGGAAAGCACTTCCTGCGTGATCTCCTCCATGCAGCCGCGGCAGGATTCCATTCTGGTACGTTGCGCCAACTATTCTTCCGCTCCCTCGGACGCTCTGCTCACGCTTCCCCGCAGCATCACCCGCGCCTGCTTCTCCACACTGGATGAAGACACGCTGGACCCCATCCCCATACAGGAACAAAAACTGCACCTGCATCTGGGCCCCTGGAAAATTGCCAGCATTTTGCTGTATTTTGATAAATTCCCGCAATAAATTCACGCAAGGAGCGATTGCCGTGTCTAAAATCAAAGAAATCCTTTGTCTGCATCACAGCCATCTGGATGTGGGATACACCCATCCGCAGAACATGCTCATGGAGTTGCAGTGCGACTACATCGACCAGGTTCTTGACCTGTGCGACAAAACCTCGGCTTTTCCCGAAGAATCTCAGTTTCGCTGGACGTGCGAAGCTACATATCCTGTCAGAAAATGGTTCAACACCGCAACAGAAACACAAAAAAAGCGGTTCCGGCGTTTGGTCAGCCAGGGAAAGATCAGCGTGGCCGCCCTGCCCATGCACACAACCCCCGGCTGTAATCTTCCTCAGATGGCCCAGATGATGCAGGACCTGGATGAACTGCGGGAGATGACCGGCAATCCCATCCGCTGCGCCATCAATCACGACGTGAACGGCCAGCCCTGGTCGCTTGCTCCCCTGCTGCTGGACAGCGGTATCCGGTTCTACATCACCGGCATCAACATCCATTTTGGCAGCATCCCTTTTCCCCGTCCGTATGCCTTCCGCTGGCAGACGCCGGATCATCGGGTCCTGCCCACTTTCTTAGGCGAGCATTACTCCCTGTTCTCTCAGTTTTTCTTTACTTCCGATAATGACACAGCCAAAATGCATCAAGGCATCGTGGAATATGTGCGCCGGATCGAAGCCGGTAACTGGCCCTATGATTTTGTGTACCTCACTTCCACCAATCCTCCGCTTCTGGACAATAACTGCCCTGATGCCCAGCTGGCCGACCTGATCCGTCGGTACAATGAAGAAGGGCATGAATATACCGTCCGCTTTGTCACCCCTGAACTTCTCTTTGAACGGCTGTGCAAGGCAGCAGGCAGCATAGACGCCCTGCCCCTTCACGGAGGCGACTGGACGGACTACTGGAATTTCGGATGTGCTTCCACTGCACGGGAAACCAAGATCAACCGACGTGCCAAGACCTTACTGCAGACCGCCGACTTTCTGGACTGCCTCTGCGCCAGACCCGCCTCTGCCCGCTACCGCCGCGCCCGGAAAAAAGCCTGGAATCAGGCGGTCCTGTTCGACGAGCACACCTGGGGTGCCGCCCAGTCCGTACAATCCCCGGATTGCGAGGAGACCATGGCCCAGGAACTGCACAAAAAGTGCTGTGCCTACACCGCCGCCGAACTGGGCGCCTACGCGGTCGGCAGCCAGATGGAGCTGGCAGCGGACAACGAAGTACAGGCAACCCAAAAGGAGGGGGTCCTGATTGCAAATCCCACCCCCTATTTCATCCGGCAGAACGTCTTCCTGCCCGCCTATCTTCTTCCCGAAGACAGCAGCCGTACTGTAGCGGCACAGCGCATCAAGGAATATCTCCCCTATTCCAGGGAAGAGTCCCCTGTGTTCTGCGGCTATGCCGACGTTCCGCCCTGTTCGGTATCCAAACTGCCCTTCCATACTTTGGAAAGCCAGATGCCTGACTGCAGCGTGTCGGACACGGAAATCCTGACCCCGTACTACCGTGTTGAACTGGGCAAAGATGGCTTTATCCGACAGATTTTTCAGCGTGCTTCCCAGCGGGCACTGCTGGACAGCCAGAGCCCTTGGGGATTTTTTGCCCCCGTGGTGGAGCGGATTGACCCCGCCGCCAAACCTGTCCGCAGCACCATTTTCCCCCGCGATGTGGATCTGGGAAACAAGAGCATCTCGCAGTGGCAGCATGACTGGAAGGCTGTGCGCACCGGCTGCTCGGAAACCATTGGACACGAAGTCGTGCGGGAGACGGACGGCGTCACCCTGATTTACCGTGATCGGGCACTGGATCTGGAATGGATCGAACGCCGCATCCACTTTTCCGCGCTGCATGACCGTATCCAGCTGCAGGTCTCTTTCAAAAAGCAGCCTGTCCGGGAACCGGATGGCCTGTATTTTGCCTTTCCTCTTCTGATGGATGAAAACTGGAACTGCGTATATGATACGGCAGACACCTTTGTTACACTGGACAGGGAACAGCTGGGCCATGTCTGCCGGGACTATATCACCGTTGATCGCTGTGTTTCCATGTTTGACGAGCACGGCGGCATCACCCTGGCCTGTCCGGATGCTCCGATGATCCAGGTTGGAGGATTCCAGTTCGGCAAGGAAAACCATGCGATCCGCCGCACCGAAAATCCGCTTCTTCTGGCATGGCCTCTCAACAACTACTGGGACACCAATTTTGCCATCAGTCAGGGTGGCGTGGAGACCTTCCGTTATGAGTTGTCTGCCTTTTCCCGCTTTGATGCGGCCAATGCACGGAAGTACGGTATCCTGGCCACAGACCCCTGCACCATGGGAAGTGTCCTGCACTGTCCCCAGACTGACTGCCGGCAGCTGGTCCTGTGTTCCTCTCCCCTGGAGGCGATATTCTTCCTTCCGGATCCTCAGGGCACGGGTTGGATTGCAGGTGTACAGAATCTCTCGGACGAACCGGTTTCGGGGACCATGGAATCCCCCGCGTTTGCCAGCGTCCGGTTCAGTCATTGTACCCCGCAGGGCCGGATCCTGGTACCGTTGGCCATGGAAAACGGAAAAGCCTGCCTGAGCGTGGGCCCCCGCTCGGTCTCCTACATTCACGTTGAGATCCTGTAAAGGAGGTCGGCCATGCTTCTTCAGGCACAAATTTTTTCCCACGCCCTCCAAGGCGAAACCTGTCTGAACATTCTGCTGCCGCAGGAACTCACCAGCCGCACCTACCCCGTCTTGTATTTACTGCACGGAATGTATGGCGGCCCTTCAAACTGGCTGCGCTACACCAGCCTGGAACGCTATGTGGAAGAGCGCCAGCTTGTGGTGGTCCTTCCGGAAGGGAAAAACAGTTTTTATCTGGACACATCTCCAGGCTCGCTGTACGAGACCTATATCACGGAAGAACTACCCTCCCTGATCCAGCGCCTCCTTCCGGTTTCGGACAAACCGGAGGACAGATTCATTGCTGGTCTCTCCATGGGCGGCTACGGTGCTGTGCGCGCAGCGCTGCTTCATCCTGAAAGCTATGGCCGTGCCGGCTGTTTATCCGGTGTACTGGATTTCAAGGCCTTTTTCCAGAGCCTCTCCCCGGAAGAGAGGCCCAACATACCGGACCCATCCGACCCCAGGACCGATCTTGCTTTGCTGGCCAACCAGGCAGTCGCCGCCGGGAAAAAACTTCCTCCCATGTTTATCTCCTGCGGAACGGACGATATGACCTATCCCTATTATCTGAACGCCCGAAAATGGCTCGGGCCCCTTCTTCCCGCCGGATCGGTGTGGCATACGGCCTCCGGCGGCCATGATTGGTCGTATTGGGACGCTCACATTCAGGATATTCTGAACTGGCTTCCCCTTCAAAAAGGTGTTGCTCCCATTATCGCACCTGACCTGCCCTGTATGTCCGCACAGTCTTCTCTGATTCACAGCTGACACAGTCCGGACTTTTGGCAACGCAAACAAAAGAGCCGCCTCCCTGCGAGAGTCGGCTCTTTTGCTTTTACTTTTTCAGCTAAGATGGATAATTTTTTGTCTGCCGGCCGGTCACAGCGCCATAGCCGCGAGAGATTCCTGTTCCGCCTTGCAGTTGTGTTCCCGCATAAAGGCAAACAACTCCGTATAGTCCTGCAGCAGCGGCGAGTCCATAATCTTCCGGTCCTCTGATGTCAGGGGCCGGTAATGTCCCGCCAGGAAACAGGCCTGCAATGTGGCCAGATCCATCCCGGCGGAGGCAAAAGGGATGCCGGTTTTCTGCTTCAGGTTTTCCAGAATCAGGAATCCGTACGGGTCCAGGTCTCCATAGTGCAGGTATTCGGCGGCAGGGTTGGCAGCATAGGCCATACGGAGGAAGTTTGCCCGTACCGAATTGGGGAAACCGCCCAGGTACAGGACCGCCTGTTCCTCTGCCGCCATATCGTGGTAGGTGGTGAGATTTTCCACCGTGATGACCGTATGAGTTTCCAGCGCAACGGATTGCACCGCACCCAACCCATCGGACGTCAGGCCGATCCCACCCGGGAGGTCAGCTATCCGTACCCTTGCCCCGGGGAATTCCAGAACCCATCCGCCCTTCAGATACAGATAGGTGGGATTTTCCAGCAGATTGTAGTACGCCAGGATTTCCTTCTTTTCTACTGGTTGGTCCGTCAGATCCGCCAGTATGCTGCGCACAACTCCTGCAATGGACTGGAAGTGTTTGGAATCGTGAAAAACCGCCTCGGAAAAGTTCCGTACGTAGGTTTCTTTTTCCAGATCTCCCATCTTTTCCAGTGCCAAGAGCACATCCTTCAATTTTTGTGTATTTTCCTGCAGGCCATACCCAGGAGTACAGCCGGCCTGCAGGGCATCGAGCATCCGGGCGGCAAAGCGGCCAGCGAGGCTTTCCGGGCTGCGTCCACAGACGGTCAGCAGGATTTCCCGCTGTTCCTGGCGGATCTCCCACAGCGGTCTGCGGTTCAGCAAGGCATAGCTCTCTGCCACGTGGTCCAGCCGCAGGGTGATCCTGACGTAGTATCCCTGGGGACTGCGGGGTGCTTCTACCAGTTCCCAGGCTGCCAGACGGGTCACCGCCTCATCAATGGCCTGCTCTTCCGCGCTGAGATGATCCCGGTAGGCCGGATACTGTTTGCAAAGATCCATCGTCACAGCCCGTCGGGGTTTTTCCTCTCCTGTGCTTCCCCCGGTCCGCCGCTCATAGCGGTCCAGCAGCGCCGATAAAATCTCATGGATATATTCCATCACATCACATCCTGATAAAATTCGCTCACCGCGTTCCGAGTGCCGCTTTTGATGATGGAGCAGGTGACATCACAGTACGGCTGGATGGCGGAGGCCTTTTCCACCGTGGTGATCAGAACCACCTGCAGCCGCATTTTGCGCAGCATCTGCATCATGGGTCGGATACGGTCACTGGTCATGCGGCTGAACGCCTCGTCCAGCAGCACCAGCCGGATGCTGTTTTCGCACTTGTCATAGATCTGCAGCAGGGAGGCACAGATGGCAATATAGAACGGCGCCTGATTTTCACCGCCGCTGCTGTCCTGGCTGACACTGGACAGCCGAATCACACCGCCGGTGACCTGGTTGTGGCACTCGATATCATATTCCAGGTAAGAGCGGTAATCCACATAACGGGACAGGTCAGTGGTCAGCGGTCTGCCCTCCTGACGGCGCTGGGCATTGGCTTTCAGGTCGGCCAGGATGCGCTCCATCAGTTCATTCACCTGTGCTTCATAGACCGGATTGCTGCGGGCCATCAGGTCTTCCAATCCGCCGTCCCCCTGGATATGGCGGTTGTTGTCCTGCATGATCACATCATAAAAAGCCCTGCGTTCCGGGTCGGAGGCGGGCTGGACCACAAACTGATAAACCTCCTCCCCGTACCGCAGATTCTCCATGGCACGGTTCAGCTCCCGGAATTGCCGTTTGGCGTTAAAGATATCATCCTTCATCCGGTACAGGATATCTTCCCGGAAACGTTGGCGGCAGCGCTCCTGCGCTTGGTGCAAGCTGGTGGAATACCGTTCCAGGTCCACATGGATCAGCCGTTCCTGCTGTTCCCGGAAGACATCGATTCCTTCCAGTCCCAGGGGGTAATCACAAGTGTAGGCAGTGTTGTACTCCCGCTGTTTGGGGATCAGCTGGTTCTGCACCCAGTCTGCCAGAGCCTTGTCCACCTGATTTTGGTAGTTAGTCTGATATTCCACGATTTTTTCCGGTTGCCGACTGCGCGCGGCATCCTGGTATTTTTTCTCCACATCAGCCTGCAGCAGGGGTTCCTGATTGCAGAATGCCTGCCACTGTTCCCGGGCCGATTCCGCTTCCTGCAGCGCATCCTCCTGCTGTTCCTGCAGGTCCTTGATCTTGTCGTTCGTCCTGTCGAGAGCTGCCATCCGTTTGGTCAGTTCCTTGTTCTGCTGTTCCCATTCTTCCCGGCAGCGCTGCTCCGCGGTGTTCCGTGCCCGAAGGATGGGATTGTTCTTCCAGTGCTCATATTCCTTGCGCGTCTTCTCCAAGATTTCCCAGCATGCCTGCTGGCGCTCTCTGCTGCCCCAGTTGCTGCGCAGGTCCGCCAGGGTGGTTCCATGCAGGACATCCCGGCAGTCCTTTAATACCCCTGCCAGCCTACCTTTTTGGACAGCAACCTCCTCCAGCTGCTTCTGCCGGTCCTGGTATTCCTTTCTGGCATTGTCCAGCTGCCTTCTGCGGGCCTCCAGGCCCACAAACAGTACCGGCGTCCGCAAGCGGGCCAGACGGTAGGGATAATGCCGCAGCAGATCCCTTGTGGCACTGTTGGGATAGGCTTCCAGCGTCTCGGAGGTATCGCAGCACACGATCTGCCCCAACAGGCTCCGCACATAGAAGCGGGCCAGCCAGCTTTCGCTGGCAACTTTGGCGGCAAGCGTGTCGGGGTCAGGCCCGGACTCTCCCCTTCCAGCGTCCCGCTCCAGCGCACCGCTGTCCAGGAGACTGACCTGCCCCACCTCCCCTTTCAGGTGTTCAAACACCCACTTGGCTGTGCGGTAATGACCCGGGGAAACCAGCACGTCAAAGCGCCGGTTTCCCAGACAGGCTTCCACACATGCCTGCCACTCTGGCTCCCGGACGGTCAGGATCTCGCAGAGGATGCAGGCATCGGGTTCCATGCCCTGCCGGCTCAGCTCCCGGTTCACGGCCTGACACACCCGGTTCGCCCGGTCATTGTCCGGGTAGACCAGCTGACCGCTCTCCAGTTTTTCGATCTGGGTTTTCAGTTCCGCCTGCCGTTCTTTCAGCTGTTCCAGGCGGCTGCGTAGCTGGAACACCTGTCGATCCAGAGTTTCCTCCCGTTTTCTGAGAAGGGATTCCAGTACATCCAGCTGTTCCGCCTGTCTCTTTTCCGGCAGCTGCTCAATGGCCTGGGGCATCTGTTGTTCGGGAATCGCCATCTGGCAATCAGCCAGTCTCCGGTTGAGCTCTCCCAGAACCTGCTCGGCCTTGTCCAGCGCAGAAAGTGCCCTGTTGGCCTGGGAATAGTCCTGCTGTTTGGCCTTGACCAAATCTTCCAGAACCTGCAGCTGCTGCTGTTCTTCGCTGTTCCGCATTTTCAGCTGTGCTTCCACCCAGCGCTGCTGGGCCCGGTCTACCCGCTTCTGCTGTTCTTCCACCTCCACCTGCAGGGATTCCGCTTCCCGGTTGCCGCTGCTGATCCCGGCAAGGATGTGCTCCTCCCGTCCGGCGGCCGCCTGCTGTGCGGCATACAGGATGAATCCCCGGTTCACCGTACAATCCCGCTGCTTTCCCCGGGCGGTCTGGCCCAGGTCGCCGATCTCTGTCAGCAGCTGCGCCCGGGCCTTGGCCTGGAGAAGTACATCATTCAGGTGATCCAGCTCGATCTGCTCCTGCTGCAGCGCCTGAGGGTCTATCTCCGGCTGAGGAAGAATGTACTGGAAGATAAATTGCCGGAAATCCTCGATATCGTCCATGCTGGTACCCATGGGAAATACAGCGCAGAACTTTTTGCCCAGGGGCGAGTCCGCCGCACCGATCCCCAGGGCCCGACAGATCATATCCCGGGCCGTCTTCTGATTGTCGGTATCCCGCATTTTGCCATTCCGCAGGCAGAACTGTTCTCGCTTTGTGGGGGTTCGGTCCGGGCCAAGGAAGGGAAGGTCTTCCAGGGCGATGCCCCGGGGAGTGATGTACCAGCGCTGCTGCACATGCCGCATCTCTTCGTCCGGCTTTTCCGACTCCACCCGGACGACAATGGCAAAGGACCGGCGGTCCGGTGCTCCAGCATCATCCAGAAACTCCGCACCGATATAGGATACCGTATGCCCCTTGCGGCTGTAACGGGGATCATTGCCTTCCTGGGCCCTCTGTTTTCCGTGTACCGACCCCAGCAACGTCCGCTTGCTCTTGCGGTTGCCCAGGGCGTTGAAGTTTTTGCTGGTGGTCAGACAATAGCGCAGCGCATCCAGGATGGTGGTCTTGCCCACCCCGTTAACCCCGATGAGATAGGTGATCTGACGGATATCCAGCAGATCATCCGCAAAATTGTGCCAGTTGATCAGCCGCAGGCGGTTCAGTGCGATCATGCTTCTTCCTCCTCGTCGGATCTGTGGTAGGTCCCCAGTACCGCGGCGGTTTCGTCCCGGGACGCCTTGAGTACATTGTCCGGCAGGGCCAGGATGACAGTGGGGTAAAGCTCGATCCGGGCTTCTTCCTCGGTAAGGCGGTCCAGAGGGCGGGCCAGATTGTATGTACGCAGGGTGCGCAGGATCGCTTCCAGCGCCGCGCGGTCCAGCTTACGGGGCAGCCCCAGCTTCTGGTACTCCTCCTGCACCTCCCGGACAGTGACAACCACATGTTCTCCATCCACCGAAAGTTTTTCCCGCTTTTGCAGGTACAGCAGACGGAAAATCAGCAAAAGGATGCTTTCGTACTTTTTCAGCTGCGCCTGATTGCCCTCATATTCGCTGACCAGGGCGACAACTTTCAGCGGTGCGGCGTGATAGACCACCGTATAACCCAGAGGTTTGAAAATTCTCCGCAGCTCTTCCAGATGATTGACCGCGTAATAGTGCTTTTCCCGCAGTTCTTCCGCCTGGGATGGAAGAAAGCAGTGATTGAGCAGATAGTTTGCCACTTCTCTCACATCCATGTATACCCTCCTGTCATCCGCGCCTGCGCACCCAGAATTGCTGGAACCGGAATCCGTCACGGCTGACCCATTCATTCTGCAGCTCAATCTCATAATTGCGGTCGGGGGACCGGGAATAGGTATGCAGGCCTATGATCTTGATGAGCTCCCTGTCCTGTCGGCCGGCCAGTTCCAGGGCGGAGACTGTCTCCCGCTGCTCCAGCACCTTTTGGGCAAAGAGGTTCACATTTTCCTGGGTGATTGCCTGCCGTACGTATTCCAGCAGCCGTTCCTGCTGTCGCCGCAGTTCCTCCTCCGAAAGAGGCGGTTCCGGCGGTACCTGCTCAATGGGGGTAGGTTTGCGGCTCCGGACCGCAGGTTTGAGGAAGTTCCGGTCCAGAACCTCTGCGGGATAGAATTTCCACCGACGGCTCAACGGGCTCTCATCCGGCTCAAAGAGAGATTCCGGGTTCTGCTGCACGGTCTGCACGTAATAGCGCAGAAGATCACTGATCCTGCCCTGGGCGGAACCGTCGGAAAGCAGCATGAACTGGGCCCGCTGCACGGCCCGCTTCCTATAGGTCACATGGTTGCGGTCGATCTCCCCAAGCAATTCCCGCATGATGTCCAGCTCGTCCCGCACCTTCTGGACCAGCCGCCGCACGGCCACCCGACCTTCCTCTTCATCGACACGCTCTACCCGGCAGTAATCTGCGGCCAGTGCCCCGGCATACGGACCGTTGCAGGCATCCAGCCCGTCCAGAATCTCGGTGCGGTACTGAAACAGATTGTCGCTGGTCTTAAAGCGGTGGTATGCCGCAACCACAATCTCGTCTTCGTACCTCTGAAACAGGTCCAGCACTTCCTGGGGCGTACGGTTCCGGGTCAGTTGGTCAATGTACCCCCCGATGGAGGCGTTCAGCTGGCGCAGAGAGGTGTTTAGCTCCATCATGTCGGCGCAGACTTCCTTGAGTACATTTTCGTATGGACTCTTTTCAGTTTCCATACCCTGCAGCAAGCGATAGGCCTTGAACAGTTTTCCGCTGTATGTGATGGTTTTTGGGTGGAGCATCCCGTCAAAGAGCTGCAGCAGCCGGACGGCCGGAGCACACAGAGCAGTGCGAGGCTCCTCCTCATATCCACCCTCCAGGTCTTCCAGCCAGCCGGCCTCCCGCAGCCGACGCACAAACAGCAAAGCCTGACTCCGGGCGTCGGAAACTTCTTCCGTCCCCTCTTCTTCCGGCATCAGGGCATCGCCCAAACCTTCCACATACCGCTGGGCCATCTCCGTCATGGCGCTCTTTTCCATGCTGTAGTCCTGGGAGGTGGCGCACCGGTCCCAAATCAGCATAAGAAGATCGGCATAAATCCGCTGGTTTCCGCCCGCAAGAGGTCGGAACATTCTCGGATTGAGCAAATCAAAAAGGTTCATCCTGCTCCCTCCCATTCCGGCATGATCGGGGTATCTGTGTTTTTTGTTCATTATACCAAATTACAAGTCCCATAGTCAGGATTTTCAAGCCTGAATAGTAGATTTTTTTCATTCTTACAGGAAAAGGACAGAGATAAAGGCGGTCGCCCTTTCGCAGGGCAGCCGCCTTCGGGTTATCTGGTATTTTTCCGCACTTTGCTCAGGGTCACGGGCGTCATGTCCAGGAAAGAGGCGATATACCGGTGGGGGATCCGGTCGATCAGGGTGGGATACCGGGAAAGGAACCATTCATACCGCTGTGACGCACTGTATTTGTAGCGGACCCGCTTGATCTCCCGATGCCGGTCCGCCCCGCTTTTGAAAAACTTCAGGTACAGCAAGATCAGCGCCGGGTACCGTTGGAGCAGGTCCCATACCGTTTCCAGCGGCAGGGCCGCGACCTCACAGACTTCCAGGGCCTCAATATTCAGGGACGACGGGACCCCCAGCTCATTATCCGGCACGATCAGCTCCCCCCGCCGGAAAACAAAACAGTCCGTGATATCCTTTCCTTCAAAATCAGGTTCCACCCCCCGTATCACGCCATGCAGCATGAAATAGAGTTCATTGGGTGTTTTCCCGTATTCGTACAGGTTTTCGCCTACCTCATACCGCTTCACCTGCACCGCGGCCAGGATTTCTTCCATGGGAACGCTGCGGGGGACCCCCACCTCCTTGCGAAAAAATTCTGTCAGCTGTATCTCCTTGTCCTTCTCTTCCATGTTTCTCTTCCTCTTTCCCGCTCTTTCCACAAGCTCCCCCGGCCTGTTCACTTCCAATAACAAGACCTTCTTCTGTCAATCATACTATCCAGGCCCGCCTTTTGCAACGGCCTGCCGGACTCACGCTTAAAGGGATGTGCCGCAGAACGGGCAGAACTGGCTGTCCGGCTGTACGGCCCGACCGCAGTTGGGGCAGAAATTCGCGCCCTGGGGCACCGGCTTTTTGTCTTCTACGGCGGCAGCGGGCTGGGTTTTCTTGCCGGAAGTCCGGTTTTTCCGGCGGCGCCGGTGTTTTTTCAGCGCCCGCACCGCCAGCAGCACAAGGACCAGCCCCAGCAGGACCACAAGCAGGAGCGGCAGGCAGGTGCGCAGGCTGAAGTCCCGGTATGCCAGGGTCAGGGAGGTCAGGCCTGTCTTCCAGGTATATTCCGCCCGGTTGTCGGCTATCTGTACCTCATCGCTCCCGCCATGCAGGGACAGGATGGTTTTGGGCAGCAGCACCTGAACCTGCACCCGTCCGGCGCGCTGGCAGAATACATCGGTCAGCTGCTGCCAGGTGAAGTCCAGGCTGGTGTCCTTCCAGGGTCCGAAACTCCGCTGTAGGGTGATATCCGCCCCGTCCAGCTGACTGCCCAACATCTTCCGGAACTGCCAGAGGAACCAGGAATCGGTCCGGATCTCATAGACGCGGCAGTCCTCCTGGTCATAGATGTTCAGGACCTGCCCGTTGCACAGCGTCTGCTGCAGGTCGTTTTTCACCTGCTGGTGGTATGCGTCCGCCACGCTCAGATCCACCGTACAGCGCAGCACCGCCTCCATCCGCCCCGTCTGGCTGGAAAGATCCAGGGTCAGGGAGACATCCCGGGGCGCAAAGAGGCGCTCATAGGAAAATGCCACCGTCTCGCCCGGTACGGCACAGGAGATCTGCTGCCCTTCCGCCGTGCATGGCGTTTTTTCCGGCAGGCTGACATTGCGGAACTCATCCGGCAGGATCAGGACGTAGGTATAGCGGCCGGTATCCGGGTCCATCAGGCTGGACACGTCCAGGTTTTCCTGAAAGCGGACCGTCACGTTGTCATCGTCCAGATAGGCGGCCGTCTGGTCCATGGAATCCTCCACATCCAGAAGCAGGATGCTCTTTTCCATCAGCTGCTCCATCGTATCCGCGGTAAAGTGGGCGGTATAGGTGGTACTGCTGCCGGCGGAAGCGGAGGAGAGTTCTCCCAGGCCGGATTCAAAGCGCGCATACAGGCGGTCCTTGGTGTCCGCCCCCAGCTGGTCATCCGCAACGATCATCCGGATCGTGCGGGAAAACCCGCTGCCGTCCCACAGGGTGGAGACCGACACCGCCGAGGCCTGCAGGTCCAGGGCGTCGTTGTTGATGCCGAATCGGCGGCCGGTGTCGTAGGTCTGGTCATTGAGGGCCATCTCTCCCGAGGAGAAGCGGACCAGCCGGTCAAAGGCATACTCCTGCAGAAGTCCCTGCTGTTCCAGGGTATTCCGGACGAACCCCAGCAGGTCCATGGCGGAGAAAGCCTCGGTATAGACGGACCGGCCCTCCTCCTGCCGGAAGTAGATCACCGGCTCACGCCCCATCAGTTCGCCCAGTTTTGCCTGATAATCCACAAAGGATTCAAACGGGAAGGAGAGGGTGAGGTATACCTCCGTTTCCTGCGTGCGGTAGGACACCGAAAGCCACGAAGGCCGGCTTACCCGGAAACAGGTTTCCAGGGTCTTGCGGCCGCCGGTCACATAGTTTTCCAGTTCCGAACGGTCCATCACATAACACACGGTCCGGCTGCCCTCGAAACGGCTTTCCGGGTCAAGGGCCGGCTCCGCCGCGGCACTGATGGACAGCACCAATGCCAGAAGTATCACCGCCAGAAAACAATACAGCTTTTTCATGGGCTTTCCTCCGTCACAGAACGTCATAGCGACACAGTGTTTTGGCCGTTTGGGAATTTTCATGCTCGCTGATGGAGTAGAAAACCAGCTTGTTGCCTATGATCTCCATGGCGCACTCGTCCAGACTCACGCCCAGATCCGACTTTTCATACTGCTTGATCACCGTAAGGCCGGAAAAATCTCCGTTCATGTGGTACAGCGTCAGGTGGGTGAGATCCTCATCGAAGAAATACCAGCCGCCCGCCGCGTCCTGACACAGGGTGAAAAAGGCCTGGTCGCTGTCCACGTCCACCACTTTGGTGCGGGTGCCGGTCACCTCGTCGTACAGACAGATGGAAAACGGTTTTTCCGCCCCCTCTTCGTTGGCCAGGGTCACAAAGATGCCCGCTTCCAGGGTATTCCATCCGCTGACCTGCTCGGTCTCCACAACGTTGCTCTGGTCGGCGGAGATCCAGTACACCGTCTGGGACGAGGCGAACCGCAGCAGCTGTCTTGTGACGTATTTGGAGGCATAGTAGTAGTTCTGCATGATGCCCCGCGGCAGGTTCAGAGGATCCGGGTTTCCGCCCAGTTCCGACAGGACGGTGCCTTCGGAGTCCAGCAGATAATACCGGCTGGGATCGGACAGGAAGGCCGCAAAGGGGCTGTCGCTCCGGGTGGTGACATAGTAGTAGGACCCGTAAGAGATCATCACCTGAACGCTGTCGTCAAAATCGGCAAATTCCACCGAGTTGCCTGTGCTGCGGTTCAGGGCCATGATCTTGCTCTGGTCCTGGCTGGACAGGTAGTAAAGATAGTTTTTGTCCTGGTTCAGGACCGCCGCCACATCGTTCTGCATGACGCGGGCCGCGCTGCCCACCTTGTCCACCCGGCAGATCTCATAGGCCAGAGTGGAAGGGCGCAGGATATACAGGTAGGAGTCGTCGATGCCGCAGAAGATGGACATGGTGCCGGAATAGATCACGGTGGACATTCCGGTCTCCTTGTTCTGCTTGCGGATGCTGCCCCGCTCGTCCAGATAATAGAGATAGTTCTCGTCCTGCGCCGTCACCTGGCCCATGGACATGGTCTGGGCATCATAGGTGGTGCCGCGTGCCGTTCCGAACTGCCACAGGGTAAGATCCTCTATGGTCCAGTGCTTTTCAGTGTCCCATCCCAGGAAGGCATCGCTGCCCACGGTAAGGCTCATCCTGAGGTTCACATCCAGGATCTTCAGATACAACCTGGCATACATGTCCCCGTACAGATGGGATATGCCATACTTGTTCGTGAAGAGTTCAGTTGCCTTGAATTTATCATGAACAGGGACACGATCAACTGGATTCTGAAAAAACTGAATACAGGAGGTCGAATATGGAGCATTTACCAAAGAAAATCCATCAAAACGGCATCAGCTACACGCTGGTGGGAGACTACTACATCCCCGATCTGAAGCTGCCGGAGGAAAGCCGCCCCATTGGACGGTGGGGCCGGATGCACAAGGCGTTTCTGCAAGAACACCGGCCCGGCCAGTACAATGCCCTGCTTCTGTCGGGAAAACTCTGGACATATCTTGCTGACCTGAACGAACAGGCCGCTGACCGGCTGGCGTGTATCGTCTCGCAGATGCAGGAGGCAGAGGGTGTCACCGAGGAACTGAAAGCCCGTGACCAGCTTGCATGGGTCGGGGGCATGAACAGCATCCGCAGCCGGGCAGAGGAAATCATCCTGTCTGAGATGATTTTTGTCTGAGGGAGGTGGGCGCATGATTCTGGAAGAAATGTATAACGGCAGATTTTATCCCTGTGAAACGGTGGTCGCTGATTCACCGAGGTTCAAGCAGGCAGTCAAAGCCAGTGCCGCCCTGATGGACACCTTATCGGAGCGTCTGAGCAAAGAGGACTATGCACTGGTTGAAGAACTGCGGGAGCAGGTGGCAATCGCTCAGTGTGAGGAAAACGAAAGCCACTTCAAATACGGCTTTTCGGCGGGGCTGCTTGTCCAGCAGGAAGCCCATGCGCAGGTGGCGCAGAAAAACAAAGAATAGCATCTTCAATAGTGGCTGTTCCCAAACTGGGAACAACCACCACAACAGAATACAGCTTCATGAAAGCCATTTGCCAATCAACCGGCGGATGGCTTTTTTGCCGCTCCCGGATATGGAAATTTTACTTCCGCTTACGTCTGGCCTTGCGGTTGGGCGGGATGGGGCTGGCCTTTCCTCT
>ERZ1090860.256-NODE-257-length-33188-cov-7.095705_pt1 | contig 33188 bp, 28 predicted proteins | sample MGYA00478483_ERZ1090860 | MGnify/ENA primary metagenome ERZ1090860 (study PRJEB33644, sample SAMEA5815741) | chicken gut metagenome | biome: Chicken; feature: Gastrointestinal Tract; material: Caecum | place: Ireland | collected 2019-01-01 | study: A study of the...
CCCCGCAGCTGGACATGGAAAACTATCTACAGCTTTGATACGTTCACCGCACCCCTAGAAAAACTCGAAGTCGACAGTCGTAATTCCAAGCGATATTCCTTAATTCGTTTCATCCCTACCGGTTTTCAGTGGGGATGTTTTGGTATATGTGCTATATGTGCGCTATTCTGGCGTCTAGATATCTTGTTCAATCACTCTGCTTTTCAAATATAATTACAGCGATAGCAAACACAATTATTGATTTTTCGGTAGCAACAAGGTATAATTATTTCATCTATGAAACCGCGAGATTTGAATGGAGGCGTAGGCATGAAGGTTAGCTACAAAAAGCTCTGGAAGCTGCTGATCGACCGGGATATGAAAAAACGAGATTTGGAAAAAGCCGCCGGGATCAGTCATTATACAATTAATAAATTGAACCATGGGGACAATGTAACCACAGATGTGTTGGGGAAAATCTGCAAAGTTCTGAATTGCACTATGGATGATATTATGGAGTTTGTGGATGAGTAAGGTCTGGAGCAGAGCAGACCAATCCCAAGCTACAGGGTAAGGATTTCAAGAACTTATGTCAGCGAATAAAAATGACACCGGAAAGGAGCGACTCCCCTTTGTGGAAAAACTGATAGATATCGGCAGCTATCCAGTTGTAAATGTACTGGATCTGTTGCTTCAAGATAAATCGACAAAAAAGAATATTATCTGGGCTACGGACACATACGAAGAGCTGGGTGAAGATTTTACGGATAAGACGCAGATAAGCGCTCATTCACTATTACACCGCCCAGATCTTATCCGCCCCCGTATACAAAAGTCGCAGGAAGCACAAGAACAGCGCACCCGGAAAAAAGCAGAGGTTTTTACTCCAGCATGGTTGTGCAACCAAATGAACAACTATTGCGATGATGATTGGTTTGGGCGAAGCGGAGTGTTCAACACGGAAAACGCCGACTACACGTGGACAGTGACAGAAGGAAAAATTGAATTTCCAGACGGGAAGCGTTGGCAGGACTATGTGGACTCTCGGCGGCTAGAAATCACTTGTGGTGAAGCCCCGTATCTGGTCTCCCGCTACGATGTATCAACCGGCGAACTGATCATACCGCCGCTCCGACGTATCGGAATATTGGACAGAAAACTCAGAATCGTGAATGAAAACACCGACACATACGAGGAATGGCTAAAGTGGGCAGTCCGGGCATTCGAGGCTTCCTATGGATACGAATATCAGGGAGACAACGTGCTGATTGCGAGGATCAATCTGCTACTGACTTTTACAGATTATTATGAAGAACGCTGGGAACGACATCCGGATGACAAATTGCTACAGCAGATGGCAAACAAAATCGCCTGGAACATCTGGCAGATGGACGGCCTGAAAGACACAGTGCCGCTGGGAAAGCCTTACGAGGAGTTCCGTCAAATAACACTCTTCGATATGCTTGGCGATACGCAGGATGATGAAGATGAGTCGGAAGCTGTACCGTGTAGGATATATAATTGGAGAAGCAAGACTTCTATGAAATTTATGGATCTAAAGGAGATGTGAGCCATGGGGAAAAAGTTGTTTGATTATATAATTGGGAACCCGCCATATCAGAAGGAATCTTCGGAAAGTATTTCAAAGTCTAATGGGCAAAAGCCTATGACAAACATCTTCCAGTATTTTCAGAATGCGGCAGATGAACTTACGGAGAATACATCCGTTCTTATTTATCCTGGTGGAAGATGGATACATCAATCAGGAAAGGGTATGCAGAAATTTGGTAAGGAACAAATTAATGATAAACGTCTATCCGTTGTTGAATTCTATCCAGATGCTGGAGAGCTTTTTGGAGATGCGGCAAGCCTATCCGATGGGATAACTATTGTTACCAAAAACCACAAAAAAGAGTCGGATGGTTTCACATATATCTATTCAAAAAATGGAGAGAAATTTAGTGTTCATGCCGATAACCCTGGAGATAGCTTAATGCCGCTTGATCCTCATGATTTGCCTATAGAACAAAAAATTGATGCAGGAGTAAAAACGCATGGTTTAACATTCCTCCACGATGCAATTCTTCCGCGATCGCTTTTCCCAATTGAAAGTGATTTTGTAGAAAAGAATCCCACTAAAGTGAGAAGCTATAATGGATCGGATGAAGATATAGATTTTACAAATGAAATTAAACTTTTCACAAACGATAAGGCAGGAAAGGCTGGAAGGGCTACTTGGTTTATTGCAAACAAGAACGTAATTACTAAGAATGAGGACTATATTTCTCAGTGGCAAGTAGTCGTATCAAGTGCAAATGCGGGTGGACAGAAAAGGGACAATCAGCTTGAAATTATCGATAACCACTCTGCTTTTGGTAGATCAAGACTTGCGCTTAGATCCTTTAGAACTTATAAAGAAGCTCAAAATTTTTATGACTATGTGAGTTCCTATTTTATTAGGTACACATTTTTGTTGACGGATGAAGCACTTACTTCCCTTGGGAAGGAGGTGCCTGACTTACAAGATTATACCGATGATAACCCGATAATGGATTTCAATAAAAATATTGATACCCAGCTTTGCTGTTTATTTAATATTAGCGATGATGAATTTGCGTATATGAAAAATCGTGTGACAAGTTTGAGAGGTGAAGCGTGATGGCGGCAATAAATATCAAAACTTCCTCCAAGGTTACTCCGCAGTGTTATGCCTACACCACTCCCGGCGTACCAGCGCATGACGGCTGGACAAAGATCGGCTTTACAGAGCGGGACGTGGAGACTCGTATTAGAGAACAGACGCACACCGTCGGCGTTGAGCCTAAGTTGTGTTGGCACATGAGGGCAGCCTATATGACAGAGCCTTACGGCACATTTACGGACAAGGACTTCCACGCTTATCTGAAAAAGCTGGAGGTTCCCCGTGAAGCTGGTACAGAATGGTTCCAGATCGACCCGAACATTGCGCGTGGAAATTTTATTGATTTCACGCAAAATCATGGAGTGGTGTCGGAAAAAGACGCAGATGCAGTAATCCCGTACAAGCTCCGCGATGAACAGGCAAAAGCTGTCCAGAAAACGATGGAGTATTTTGCTGGCCGGGAAAATGCTGAATTTCTGTGGAACGCCAAACCCCGCTTTGGCAAGACACTTTCTGCCTACGACCTGTGCATGAAGCTAGGCGCGCAAAACATCCTCATTGTAACCAACCGCCCGGCTATTGCCAATTCATGGTATCAGGATTATGAGACTTTCTTCGGCCCGCAGTCCGGTTATCTCTTTGTTAGCAATGTAGACGGTATTAAAAATAGAAAGTTCGTCTACAGTCGTGAGGAATATCTGGACAAGCTTGATGACAGCGTCAAAGGCTGTATCGAATTTGTCAGCCTGCAGGATTTGAAGGGCTCGATCTATTTTGGCGGACGTTATGACAAACTTTCGGAGATTAGCGATGATAAGAAAAAAGGACTGACGTGGGACATCTTGATTGTAGATGAAGCTCATGAAGGCGTTGACACTTATAAGACGGATACTGCGTTTAATCATATCAAGCGTAAATGGACGCTGCATCTTTCCGGCACGCCGTTTAAGGCGCTGGCCAACGATAAGTTCCCAGAGAGTGCAATCTATAACTGGACATATGCCGATGAACAGAAAAAGAAGCGCGACTGGGACGCCTCCAGCGAGATAGAAAATCCATACGCCAATCTGCCTCGGTTGTCGCTTTACACTTACCAGATGTCAGACATCGTGCGCGACCGAGTAGAAAGAGGCATCGAGCTTGCAGAGGACGATGTAGAGGAATTTGCTTTCGATCTGAACGAATTCTTCGCCACAAATGAGTCTGGAAAATTTGTGCATGATGCTGACGTGGACAAGTTCCTTGATGCCCTGACCCGGCAGGAAAAGTTTCCGTTCTCTACTCCGGAACTACGTGATGAGTTAAAGCACACGTTTTGGATCTTGAATCGTGTCGCCAGCGCCAAAGCTCTGGCCAAGAAGCTGAGACTCCATCCGGTGTTCAAGGACTATGAGATTATTCTGGCGGCAGGCGATGGCAAGTTGGACGATGACGAGGAAAATGAGAAGTCCTTTGACAAAGTAACCAAGGCCATCAAAAAATATGATAAGACTATCACGTTGTCTGTCGGACAGCTGACTACCGGGGTAACGATTCCTGAGTGGACGGCAGTGCTCATGCTCTCCAATATGGCAAGTCCTGCACTTTATATGCAGGCGGCTTTCCGGGCGCAGAATCCATGTCTGTTTACAGACTCGAACGGCAACACTTATAGAAAACAGAATGCTTATGTCTTCGATTTTGATCCGGCTCGTACTCTGACCATTTTTGAGCAGTTTGCCAATGATCTGATTCCCGAAACCTCTGGAGATAAAGGCGATTTCGACAGCCGCAAGCAGCACGTCAGAGAGCTTTTGAACTTCTTCCCGGTTTATGGCGAAGACGAGGAAGGCTCTATGATCGAGCTGGATGCCGAGAAAGTGCTCACCATTCCCCGTCACATTCACGCCAGAGAAGTGGTGGAGCGAGGCTTTATGTCTAACTTCCTCTTTGCCAACATCAGCGGTATTTTTGGGGCACCTCGGGAGATTATCGACATCATTAACAATATGCAGGCGTTGGAAGAACCTAAGGCTCTTGCGCCCGCAGCGGTGGATGAGAATACGGCAGATGCCCTATACCTGAATGAAAATGGTGAGGTTGAGATTCCCAAAGAGCAGGTCATCGGCACGGCAAGCACGCTGTTTGGTGATAAGGTCTATGCGAATGTAGAAGATCAGCTAGCAGCAGCTGTAGAGGAAATCCAGAAAAATGTCGAAATGACGCCAAATCCGAAGAAGGACGAGCTAAAAGAGCTCAGGGATCGCTTTGCAAAGCCTATTGCAGACACGCTTATTGACTCTGCTAAGGAGCAGTACGGCAGAGATTTGAGAAAATCTACACAGAATCAGTTAGAAAGAAAGATTCAAGAGACCACTGAAACGGTCGTAAACCGTGAATACGGTGATTATGTTATTCGAGATAATCAACTGATTAAGGAATGTAACGACAGGATTTACGAAGCACAAAATTCCGGCGCTTCCATGGCGGAGATTACCAGGATTGATGAGGAATATTCTGCTAAACGGATGCAGGGCTATCGCGACATGGTAGACAATATCAAGGAAAAGCTCCACAGCGATGAGACCGTGAAAAAAGCTGCGGAAACCATCGTCGAAACCGTAGAAACAGAAAAATTAAAAGCTGAAAAAGACTCGATTGAAGGGAATGTTCGTGACCACCTCCGTGGGTTCTCCCGCACAATCCCTGCATTTCTCATGGCCTATGGAGATGAGAATACTACGCTCGCCAACTTTGATGCTCTTGTACCAGAAGATGTGTTCTGGGAGGTTACCGTAAATCCTCAGAACGGCCAAGGAGTAACGCTCGACCAGTTCCGCATGCTGCGCGATGGCGGCGACTACACAACAGAGTCCGGCGAGAAGAAGCATTTTGACGGGCATCTATTCGACGAAGTCGTCTTTAACGATGCTGTGCAGGAATTTATGAAGAAACGGGCTGAGCTTGCGAATTACTTCGAGCCCAATCAAAAAGGCGACATCTTTGACTTTATTCCGCCGCAGCGCACCAACCAGATATTTACACCGAAAAAAGTTGTGAAGGATATGGTGGATAGGCTTGAACAGGAGAATCCCGGTTGCTTTGATGACCCCGATGCTACTTTTGCCGATCTCTATATGAAGTCGGGGATGTATATTACAGAAATTGTGACCAGACTCTATCAGAGCCCGCGTATAAAAGCGTTGTATCCCGATAATGCGGAGCGGCTGAACCACATTTTTGCAAAACAGGTGTATGGCTGCGCCCCGACGGAGATCATCTACCGCATTTGTCTACGATATATTCTCGGGTTTAGCACCGAGATCTATATTGAGAAGAATAACATTCGCCTCTGTGACACCTTAGAATATGCGAAGAACGGGACGCTGGAGGAGGAAATGGAAAAGCTGTTCTTTTCACAATTAGAGTAAGGAAATTCAGAGGCTCATGACAACAAATCTAATTACGCTAACTGAAATAAATCGACAGGGCATGGGAAACGATCCTCATGCTGATGTCGCTAGGCCATTAAAAAAGAATGGATACTTACCGGAAACTATTAACATTGCTTGCGATGAGATCAAGAAACAGGTAGAGAAGTACAAGTAGAATGCTGTTTAACTCACAAAGGGAGGTGAGCGATCCCCATATGAAAAAGCTGGATTTACACATTCATACAGTAAAGACTGTGAGTGATCACGATTTTTCTTTCTCGATGGATAAGTTGAAAGAATATATTACACAGCTCGCGATTGATGGAATTGCTATTACAAACCATAATATGTTCGAGCTGGAACAGTACAAAGAAATCCGTGATGAACTTTCGGATATCTGCACAGTGTTGCCGGGGATAGAGATTAATATAGGCAAAAACAATTTTGGCCATCTAATATGCATCACGGAGCAAGATGATATTGAGGATTTTTCCACACGCTGCCTGACAATACAAAACAAAATTACTACATCTAAGGATTTCATAACATTAGATGAGCTCAAACAAATCTTCTCTGATCTCGGGAAATATTTATGGATTCCACATTATGATAAGAAACCGATTGTAGATTCAGATATCATCTCTGCGATGAGAGATTATATTCTTTGCGGAGAGGTTGGAAGCGTAAAAAAATTTATTTATCGACAAAAAGACAGCGAATCATTAATCCCGTTATACTTTAGTGACTTAAGGCCAACGGAGGATCTAGAAGAATTTCCGTCTCGGCAGACATTTTTTGACATTGACGAGGTAACCGTTTCAGCTATTAAGAAATCACTTGTTGACAGAAAACACGTCGCGCTTACTGAAAAAGACGGAAATAGTCGCTTCTATGTCCTGCCTGATTTACCAGTATCTACAGGGCTTACAGTAGTAATAGGCGAAAGATCCTCTGGAAAAACTTTTACGTTAGATCAAATCGCAAAGCGATATGATAATATCAAATATATTAAGCAATTTGCGCTTATTGAAACAAAGCCAGAACAAGCTGCAAAGGAATTTACTGATCAGATTGCCAAAAAACGTAGCAGTTTTGCAGAAGAGTATTTTGCACCGTTCAAAGACGCTGTGGATACAGTTAAAGAGGTTTCGCTAGATGACGATGACCACGAATTAGAACAGTATATTACTTCTCTTGTCCGCTATGCAACTGAATCCGATCGTGCCGATATGTTTGCAAAATGCGCTTTATATCGCGAAACAAAGTTTCCTAGTAAAAATTTTGACGGTATCAAGAAGTTAATTGAGTCGGTTGAAAATCTGTTGGATGCTCGTGAATATCGAGAAATTATTGATCGACACATTACTCGTGGTACGTTGCTCGCCTTACTGGAAGATTTGATAAAAAGATATTGGCGAGAAAAGCGGCGATCACTTGAGGAGATATGGGTAAATGATCTGGTCGCGGAAATACAGAGATCACTTAAAACCCGTACGTCTGCTGTTTCTATATCGGACTGTGATTTTTATGAGTTTCAGATGAACCGCGCGAAGGTTAAGAAATTTAATATGCTCGTTGATATGCTGAAAAAAGAAGCAGTCATCAACAGAAAAGCAGTCGGTGGATTTACTATCCAGACTCAGAAACGGGCATATAGCGGTGCAAGTGAATTAAAGAATTTTAGTGGTAGAAAATCAGTCTCCTTTTCACAGTATATGAACGAATACGCCAATGATCCTTATAGATATCTGCTTGGGCTTATGGATATGGTAGATATTCCAGACGCTGACCATTATAAATACTTTGTACATATTGATTATCAGATCTTAAACCAGTATGACTTTCCACTTTCCGGTGGTGAGCGGGCAGAATTTAGGTTGCTTCAGGAAATAGATGATGCCCACCGTTATGAAATGCTCTTGATTGATGAGCCGGAATCGTCTTTTGATAATTTATTCCTGCGTGACCGGGTCAATAAGATTATTCGGGAGCTTTCTGCAAATATGCCGGTTATCCTTGTGACGCACAATAATACCGTTGGTGCATCCATTAAGCCTGATTATCTTGTTTATACCAAAAGAATTATTGGTGATTCAGTTATTTATAAACGATATTACGGTTTACCAAGTAGCAAAGAGTTAAAATCTTTTACAGGCGATTCTATAAAAAATTTCCAGGCTATTTTGGATTGCCTTGAGGCTGGCGAGAATACATACAACGAAAGGAAACACGATTATGATCTACTTAAAGATTGATAGAGGCAGAGGATATTTCCTTAATGCAGAAAATAACATGCAGGAAATCCATGAAATTCGCAAAGAAGATCTCTTGAGGCTTCTTGAGCTTGCTACAGATAATGATGTAGATTTTGAAATGGACAAAATAACAGATGACAATGTCCAAAATGAAGCTCATCGGATAATTTATGATAGTCTATATAGGAAGTTTAAAGATTTATTGGAAAACAAATCCCGATTTATAGACGAAAGCGAGAGCCTGTATAAGGACGCTATACAAAAATACAAAGATAGTGAGACGATGTAACTCACCACAATCAAATGCGTCAGCAAGTACCAATCTCAGTTTTGTAGAAGGTAATCTCTACCGGTCGAACGTGTTCCAAAAAACATATCCGACCGGTATTGCTTTGCTTACATTCTCTCTGGCGGCATAAATTACCATCAGGTCTATATACTTCTCATCATCCCCCTGTTTTTCAAAATCATAGCGAATGATATAATCTCGGATATTGTAACCACGATAAGGGCTGCTCAGGGTATATAGTTCCCCGGTAGTAAAGTCGATCAGGGAATAACGGGTGCTGGCAAGATACTCTTCATCACTACTGTTTATATGATCTTCGTAAAAACTACAGACTTTGTCCAGACAATTCTGGCAAAGCCCGTGCAGGGAGAAGATTGTTGAACAATATCCCGCGGTATATAAACAGAGATATAAAGAAAAATTTTGAACTGTTGAAAAAAGAGCAGAGATATATCAGGCAATGGATTCTTCATGATTTCGCTTGGCGGCCTGATAGCCTTTATATCCGTGAGCAGGCAATTTACAAATTTTTCTGTTCAGATTTCCGTGAATGTATATTTGGACCGCAGTCCGGCGCAGTCCACCTCGTAGATGATGGAGCCGTTGTCCGGCTGAATCTGTTCGCAGACCGCTTCCGGCTGCAGGCAGCTTTTCATATAGCTGTCCAGATCGTCGGTCTCCACTTCGCTGAAAAAGGTCTGAGGTTTTCCGCAGCAGTTGTTGAACATTTCACGAATCAGTTCGTAGCGTTTCATTTGTTGTCACCTCGATTCCGCCCTGGGCAGAGCCTTACTCATCCCAGCCCTCATAAAAACGGATATTTACGGAAATATTCCGGATCACGGTTCCTTCTTCCGCCGGAATATCGCTGATGTCGGACACGGGAGGCAGTTTGGGATCCTCCTCTTCCAGTTCTACCTGGATCCAGTCCAGGGCTGCGGCGTTGGCGTTTTCCACTGCCTCATCCAAAGTTTCACCCTCCGCCTCGCAGCATTCCAGATCCGGAAAGTATCCTTTGTAGCCGTGTTCTGTCTTATGAAATACAGCAGGATATATAAACTTCATAAAATTCTCCTTTCTTTCCCCGGCCCTGTCAATTTCTCAGTATAATACAATCCGGAGAAATCCGCAAGAATACAGGAAATTTTTGTAAAATCTTCTTACGAAAATGTTAAAATTGGGTTATAATAAAAACAGGTTAGGCGTAAAAAACCGACGCCTGAAACGGATCAAAACGGGAAAGAAAATCAGGAAGGAGGAAGAGCGGCATGTGGAAAAAGGGTGATTATGTGGTCTACGGCGAGAAAGGAATCTGTGAGGTGGACGGAACGACGCACCTGAATATCCCTGGAGCGGACAGCGGAAAATTGTATTATGTTTTAATTCCTGTAGGAGAAAAAGAAACTAAGATATACTCTCCGGTGGACAATGAAAAGGTACCTCTCAGAAGGCCTATGAATCACCAGGAGGCTATGGAACTGATTGAGGAAATTCCGGAGCTCTCGGAGCTTTCGGTTCCGCAGGAGAAATTCCGGGAAGACGCTTACAAGGCCGCTCTTCGCTCCCTGGACTGCAGGCAGTGGGCCAGCATGCTGAAAACCCTGCGCCGGCGCCGCCAGAATCGGCTGGGACAGGGGAAGAAGGTAACCGCCACCGATGAGCGCTATTTCCGGCGGACGGAAGAGTATCTGTACAGTGAACTGGCTATGGCTTTGGGAAAAAAGAAATCTGAAATGGAAGAATTTATCTCTCTGTGTATCAGAAAACGGGAGCAGGCATAGAGGGCTCCGGCATTGTTTCACAGAAAATTTTGAAAATCGAAAAGGAAAAAAGGGAAGCCTGTCGTATATATAAATATAGGACAGGTTTCCTTGTTTGGAGGTAAAGAATGAATATTCGGGAAAGGTTTGAGGAAAAAGAATTTCAGGAACTGAGTCCCTGCGCCTCCCACAGCAGAAATTCCAGAGGACGGGACCTGCCGGAACCGGAGTGTGATATCCGGACGGTGTATCAGCGGGACCGGGACCGCATTCTGCATTCCAAGGCTTTCCGCCGCCTGAAGGATAAAACCCAGGTGTTTCTGGCGCCCCAGGGGGATCATTACCGGACGCGCCTGACCCATACTCTGGAGGTTTCCCAGACGGCCAGGACCGTGGCCAAGGCTCTGAAACTCAACGAAGATCTGGTGGAGGCCATTGCTCTGGGCCATGATCTGGGGCATACACCCTTTGGCCATGCCGGGGAGGACGCCCTCAATGAAGTCTGCCCGGAGGGGTTTGTACATTACAAACAGAGCCTGCGGGTAGTGGAGATTCTGGAAAAAGAGGGGCGGGGACTGAATCTGACCTGGGAAGTCAGGGACGGGATCCGCAATCACAGAACGGCGGGACACCCTCATACGCTGGAGGGTCAGGTGGTCCGTCTCTGCGATAAGATTTCCTATATTCATCATGATATGGATGACGCTGAGCGGGCAGGGATCATCAGCGAAGATGATATTCCCATTACCCTGCGGGTGGTTTTGGGAATGACTACCAGGGAACGGCTGAATACCCTGATCCATGATATGGTAGCCAACAGCTTCGGCAGGGATCGGATCATTCAGTCTGAAGAGATCCACGAGGCCATGATGACCCTGAGAAAATTGATGTTTGACAATGTCTACACGAACCCCATGGCGAAACACGAGGAAATCAAGGCAAAACGGATGCTGCAGCAGCTGTATGAATACTACAGCAAACATCCGGAAAAATTATCCAGAGAATATCAGGAGCTGATCGCCAGAGGCGAAAAAAAGGAAAGGGTAGTCTGCGACTATATTTCCGGGATGACGGATCAGTATTCCATACATAAATTCCAGGAAATTTTTGTGCCGAAAGCCTGGGCGGTATATTAGATGGGAGAGATGCGGTATGCGGTATTCAGAGGATATAATAGAAGAAGTCCGGGCCAAAACGGATATCGTGGAATTGATATCGGGTTATGTAAAACTGCAGAGAAGAGGCAGCTCCTATTTCGGGCTCTGTCCCTTCCACAATGAGAAATCCCCGTCCTTCTCGGTGAGCCCCGGAAAGCAGATGTATTACTGCTTCGGCTGCGGGGCAGGGGGCAACGTGTTTACCTTTCTGATGGAATATGAAAATTATTCCTTTCAGGAGGCTTTAAAACTGCTGGCTGACCGGGCGGGAGTAAAACTGCCGGAAGTTTCCTATTCCAGGGAGGCCAGAGAAGAAGCGGACCGAAAAGCTCTGCTGCTGGAGATCAACAAGGAGGCGGCCAAATACTATTACTGCAAACTCAGATCCCCGGCGGGGGAAAAAGCCATGGAGTACCTTAAAGGCCGGGGGTTAAGGGATGAGACCATACGAAAATTCGGGCTGGGCTATTCGGACCGGTATAACAGCGATCTCTACCGCTATCTGAAAAGCAGAAAGTATTCGGATGAAGTATTGCGGGAGACCGGGCTGTTCAACGCGGATGAAAAAAAGGGGATGTACGATAAATTCTGGAACCGGGTTATCTACCCCATTATGGACGCCAACAGCCGCGTCATCGGTTTCGGAGGCCGCGTCATGGGAGACGGAAAGCCCAAATATCTGAATTCTCCGGAAACAAAGATTTTTGATAAGAGCCGGAACCTGTACGGCCTCCATGCCGCCCGCAGCTCCAGACGGAAAAATCTCATCATCTGCGAGGGATACATGGACGTGATCTCCATGCATCAGGCGGGATTTACCAATGCCGTGGCTTCCCTGGGCACAGCCCTTACCTCCCAGCAGGCCAGCCTGCTGAAGCGGTATACCCAGGAAGTGCTGGTCATCTACGACAGCGATGAGGCGGGAATCAAGGCGGCTCTCAGGGCCATTCCCATGCTGCGGGGAGCGGGGCTTTCCCCCCGGGTGGTGAATTTAAATCCCCACAAGGATCCCGATGAGTTTATTCAGGCGGAAGGAGAGGAAGCTTTTGAGGAGCGGCTGGAGCAGGCGGAGAACGGTTTTCTGTACGAGATCCGTATGCTCCAGAGAAATTATGACATGAAAGATCCCCAGGGGAAATCAGATTTCTTTCATGAAGCCGCAGGGAAGCTGCTGAAGTTTGAAGATGAAATCGAGAGAAACAGCTATCTGGAAGCGGTGGCCAGAACCTATCACACAGAACCGGAGAGCCTGAGAAAGCTGGTAAACCGTCTGGCTCTGGGAGGAACCGGGCAGGAAGCGCGGCGGCAGCAGGAAGCGCCTGACCGAAAGAAAAAAGAACGGGAGGACGGGGTTCAGAAAGCGCAGAAACTGATGCTCACCTGGATGACCAGCTATCCGGAAATTTTGAAAGGACTTTCGCGGTATATTACCAGCCGGGATTTCGTGACGCCCTTCTACCGGCGGGTGGCGGAAATGGTGGAGGAACAGTACCGGGAAGGCCAGGTGAATCCGGCCCGGATTATCAGCCGATTTGAGGCGGGAGAAGAGCAGAATCTGGCAGCCTCCCTGTTTCATACCAAGCTGTCCCTGGAAAGCGATATGGAGAAGCAGACCGCTCTGAAGGATGTGATCTGCAATATGAAAGAGAGCAGCCTCAATTACAGGCTCTCTCATCTGAGTCCGGAAGATCTGGCCGGGCTTCAGAATCTGATGACAGAAAAGAAAAAGCTGGAAGAATTCAAGGCGGCGCCCCTGCCCGGGGATCTTTCCCCCGCATAAAGGTTTATACTGCGGCACCCAAGGACAAAATACACATAGACAATGAAAGGATGGACATTCTATGGAGATGGACAAAGAGAAGTTCATGGAAAAACTGAAAGGACTTCAGGAACTGGCGAAGAAAAAGAAAAACGTGCTGGAAAACCGGGAGGTCAAGGATTATTTCCATGATACGCCTCTGAACGACCAGCAGATGGAGAAGGTTTACCAGTACCTGGAAGCCCATGGGATCGACGTATTAAGGATTTCTGAAAATGACGCGGATGTGGATTCTCTTCTGCTTCTCAGCGATGACGACATCAATCTGGACGATGAAGAAGAAGTGGATATGGAGAATCTGGACCTGTCGGTGCCTGAGGGGATCAGCATCGAGGATCCGGTCCGCATGTATCTCAAGGAGATCGGAAAAGTGCCGCTTCTGTCCGCGGAGGAAGAGATCGACCTGGCCCAGCGGATGGAACAGGGAGACGAGAGCGCAAAAAAACGTCTGGCTGAGGCAAATCTGCGTCTGGTGGTCTCCATTGCCAAGCGCTATGTAGGCCGCGGCATGCTGTTCCTGGATCTGATCCAGGAGGGAAATCTGGGACTGATCAAGGCGGTGGAAAAATTTGATTACCGGAAAGGCTACAAATTTTCCACCTACGCTACCTGGTGGATCCGTCAGGCTATTACCAGAGCCATTGCCGATCAGGCCCGAACCATCCGCATTCCGGTGCATATGGTGGAAACCATCAACAAGCTGATCCGGGTTTCCCGGCAGCTGCTCCAGGAACTGGGCAGAGAGCCTACCCCGGAGGAAATCGCCGAGGAGATGCACATGTCGGTGGAGCGTGTCCGGGAGATCCTGAAAATTTCCCAGGAACCTGTCTCGCTGGAGACCCCCATCGGTGAGGAGGAGGACAGTCATCTGGGAGATTTTATCCAGGACGACAATGTGCCGGTTCCGGCGGACGCCGCGGCGTTTACCATGCTGAAAGAACAGCTGGAAGATGTATTAAGCACCCTGACAGACCGGGAACAGAAGGTTCTGCGGCTGCGCTTCGGCCTGGACGACGGGCGTGCCAGAACCCTGGAGGAAGTGGGAAAAGAGTTTAACGTGACCAGAGAGCGGATCCGCCAGATTGAAGCTAAGGCTCTCCGGAAGCTGCGCCATCCCAGCCGCAGCCGGAAATTAAAGGATTATCTGGACTGAGGCCCGTGATGCAGCTGTCAGAGAGAATGGCCGCGGTGGCGGATATGGTAACGCCGGGCTGCCGCCTGGCGGATGTGGGCTGTGATCACGGATATCTGTCGGTGTGGCTGTGCGGCAAAAAGATTGCCCGCAGAGCTGTGGCATTGGACGTCAGCCGGGGGCCTTTGCGGTCGGCGGCCAGAAGCGTTGCCGCTGCCGGGCTGGAGGCGTACATAGAGACCAGGCTGTCCGACGGACTGGCGGCGGTAGCTCCGGGGGAGGTGGATTCCGTGGTGATCGCCGGCATGGGGGGAAGGCTGATGTGCCGGATCCTTAAGGAGGGGAAATCGGTGCTTGCCGGTATCCGGGAGCTGGTGCTGGAGCCGCAGTCCGAAGCATCGGAGGTGCGAAAGTTTCTGCAGCAGGAGCAGTTTCAGATCGACAGGGAGGACATGGTTCGGGAAGCGGGAAAATTTTATCCGGTGATCCGGGCGGTCCCCGGGGCTGTCACAGGGAAAATGACGGAAGAGGAGCTGCGGTTCGGTCCGCTGCTTCTGCGGGACAGACATCCGGTTCTGCGGCAGCTGCTGGACAAGGAGGAGCGTACCTATATAAAAATCCGGGAGTCCCTGGAGGGACAGCAGGGAGAAAAGGCATCGGCCAGACTCCTGGAGATTCAGAAGGAGCTGCGGTATATCCGCAGAGCGGTGGCATATTATGAAGAGTGAAGAAATTATTAAGATCCTGGAAGAAAAATATCCTCCTTCCTGCGCGGAAGAGTGGGATAATCCGGGACTTTTGCTGGGACGCCGGGACAGGGAAGTCCAAAAAATCCTGGTGAGCCTGGATGTGACGGATCAGGCGGCGGAGCGGGCCATCAGCTGGGGGGCGGACATGATCGTTTCCCATCATCCCCTGATCTTCCGGGGAATTAAAAAAATCAGCGATGAAACCTTTCTGGGAAGAAGGCTTCTTACTTTGGCGGAGCACAGGATTGTCTGCTACGCCATGCACACTAATTTTGACGTGCGGGGCATGGCGGAGCTCAACGCCAGGCAGCTGAGGCTGAAGAATACGGAGGTTCTGCTGATTACCGGGGAATACCAGGGAAGGCCGGAGGGCATCGGCCGGACAGGTGATCTGCCGGAGCCCATGGAACCCGGGCGGCTGGCGGAGTACGTAAAAGCCGCAATGGAACTTCCGGCCGTGCGCTGCTACGGGAAGGGGGAGAAAAAGATCCGCCGGGCCGCGGTGAGCGGAGGCTCCGGAAAGAGTGTGGTGGAGGAAGCCATCGCCGCGGGGGCGGAGGCTTTGATTACCGGAGACATCGACTATCATACCGCCATTGACGCGGCGGCCCAGGGGCTTGTGATTATTGACGCGGGCCATTACGGGACGGAATCTGTTTTTATTAAAGCAGTGGCGGAGGAACTGTCCCGGCAGCTGCCGGACTGCCAGGTAAAAGCCATGGAGGTAGAACAGCCCTTTACTGTAATCTGAAGGAGGCCGATGAATGGAAGACAGACTTTGCAGAGTAACGGTGGGAGAAAAAACATTCTTTTACCCGGCGGGAACTCCTTATGGAAGAATCGCGGAGGATTTCCCCGGGCAGCAGGACTGCCCGGCTTTGCTGGTGGCGTCCAACGGAAGGCTTCGAGAGCTTCACAAGCCTTTGAGGGAAGACTGTACGCTGGAATACATTACCATTAAAGATGAGATCGGATATATGGCTTACCGCAGAAGCGTGACGCTGCTGATGCTGGCCGCGGTCCGCCGTGTGGCGGGAGCGGACGGGGCAAGGGTGGTTCTGCATTTTTCCGCGGACAGCGGCTACTACTGTACTCTGAAGGGAAAGAAAAAGCCAGACCAGGAGTTTCTGGATGCCGTGAAGGGAGAAATGCGCCGGATGGCGGATCAGAAGCTTCCTATCCGGAAGGAAAATGTCAATACCTCCGAGGCACGGAGGATGTTCGCGGCGGCGGGAATGCCGGACAAGGAAAAATTGTTCCGCTACCGCCGGGCGTCCAGAGTCAATACATATTGCCTGGCAGACTGCAGAGATTATTTTTATGGATTTATGGTCTGGCATACCGGATATCTGCGCTGGTTTGACCTTCGCTCTTACGATGAGGGCTTTGTGCTGCTGTTTCCGGAGAGAGAAAGCCCGGGGCGGATTCCGGATTTTCATCCTTCACGGAAACTTTTCAAAATCCAGCAGGAGGCGGAAAGATGGGGGGAGCGCATGGGCGTCAACGGCGTCGGGGATCTGAACGAATGCATCAGCCAGGGAGAGAGCGGACATCTGACTCTGGTAGCGGAAGCTCTGCAGGAAAGCCGGGTGGCGGAAATCGCCGGGGAGATCAGCGGAAGGCCGGAGGTCAAGTTTGTGCTCATCGCCGGTCCCTCTTCTTCCGGGAAAACAACTTTTTCCAGACGCCTGGCCGTGCAGCTGACGGCCAGAGGGATGAAGCCCCACACCATTAGCCTGGACAATTATTACCATAACCGGGAGAACACCCCGAAAGACGCGGAGGGCAATTATGATTTTGAATGCCTGGAGGCCCTGGATATCCCTCTGTTTAACCGTCAGATGAAAGCGCTGATGGAGGGAGAGCGGGTGGAACTTCCCCGTTTTAATTTCCAGACCAAAAAGCGGGAATACCGGGGGGATTTCCTTCAGCTCGGAAAAGAAGATATTCTGGTGCTGGAGGGGATTCACGGGCTGAATGACCGGCTGAGCTATATGCTGCCTGCCAGCAGCAAATATAAAATCTATATCAGCGCCCTGACGCAGCTGAACATTGACGAGCATAACCGGATCTCCACCACAGATGGGCGTCTGATCCGTCGGATTGTCAGGGATTATCTGACCAGAAACACCTCGGCCCAGGAAACCATTGCCATGTGGCCCTCGGTGCGGCGGGGAGAGACAAATTATATTTTTCCCTTCCAGGAGCAGGCGGACGCGGTTTTTAACTCGGCCCTGGTCTATGAACTGGCGGTGCTGAAACTGTACGCGGAACCCATTCTGTTTCAGGTTCCGGAGGATGCTCCGGAATATACGGAAGCCAAACGGCTGCTGAAATTCCTGGACTATTTCCTGGGGCTGCCGTCGGAAACCGTTCCCGCCCATTCCATCCTTCGGGAATTTATCGGGGGAAGCTGTTTTTAAGGGAGGAGCTTTCTTGACTTCTCTTCAAAATTCATGGTATAGTGATACGGTGCGAGCAGGGTATGTGGCCGCGGCTGGCAGGACCGAAAGGGGCCAGGCGAGGAAAGTCCGGGCTTCACAGGGCAGGATGCCGGATAACGTCCGGCGGAGGCGACTCCAGGGACAGTGCAACAGAAATAAACCGCCTGCGTCCGCAGGTAAGGGTGGAAAGGCAGTGTAAGAGACTACCGCCGCCCTGGCAACAGGACGGGCACATGTAAACCCCATCCGAAGCAAGACCAGACAGAAGACGGTGCGGCGGCCCGCCGCGTCTTCAGGTAGGTCGCTGGAGGCTGCCGGCGACGGCAGTCCTAGATAGATGGCCACACACGACATAACCCGGCTTACCGCCCTGCTCGTTTTTTAGATTCCAAAAGCAGACAGCCTGCGGACAGGAGAAAGAAAAGATGAGATGGATACTGGCATCGGCCTCACCCAGAAGGCGGGAACTCTTAAGGCAGATTGAACTGCCCTTTGAGGTCTCGCCCAGTGAGGCCGATGAAAATATAGAGAGGGAAACGCCGGAGCTGCTGGTGGAGGAGCTCTCCAGACGAAAATGCGCGGAAGTGGGAAACAGAATCGGGGGAGAATGCCTGGTGCTGGGAGCCGACACGGTGGTAGCTCTGGGAGATCAGGTTCTGGGCAAACCCGGAACCGAAGAGAGGGCGGCGGAAATGCTGCGGATGCTGTCCGGCAAAGCCCATAAGGTCTGTACCGGGGTAACCCTGGGGGAATTCCGGGAGGGAAAACTTCAGAGGCAGACTACTTTTTCGGAAGTGACAGAGGTGTTTCTCTATCCCCTAAGCGAGGGGGAGATCCGGGAGTATATCGCGTCCGGAGAACCCATGGACAAGGCGGGAGCCTACGGCATCCAGGGCCGGTTCGCGAAATTTGTAAAAAAAATCTACGGAGATTACAACAACGTGGTAGGGCTTCCGGCGGCCCGGGTCTATCAGGAAATCAAGAAACTGGGACTTCTGGAACAAATGCCGGGGACAGAGTGTCCGAAAAACGGAAGGACAGATCAGCGGAGGTGAAAGAGTATGGAGGAATACAGCAGCTACTTTCTTATGAAGCCGGAGGAAGCGCCCGCCTATGTGCAGGCAAAGCTTCATTATTTCCCGGAAGGGGACAGGCTGTCGGGAAAGGAAATCGGAGACGGAAATATCAACTATGTATTCCGGGTGACCGATGAGGATACGGGAAAATCCATCATTGTCAAGCAGGCGGGGCTGAAGACCCGGATTGAGCCGGATCTGGGGGTTTCTACAGACCGGGGAAGGATCGAGGCCCGGATTCTGAAGCTGCAGAATGAATACGCTCCGGGGCTGGTGCCCAGGATCTACCTCTATGATGAGGTGATGTGCGCCATGATTATGGAGGATATGACCGGCCATACCATGATGCGCACCGGTCTGCTGCAGCATCAGACATACCCCCGGTTCGCGGAGGATATCACCACCTTCCTGGCGAACTGTCTGTTGCGCACCTCTGACCTGGTGATGGATCACAAGGAAAAGAAAAAGCTGGTGGGAGAATTTATTAATCCGGATCTCTGCGGCATCACCGAGGACCTGGTGCTGATGGAGCCTTATAATGACATCTACGGCAGGAATCATGTGTTTGCTCCCAACAGAGATTTTATCCGGAGAGAAGTCTATGAGGACACAGCCCTCCGCCTGGAGGCGGCCAAGCTGAAATTTGAATTTATGAATCACGCCCAGGCCCTGATCCATGGGGATCTGCACACAGGTTCCGTGTTTATCAACCAGGAACATACCTATGTGTTTGATCCGGAATTTGCCTTCTACGGCCCCATGGGCTACGACATCGGCAATGTGGTCATGAACCTTCTGTTTGCCTGGTGCAACGGGGAGGCGGTCATGGAGGACGGGAAAGAGAAGGAGGATTTCCTGGACTGGTGCATGGACGCCATGGCGGATACGGTGGATCTGTTTGTGCAGAAATACGACGCGGTCTTTGATCAGTATGTGACGGAGCCTATGGCAAAGGTTCCGGGCTTTAAATCCTGGTATCTGTCCGGAATTCTCTCCGACACCGCGGGTTACGCGGGAACAGAGGGACTGCGCCGGGTTCACGGCATGGCCAATGTAAAGGATCTTACTTCCATTGAGGATGCGGAGAAAAGAGCCAGGGCGGAACGGATCGTTATTACCTTTTCCAAGGACTGTATTATGAACCGGACCGGCTTTATCTGCGGGGCGGATTACACAGCGGCGGCGGAGAGAGCGGTTAAGGCTCACAGCTGCTGACGGAGGAAAAAATGGAAGAAAAAAGAAAGACCATCGGAGAGTACGATACTGTCTGGCTGGAGGAAGAACGCCACGCGCTGGCCATCATCGATCAGACCAGACTGCCCGGAGAGACGGAAATCCTGTATCTTACGGAGCAGAAAGACATATGGAACGCCATTTATCTCCTCCAGGTCCGGGGGGCTCCGGCCATCGGAGTGGCGGCGGGGATTGCCGTCTATCTGGCAGCCCGGCAGATACATACCGGGGATTATGAAGAATTTTACCGGGAATTCCGGAAGGCATCAGACTACTTGAATTCGTCCCGTCCCACGGCGGTAAACCTTTCCTGGGCCCTGAAGCGCCAGGAACGGGTGGTAAAGGCTATGAAGGGCTGTCCGGTTCCGGAGATCGTGGAAGCCCTTCACAGGGAGGCTCTGAAGATCCGGGAAGAGGACATTCAGGTCTGCCGGGCCATTGGAGAAAACGGACTGACCCTGGTGAAACCGGGAGACGGACTGCTGACCCACTGCAACGCGGGCAAGCTGGCCGCCGTCCGCTACGGCACGGCCACCGCGCCCATGTATCTGGGCCATGAGAGAGGCTATCATTTCCGGATCTTCGCGGATGAGACAAGACCCCTGCTGCAGGGGGCCAGGCTGACTGCCTGCGAGCTGCAGGAGGCAGGAATGGACGTGACGCTGATCTGTGACAATATGTCAGCCGCGGTTATGCGCAGCGGCCGGGTCAACGCTGTTTTTGTGGGCTGCGACCGGGTGGCGGCCAATGGGGACACCGCCAACAAAATCGGCACCTCCATGGCGGCTCTGGCGGCGAAGCGTTATGGGATTCCCTTTTATGTCTGCGCTCCCACCTCTACCATTGACATGGATACACCCAGCGGAAAAGAGATCCGTATCGAGGAACGCAAACCGGAGGAAATCACGGATATGTGGTATGAAAAGCCCATGGCGCCTAAGGGGGTGAAGGTCTGCAATCCTGCCTTCGACGTGACAGACAGCGATCTTATCACCGCTTTTGTCACAGAATACGGGGTAGTGCGCCCGCCCTATCCGGAAGCCTTCCGGGAACTCTTTCTAAAGAAAGAATTAAAAAAGAGCCAGTCATATTGACTGGCTCTTTTTGCGGCGGTATAGTGGAAAAAGCGGCGGGACACCGCCGGGATCAGTCATGAGACGAAGGAGCAGACAAACATGAGCAAAGTAATAGGAATTGATCTGGGGACTACCAACAGCTGCGTGGCGGTGCTGGAGGGCGGCGAGCCGGCGGTGATCCCCAACGCGGAAGGGATGCGGACCACTCCCTCAGTGGTGGCCTTTGCCAAAAGCGGGGACCTGCTGGTGGGGGACGTGGCCAAGCGTCAGGCGGCTACCAACGTAAGCCGCACCATCTCCTCCATCAAACGGGAAATGGGAACGGATACCCGCATCAAGATAGACGGAAAAGATTTTTCTCCCCAGGAGATCTCCGCTTTTATTCTGAAAAAGCTGAAAAAAGACGCGGAAGCCTATCTGGGCGAGACGGTCAGCGAGGCGGTGATTACGGTGCCGGCGTATTTCAACGACGCTCAGAGGCAGGCCACCAAGGACGCGGGGCGGATCGCGGGGTTAAATGTACTGCGGATCATCAATGAGCCCACATCGGCGGCTCTGGCCTACGGGCTGGATCACGGCAAGCCCCAGAAGATTATGGTTTACGATCTGGGAGGAGGAACTTTCGATGTGTCCCTCATCGAGATCGGGGATAATCTCATTGAGGTGCTGGCTACCGCCGGCGACAACCGTCTGGGAGGAGATGATTTTGACGCCAGACTGACCGAGTATATTGTGCAGGAATACATCCGCACCAACCGGGTCAACCTGTCCAAGGATATGTCCGCCATGCAGAGGATCCGGGAAGCGGCGGAGGAAGCCAAGAAGACCCTGTCCAATCAGACCGTGACCACCATCAATCTCCCCTTTGTAGCTACGGTAAAGGGGGAGCCGGTGCATCTGGAAATGGAGATCACCCGCAGCAAGTTTGAGGAGCTCACCAGAGATCTGGTGGACCGGACCGAGGCTCCGGTGCGGAAGGTGTTAAGCGACGGCGGCGTCAGTGTTTCCGAGCTGGGCATGGTGCTGCTGGTAGGCGGCTCTACCCGGATGCCCGCGGTCCAGGAGAAGGTACGCCAGCTTACCGGAAAGGAGCCTTCCCACAGCCTGAACCCCGATGAGTGCGTGGCAATCGGCGCTGCTGTTCAGGGAGGCAAGCTGGGCGGAGAGATTACCGCCGGAAACGCGGCGGAGATCATTCTCATGGATGTAACGCCCCTGTCTCTGGCCATTGAGACCGTGGGGGGCATCGCCACCAAGATTATTGACCGGAATACCACCATCCCCACCCGACACAGCCAGGTGTTTTCCACGGCGGCTAATTTCCAGACTTCCGTGGAAATCAAGGTTCTCCAGGGAGAGAGACAGTTTGCCAAGGACAATACCCTTCTTGGCACTTTCCGATTAAGCGGCATTAAGCGGGCGCCGGCGGGAGTGCCCCAGATCGAGGTGACCTTCGACATTGACGCCAACGGCATCGTCAATGTTTCCGCCAAAGATCTGGGAACCGGCAAGCAGAAGCAGATCACCATCACCGCCCGTTCCAAGCTCTCCGAGGATGAGATTGAGCAGGCCATCCGGGACGCCCAGGCCTTCGCGGGGGAGGATACCAGCCGCAAACGCCACTGGGATGTACTGAATGACGCCCAGAACGCTGCTTTGGGGGCGGAGCAGTATCTGAACCAGAATAAGAAGACCCTGAGCCGGGAGGATAAGCGGAACATCAAGGGAGAGATTGCCGCGATGCAGAAACTGATCCGGGGCAAAAAGCCGGAAAAAATGTCGGATCAGGAGGCGGATTATATCGAAGCCCAGGCGGGACGGCTGAAAGCCATGACAGGACAGAATTCCGAAAACTGACAGAATACAGCGCGGGAACACGCAAGACTACCCTTGCATTCCCGCGCTTTTTGTTATATGATGGAACACAGAAAATTTAACGCGACGGGAGGTATACTATGCGACACATTATGAGTCCCCTGGATTTTTCCGTGGAAGAGCTGGATCAGATGATGGATCTGGCGGTGGACATTGAAAAACATCCGGACAAATACGCGCATGCCTGCGACGGCAAAAAAATCGCGACTCTGTTTTACGAACCCAGTACCAGAACACGTTTAAGCTTTGAGACAGCCATGCTGAACCTGGGCGGTTCCGTCATCGGGTTTGCCTCCGCGGATTCCAGTTCCGCCTCCAAAGGCGAGAGCGTAGCCGATACAATCCGCGTTATCAGCTGTTTCGCAGATATATGCGCCATGAGACATCCCAAGGAGGGAGCGCCTCTCGTGGCTTCTCAGGTTTCTTCTATTCCCGTGATCAATGCCGGCGACGGCGGTCATCAGCATCCCACTCAGACATTAACCGATCTGCTCACTATCCGCTCCCTGAAGGGACGGCTGAGCAATCTGACCATCGGTCTTTGCGGAGACCTGAAATTCGGCCGCACCGTTCATTCTCTCATCAGCGCTCTGGTGCGCTACACGGGAATGAAGTTCATACTGATCTCTCCGGAGGAGCTGAAAGTGCCCTCCTACATCCGGGAGGACGTTCTTAAAGCCAACCATGTGCAGTATGAAGAGGTAATCCGGCTGGAAGACGCCCTTCCCAAACTGGATATCCTCTACATGACCCGGGTGCAGAGAGAACGCTTTTTTAACGAGGAAGACTACGTCCGCATGAAGGATTTTTATATTCTGGACAAGGCCAAAATGGAACTGGCCAGACCGGACATGTTTGTGCTGCATCCCCTTCCCAGAGTCAACGAGATTTCCGTGGAGGTGGACACTGATCCCAGAGCCGCCTATTTCCGTCAGGTACAGTACGGGGTCTACATCCGGATGGCTTTGATTCTCACACTGCTGGAGGTGAAAGTATGTTAAATGTAGGAGCGCTGGAAGAGGGGTTTGTTCTGGATCACATAAAGGCCGGAAAGGCCATGACCATTTACCACGACCTGAAGCTGGACAAACTGGACTGCTGCGTAGCCATTATCAAAAATGCCCGCAGCAATAAAATGGGGAAAAAAGATATCATCAAGGTGGAGTGTCCGGTGGACACCATGGATCTGGATATCCTGGGCTTTATCGATCACAATATCACTGTCAATGTGATTTCCAACGGGAAGATTGTAGAGAAAAAGAAGCTGAAACTGCCCAAACAGGTGGTGAATGTGATCCGCTGCAAAAATCCCCGCTGCATCACCTCCATTGAGCAGGAACTGGATCAGGTCTTTGTGCTGACAGATCCGGAGAAAGAAGTATACCGCTGCAAATACTGCGAAGAAAAGTATCACGGCAGCCGCAACAAGTAAAGGAAAGGAAGAGCGGCCCATTTATGGATCATATTATTTCGAAGCTGCTGATCTACGGGGATCTTCCCAAAGACAGCATCCTGGCGCAGATGGCGGATATCTGCAGACAGGCCAGAGAACATACCCAGGGAAAGGATCAGCTGGCAGCCAGAGTCTACCATCAGGTAAAACAGATTCTGGTAATTGCCACAGATTATGGCTTTGACCGGAATCTGTGGCAGAATTATCTGACCTTTCTTCTGATGACAGATGAAAATCCCTTCAGCCTCACCTGTGAAAAAACCGGGGCCCAGGTGGGCAGCGTCAACTATTTCGCAAAACAGGATTTTAAAGCATTCCGGGAACTGTTCCACTATGACTTCCGCTGGCTGGAGGAGGAACTTTCCCTGGACTGCTTCTCACGCCTGACGGATTACAAAGCTATTGTAAAGCCGGAGCTTATGTACAACAAAAACGTCAGTGAAAAGGTCCGGGCCCTCAGCGAGAGGCTGGATCAGGCGGAAGATGAGAATGCTTTTTTTGACCTGGTGACAGAGTTCTACCGGGATTTCGGCGTGGGAATGTTCGGCCTGAACAAAGCCTTCCGCATCGCTTCCTCGGAGGAGGGGAAGATCGTCTTTCATGCCATTAACAATATGGACCGGGTGATGCTGGACGACCTGGTGGGGTACGAGATCCAGAAGAAGAAACTGGTGGACAATACCAGAGCCTTTGTGGAAGGCCGGAAAGCCAACAACTGCCTGCTGTTCGGAGATTCGGGAACCGGAAAATCCACCAGCATCAAGGCCATTGTCAACGAATTTTACCCCCAGGGGCTGCGGATGATCGAGATTTACAAGCATCAGTTTAAGGATCTCTCCAACGTCATCGCCCAGATCAAAAACAGAAATTATAAATTCATCATTTACATGGATGATCTTTCCTTTGAGGAATTTGAGATCGAGTATAAATTCCTGAAGGCAGTCATTGAGGGAGGGGTGGAGACTAAGCCGGAAAATGTGCTGATTTACGCCACCTCCAACCGGCGCCATCTGATCAAGGAAAACTGGAGCGACCGGGACGACATGGAGACCGGGGCCGGCATCCACCGGTCGGATACTATTGAGGAAAAGCTTTCCCTGGTAAACCGGTTCGGCGTTACGATCTGCTATTCCAAGCCTACCCAGCAGGAGTATTTCCATATTGTGGAGGAACTGGCCGGGAAAGCGGGTCTGGACATTCCTCACAAGGAGCTTCGGGCGGAGGCCAACAAGTGGGAACTGAGCCACGGAGGCATTTCCGGAAGGACGGCCCAGCAGTTTATTACCTATCTGCAGGGACAGGCTTAAAGCCGCGGTTGGTGCTTTTATGTAAAATTCGATTTTTTACTTTACTCCGGGAGGTTTTATCGTTATCATGGATTACAGAGAGGCGCGTGCCTACATTGAGGAACAGCAGAGGTACGGCGGTGAAATGAGCCTGGGCCCCATCCGGGCTCTTCTGGAGGAACTGGGGCATCCGGAGCGGTGTCTCAGGTTTGTCCATATTGCCGGAACCAACGGAAAGGGAAGCATCCTTTCTTATATTTCCACAGCTCTTACCCATGCGGGCTACCGGGTGGGTCGTTATATATCCCCTACTTTGTACAGTTACCGGGAACGGTTCCAGGTAAACGGAAGCTTTATATCCCGAGAAGAATATGTGGAATTTGCTGAAAAAATCCGGCAGGCAGTGGAGAACATCGCGGAGCGGGGCGGCAGGAAGCCCTCTCCCTTTGAGCTCGAGACCGTGCTGGGCTTTTTATATTTCCGGGCCCGGAACTGTGATCTGGTGGTGCTGGAGTGCGGAATGGGAGGCCGGGATGACGCTACCAATGTGATTCCCGCCCCGGAACTGTGTGTGTTTGCTTCCATCAGCCTGGACCATACTCAGTATCTGGGGGGCACGCTGGAAGAGATCGCCGCGGTAAAGGCCGGGATTCTGAAGGAAGGAACCTGGGCCGTTATGGGCGGCCAGAAGCCGGAAGCTTCCAGAGTCCTGGAGAAAGTCTGTCTTGCAAAAAAGATTCCTTATTTCAAGGCGGAGCCGGAGAAGGCATTGACGCAAAAAGACAGTCTGGAGGGCCAGGTATTTCTGTACCACGGTTACAGACTGGAAATTTCTCTGGCAGGAAGCTGCCAGAAGGAGAATGCGGTAACTGCCTTTGAAGCCCTGAAGGCTCTGCAGAAAAAAGGCTGGGCCTTGACGGACGCGCAGATTCTGGAGGGGATCCGGAAAACTCTCTGGCAGGGCCGCTTTACAAAAATCGGGGATCATCCGTTGTTTTATGTGGACGGGGCCCATAATCCCGACGCGGCGGACAAGCTGCGGCAGTCGGTCAGACAGTATTTTGCGGGCAGGCGGCTGTTTTTTATTATCGGAGTTTTAAAAGATAAGGACTACCGAAGGGTTGTTTCCATGACCGCCCCCCTGGCGGAGCAGATTTTTACCATTGAGACGCCGGACAATGACCGGGCTCTGCCGGCGGAAGAACTGGCGGAGGTCATCGCGGAATACAATCCCCGGGTCGCAGCCTGCCAAAGGATTTCTGACGCGGTGGAGCAGGCGTATCTGGCGGCGGGAAAAGACGATGTGATCCTGGCCTTCGGTTCATTGTCCTTTCTGGGAGAACTGACCCGGCAGGTATCAGAATACAGGGAGAGAATGAGATGTTAGATTTGCAGGAAATCCGTAATAAAATAGATGAAATCGATGCCGGGATCCTGAGTTCTTTTGAAAAGAGAATGGAACTGGCAGAGCAGGTGGCGGCATATAAAATTTCCGCGGGGAAACCGGTATTTGACGGAAAGCGGGAGGCAGAAAAGCTGAAGAATCTGGAGGAAGCGGCCTCCACCCCTTTTAACGCCAGGGGCGCCCGGGAATTGTTCCAGCACATCATTGCCGTCAGCCGCATGCGGCAGTATCAGCTGCTGGCTGAAAGAGGTGTGTCAAAAGAATCCTATGAGCAGGTGGACAGCCTTCCCGCGGAAAATGCCCGGGTGGTATTTCAGGGAGTGGAAGGAGCCTACAGTTTTGCTGCCATGAGAAGCTTTTTCGGGGAAAAGATCCGCAGCACGCATGTGGAAACCTGGAGGGAGGCCATGGAGCAGGTGGCTGCCGGCGAGGCGGACTACGCAGTGCTTCCCATTGAAAATTCCACGGCCGGAAGCGTCTCGGATATTTATGATCTGATGACGGAATATCCGAATTATATTGTGGGCGAGGAAATCCTGGAGATCCGCCACACACTTATGGGTCTGCCGGGAGCATCCCTGGAGGACATCCGGACCGTCCTTTCCCACCCACAGGCCCTGTATCAGTGCCGGCATTTCCTGGAGAGCCATCCGCAATGGAAGCAGGAGAAAATGCTGAATACGGCTATGGCCGCGGAAAAAGTGGCGAGAGATCAGGATAAAAGCCAGGCAGCCATTGCCAGCCGCTTCGCGGCGGAGCATTTCGGACTGCGGATTCTTCAGGAGGAGGGACTGGCCGGAGAAAGCAATTCCACCCGCTTTGTGATCCTATCCAATCAGAAACGCTTTGTGAAGGGAGCGGGAAAGATCAGCATCTGTCTGGAGCTGCCCCACACCTGCGGAAGCCTTCACGGGATTCTGGCACATTTTGATTACAACGGCCTGAATATGACGAAAATTGAATCCCGGCCGATTCCCGGACGGCCCTGGGAATATCGTTTTTTCATAGATTTTGAAGGAAATCTCGCGGAAGCGGCGGTAAAGAATGCCCTGCTCGGTATCCGCTCCGAGGCGGCGGCCCTGCGGATTCTGGGAAATTACTGACTGCGGATCATGGAAAGGAGGAGCGTATGCAGGTATCAACCTTTGCGGCCATTGACATCGGAAGCTACGATGTCACCCTGGAAATATTTGAAATATCGAAAAAGGCGGGGATTAAAAGTATAGACACCATACGCCACCGTCTGGAACTGGGCACGGACACCTATACCCACGGAAAGCTGGGCCCGAAAATGGAGGAAGAGCTCTGTACGGTGCTGAAAGATTTTGTGAGGATCATGAAAGGGTATCGGGTGGAGAGCTACCGGGCCATTGCCACCAGCTCTCTTAGGGAAGCGGAGAACAGTCTGTTTATTCTGGGAAAGATCCGCCAGGCCACCGGGCTGACCGTGGAGATTCTCAGCAATTCCGAACAGAGATTCTTAAGCTATAAGGCCATCGCTTCCATCGAAAGCCGCTTCAACAAAATGATTGAAAAGGGAACGGCGGTCATTGACGTGGACGGCGGCAGCATTCAGATTTCTCTTTTTGACAAGGACGCCCTGGTGACCACCCAGAATATCCGCATGGGGAATTTAAGGATCCGGGAGCGCCTTCTGCCCCTGAAAAACGACACCGCCAATTATGAGCGCCTGGCGGAGGAACTGATCCGCAATGAGATTTTAAGCTTCAAGCGCATGTATCTGAAAGACCGGAAGATCGAGAATATTATGCTGATCGGCGATTTTATTACGGATACTGTCTTCCGGGACACGGAGGACAAGGCCAGCCGTACAATTTCCAGAAGCGATTTTGACGCCTGGTATCAGAATATTGTGGAGCATTCCACCATGGAACTGGCTGTGACCATGGATGTGCCGGTGGAATACGCCTCCCTGCTGCGCCCCTCCGCTATTATTTATCACCGCCTCATTGAAGAGATGGGGGCGGCCATGATCTGGACCCCGGGCATTCATCTGGCCAGAGGCCTCGCCTATGAATACGCGGAGCAGAAGAAGCTGCTGAAGGTAAAGCACGATTTTGAAAATGATATTATTATGGCTGCCAAGAATATCGGCAAGCGGTACGCGGTAAACCGCGCCCACATTCAGAATATGGAAATGACAGCCATGGCCGTCTTCGACGCCATGAAGAGAGTTTACGGCCTGGGAGAGCGGGAGCGGCTGCTGCTGCGGATCGCCGTGATGCTCCATGATGTGGGAAAATATATCAGCATGAATTTCATTGCCGAGAGTTCCTACAATATCATTATGAGCAACGAGATTATCGGCCTTTCCCATGCGGAACGGGAAACCATTGCCCTTATCGCCCGGTATAATACCAGAGAAATGCCGCCCTTTGAGGAATTGTCCCAGGAGACCAGCATCGATACCGGAAGATATCTTCTGGTGGCGGAGCTTACCGCCATTGTCCGCTATGCCAACAGTCTGGATCGGAGCCACATGCAGAAAGTGCAGTCCATCCGGGCGGTTTTGAAAGAGCAGGAGCTTCGGCTGTATCTGGAAGTAAACCGGGACTTTACCCTGGAGCAGGGGCTCATCGGAGAAAAGGCGGATTTCTTCTACGAAGTATTCAGCGTCCGGCCGGTGCTGAAAATTAAAAGACAGATATAGGAGGTGTGAACCATGGATTACGATTACACGGAGTATAGGAAGCCGGAATATTACCGGAACCGGGAGCTTTCCTGGATCAGTTTTGACGAGAGAGTTCTCAGCGAGGCCAGGGATAAGAATATCCCGCTGTTTGAGCGGCTGAAATTTTTAAGCATCACGGCGTCCAATCTGGATGAGTTTTATATGATCCGGGTAGCCTCCCTGAAGGATATGGTGCATACCCAGTACAATAAGCCGGATATTGCCGGCATGACTCCCAAGGAGCAGCTGAAGGCGATTTCTGCCAGCACCCATGACCTGGTGGCCCAGCAGTACAGAACCTACAACCGCTCCCTGATCCCCGCGCTGAAGCATATTAACCTGCACGTTGTCAGTTCCCACGAGGATCTCACGAAGGAGCAGGCGGCATACGTGGACGAGTATTTTGAGGAGAATGTCTATCCGGTGCTGACTCCCATGGCCATGGATTCCTCCAGACCCTTCCCGCTGATCCGCAACAAAACCCTGAATATCGGGGCGCTGATTTCCAAAAAGGAAGATAAAAAAACCAAGGAGGGGAAAAAGGGAGAAGGTTCCGGGCATCTGGAATTTGCCACGGTGCAGGTTCCCGCGGTGCTGCCCCGGTTTGTGCAGCTGCCCGCCGGAGAAGACGGAGCGCATTCCCTGATCCTGCTGGAGGAGATCATTGAGAGAAACATCGGGAAGCTGTTCCTGAGCTACGATGTGGTGTGCGCTCATCCCTACCGGATTATGCGGAACGCGGATCTGACCATTGACGAGGACGAGGCGGCGGATCTGCTCATCGAAATCCAGAAACAGCTGAAAAAACGCCAGTGGGGTGAAGTGATCCGCCTGGAGGTGGAGGACAAGATCGACAAGCGGCTGCTGAAGATCCTGAAGACGGAATTTAATATCAAGGATGACGATCTGTTCTTTATTCCCGGCCCCCTGGACCTGACCTTCCTCATGAAAATGTACGGACTGGAGGGATACGAGGCATATAAGACGCCCAAATATGTTCCGGCCCCGGTTCCGGCTCTGCAGAACGACGATGATATTTTTACCAATATCCGCAGGGGCGATATCCTGCTGCACCATCCCTACATGAGTTTTGATCCGGTGGTGGATTTTGTGCGCCAGGCGGCCAGGGATCCGGAAGTGCTGGCCATCAAGCAGACGCTGTACCGGGTCAGCGGCAATTCTCCCATTATCGCCGCCCTGGCTCAGGCGGCGGAAAACGGCAAGCAGGTTTCCGTTCTGGTAGAACTGAAGGCCAGATTTGACGAGGAAAACAATATTGTCTGGGCGAAAATGCTGGAGAAGGCCGGCTGTCATGTAATCTATGGCCTCCTGGGTCTGAAGGTTCACAGCAAGATCACTCTGGTGGTGCGCCGGGAGGAAGAGGGAATCCGCCGGTACGTGCATCTGGGAACCGGAAACTATAACGATTCCACCGCCAAGCAGTATACCGACTGCGGAATCCTCACCTGCGACGCCAAGATCGGAGAAGACGCCACCGCTGTTTTTAACATGCTGTCCGGGTATTCCGAGCCCAGCACCTGGAACAAACTGGTGGTAGCGCCCATCTGGATGAGAAACCGGTTCCTGCATATGATCCGCATGGAGGAAGAGCATGCCAGAAACGGGCAGGAGGCCAGGATCGTGGCCAAGATCAACTCTCTCTGCGACCAGGAGATCATCGCGGCCCTCTACAGCGCTTCCGCCGCGGGAGTAAAAATCGACCTGATCGTCCGGGGCATCTGCTGTCTGATCACCGGAATTCCCGGAATCAGCGAAAATATTACGGTGCGGTCCATTGTGGGAAACTTCCTGGAGCACGCCCGGATTTTCTATTTCTACAGCAACGGAAACGAAGAGGTGTATATGGGAAGCGCCGACTGGATGCCCAGGAATCTGGACAAGCGGGTGGAGATTGTGTTCCCGGTAGAAGATCCGCAGATCAAGAAGGAGGTTATGAATATCCTGAAAGTGCAGCTGGAGGATAATATGAAGGCCCATGTGCTGCAGCCGGACGGCCTCTATGTGAAGCCGGACCGCAGAGGAAAAACTCCCGTCTGTGCCCAGGAGTATTTCTGCCAGGAAGCGCAGGAAAAGGCAAAAGAAAAAAAGGCTGCCCTGGATAAAAGGGTATTTATCCCGGCGGAGCCCGTGGAAAACTGACAGACAAAAAAAGAGGGCGCGCCCTTCCCCAAAGGAAAGACGCGTCCTTTTATATCGCGCGCCGGCTCAGGCTCTCCCAGAGAGAATAAGGGATTTTCAGATTTCCCTTCCCGATGCCAAGATCAATATCCGGTTTGTTGGAACCGTGAAAATCCGATCCGCCGGTGACGCAGAGGCCATGGCGTTTTGCCAGCTGCTTCATGGAGGATTCCTCAGAAAAACGGTTGGAGGAATAGATGGCCTCCAGTCCCTGAAGGCCGCTGCCGCAGAGAAGATCCACCAATTTTTCCAGCTCCCGGGAACTCAGACGGTAGAGCAGGGGGTGGGCCAGCACCGGGTGGCCGCCGCATTCCAGGATCAGCCGGACAGCTTCCCAGGGAGGAATCTGTTCTTTGGGAACAAAGCAGGGCGCCTCATCTCCCACATATTTCTGAAAACCTTCCTCCATAGTGCGGACAAAGCCTCTGTCCTTCAGAAAGCGGGCGAAGTGGGCCCGGGTCCATACACACCCGGGAAGACGGTCTCCATAACTTCTTCGTTAATCGGAATGCCCCGCTGCGCTAATTTTTTCATCATTTTATGATTCCGAATCTCTCTGGCAGATTGAAACTCCTCCAGATATTTCAAAAATTTCCGGTTTTCCGCGTCGATCCCCAGGCCCAGAATATGAATATCCCGTTTTTGGTAATCGGAGGACAGTTCGACCCCGGGAATAACGGTAAGACCGGTTCCCGCGGCCGCGTCCGCGGCCCGGGCCACGCCGGTTACTGTATCGTGGTCTGTGAGCGCGAAAGCCTGCAGCCCTTTTTTTCGCGCGTAAGAAACAAGCTCCTCCGGGGAAAAGGTTCCGTCAGAGCAGTTTGAATGAACGTGTAAATCAATATACGCTTCCATAAAAATTCCCTCTTAAAGTCAAATCGAAGTTAGTCGGAAAAACGGTCATGAAAATCAAACAGATAGGTCAATGGAATATCAAGCGCGTCGGCGATGTCCATGAGGAGGGTAATAGAGACAGAAGTTTTGGCGTTTGGCGCTTCGATGTTGCTGATGTGGGTGCGGCTCACATGAATTTCCCTGGCAAGCTGCGCCTGGGTATACCCTTTGGCACGCCGGTAGTAGGAGATGGTGATGCCCAGCATGCGAAGTTCCTGCTGACGCTTTTTATCCATAGGAAACCTCCAGTTAATTGCGATAATAATTATCATAATACATTTTGTCGAAAAAAGAAACTGTCTGGAATTTTACAAATGCAATATATTTTATTGCATCAGTGAAAAATTGCAAAGACCGGGTA
>ERZ1090860.258-NODE-259-length-33012-cov-8.253998_pt1 | contig 33012 bp, 28 predicted proteins | sample MGYA00478483_ERZ1090860 | MGnify/ENA primary metagenome ERZ1090860 (study PRJEB33644, sample SAMEA5815741) | chicken gut metagenome | biome: Chicken; feature: Gastrointestinal Tract; material: Caecum | place: Ireland | collected 2019-01-01 | study: A study of the...
ATTCTCCGGGAGGCTCTCCCCTTCTTTCACAACCGCTTCCGCGGACCATTCCGCCATATCTTCCATATAGACTGACTTGATTTCGTAATCCGCGTCCCCTTTAAAGCTCAGGGCAATGATAAACTCTTTCCCCTGCTCCGTCTCCTCCTCACTTACTTTCCGGCTGCTAAAGAACTCATCGCCTGCGCCTTCCAGCAGCTCCTGCACGGTGTATAAAATCTCTTCTCTGTCTGCTTCCAGGTTCCCGGAACGTGAGATGGAAATTTTTATCTGCGATTGATTGAGGTCCAGGTTCCGATCCGTTACCGTCAGCTCAGCTTCCCTTCCTGCCTGGAAATATCTGGCGCCGTGAAGCGGGTTGTCCTCCTCCATGTAGGTCAGGGAAACTGCCGGGGCCGTCTTATCCACGGTAAAGCTCTTTTCATCCGACTTGCTCGGTCCATTCCCAAAACTATCTGTAGAAGAAACCCAAACCTTTTCATATTTATGTTCCCCTGAGAAGGTCAGAGAATATGTATATTCTGAAAGGTCTTCGTCTGCCGACTCTGCCTCTATGCTTATCCCAGCCTGTGAATCTGTGTTCCCGGCAAAGGGCATTTCATGGCAGACTCCATCCTCTGTATAATGCAGCAATGTCTTTTCCGCATCAAAATGCGTGTCTTTAATCTTCACCTCCAACACAACATCGCCTTTTGCATATCCCTCCGTATTTGGCTCGCAGGAATCTGCTGCGTAATCCCAGGTAATTATTGCCGGTTTGGTGTCAATCTGGAAGGTTTTTTCATACGTTCCTGTATTTCCGGCCCTGTCCTTCGCCGTGATCTTCAGAGTTAACGCATCGGAATTCACCTCATCCGGATTCTCAATGGTGAAAATTTTGCCTTCTTCCCAGGTGCCTTCTTCTCCAACAGTCAGCATATTTGTAATATCGTCGCCGCCATCATACAAGTTCCAGGTTACTGCATCCGCATCGATTCCGGAGGGTTCTTTTTCATTGTCCTGCGCTCCCTTCGTATCGTCCGCACGAACCGTAAACTCTATCTTTCCATCTTCTGTTAAATCCATCTCAGAATAGTTATCCTTCAGGTCAGAGACAGTAATCTGCGGAGGATAGTTATCCACCACCACTCCATTGGAAAGATACGTGGCTGCGTTTCCCACCTTATCTGTGGTACGGATCAGGATCAGCTTGTTCTCAAGCACAGAAGCCGCCTCCTGGGAAGTTCCCTCAAAGACCGGGATATCCTGTTTTAAGTCTTTCTCTCCCTCCTTCCAGGCTGACTCCGGCAGATTGTTTATAAAATCGCACCAGTCACCATTTTGATCGGAAGGCACATCTGCCACCGCGTAACTCCAGTGATCCACTCCTGCTCCGCCATCCGCAATCTCCACTTTTACCGAGTAGGTTCCCGAAACGTAAAGGCCAAACGTCATTCCTGCTATCAGCTTCTCCCACGGCGTCATGGTAAACTCCGGATCCTCCAGATTCAGAATGTCCACTGTGGGCGCCGCCGAATCCGCTTTAATCACCAGAGGGTATTTCTTTGTATACGCTCTTAAAATGTCACCGTCACCCTTTTTTTGCAGCTGATAAGTGATTTCCCTTCCATTCTCATCGGTTTCCCCTTTGTTTTTGTTGACAGTAATGACATTTTCTTCACTGATATTTATGCCGTTCTTTCCCTGTCCGGCCTCTATCAAAACTGTATTATAAAGATCACTGGTTTTACCGGCCGGAATCAGCTTCAGATTGCCCCCTTCATGATTATCGTATTGGCCTCTGATCCAGACGACTTCTTTCGTATCTTCTTTTTCCCGGTAAATGCCGTTCCCTGTAATTTCTGCGTAAGCAGGAGTCCCAAGAGGATTGTCAATCTTCTGTTGTATAATAATCAGAGCGCCCCATGATTTTTTTTCTTCCTCTTCCACTGTAATGTGGTAGTTGCCTGCATATTCACATTCCTTTTTTATCACAGGTTCAATATACAGATTACTTTCTGTTGTCTTATCCAAGCATACGCACATGGGAGAAGAAATAGAAGAATGGTCGATGTAATCTACCGCCTCCTGAATCTTCTCAAATGCCTCCTCGGAGTCTTCCTTCAAAAAGCCGGTAGTTTCAGGATCGCGGCTTAAAGCAGGGGATTGTATATATTTTTCAGTTCCATATTCCCGTTTTGCCTCTTCAAATCGAACCTTATAGTCTCTGTGCGTAATTTTCACCTGCACCGGAACGCTGTCCAGGGAAACCTCATAATTTTCTCCGCCGCTGCTTAAAACAACATTTTTGACCTGCCCGGGTTCGGGTTTCAGTGTTTCTTCCTTACAGTGAACATCTTTCTTCCCATCATCTATCCTTTCTGTCCATTCAAAGGACTCAACCTTAACCGTATCTTGGGCAAGTACCGCCTCTTTATTCCTATCCGCGGAATTTTCTCTGGTGAAATTCTGTTCTGTCTGTTGTATTGCGGTAAACTTCGGAGCTTCCATGAGGGAAGTCCCGTCATATACTTTTTCCGCGGAAAACAGAGGAGTTTCTTCCGCGTTAAGTGAAATCTTTCTCCGGTCAATCACCACTCTGATTTCACCTACCGCGTCTGTGTAGCCCGGTGTTTTCCGTATAACTTTAACACGGAAATCTTCCTCCGGCCGTGTTGCCCTGCGGATCCTGAGGATTCCATACTGGTCTACACTGAAAGGTACGTCCAGATATCCCTGGCTGTTCTCATCGCTAATGGGTGTAATCTCTTCCTCCCGGCCGTCCTTCACGGCAATCAGCTTGTAACTGTAGGTATTATCCTTCGAGTCGGATACATTTGAGTTAGCTGTGTCGATGGGAATTTCATATATTCCCTTCCCCTGCTCCTCACCCGGATCTTTATAATAGCTTCCGTATTCAACATGTGCTTCCAGAACTCCGCCGTTTTGCTCAAGGTCATTTCCATATACATCCTTTTCACACCATATCAGATCTTTTCTCGCGTTATATGTTCCGGATACTTCTATACTGGAGGAGGCGTATCTATCCGTCACCCCGCTGTATTCAGCGGTAAATCTCAATTCACCTCCGAATCCGTCCTCCGAATTCGCCTTATACCGGCACGCTGCTTGTCCGTCTGCAAGTTTCACCTTGTTGTCCGTATCAAAAGTACCTGATCCGCTTTCTTCTGTAAAGGTAACGATGCCTTCATTTCCCTGTGTTCCTGCAACAACAGCAGTCAGTGTCAGCTGGGTAATTCCTGCCTCTTTGCTGTCTGGTCCGGGCTCCACGATTAACTCTATCGAAGTATCTTTGACCGGAACCACCGGACAGGCAGTCTCATCCGGGATGTAGGACGCGCTGGCTGTTCCATAAGTAACTTCAACAGAAGCCTTAGCGATTCCCTGCTGCAGAACGGGCATTGTGACGGAAGTTCCCGTGGCTGTCTGATCTGAGAAAGCGCCTGAAAAAGACCAGTTATATTCTGCCCCTTCCACAGGCGTGCTCACCTCATACGTTACGCTTCCGTCTACCATGAAATCCCCTTTGCAGGTTATCTCCGGAACGGCAAGTCCCATTTCTACAGCCTGTACCTGAACCGGTTGATGCTCTACCGTCACCGAAACAGGATTTTCAAGGGTAAACCCTTCTTTTTCCGCCGTTACAGAGTATTTTCCCGGGGGAACATTCTCAAGGGTATACTCTCCATTTTCATCGGTCACTGCCATTTTTTCCGGGCTTTCCCGAAGGGATACATGCACGCCGGCTGCCAGACGATCTCCGCAGGTAACACAGCCTGTAACCGCGTATGCTTCTTCCGCCGGTTGATCCGCGTCCGGCTCCGTTTCTCCCGGTTCTCCGGATTTTTCTGTCTCTGCGCTTTCCGTCCGCACGCCGGCCGGCTCCACAGCCATGACCGTTACAGGCTGAATCATTACGCTGACCAGCATCAGGGCCGTCAGCAGCAGAGACAGCAGTCTTTTACGGATGTTCCGCTTCTCCTTCATTCTTTTTCCTCCTACCAGTTTTTTTGCAGTCGATTGCTCTATATAATGGAATAAATTGCTGTTGGTCAAAAAGTGGAGATACAGGGCAGTCACAAATAAAAACAGGAAAATATAATCTGCCGCAGGATGGAACTGTTTCGATATATTTCCCGCGATTACCCCGATCAGGCTTACGATCAGAACACTGTCCGCAAGGACAGCGGCTCTGGTGCTGAAAAACCGGACAGCCGCCGGCCGCCGGCCTTTATCTGTATGAACGGACAAATATTTCCTGTTTTTCCTATGGATAAAGACACAGGATAAAATCCCGCTCAGCAGCCCGCTCCAGAACAGTATGCCCACCGCGCAGTTCAGTCCCCGCTGCGTCAGCGTCTCCCTCTCTCCCGCCAGCGGCATCAGCAGAACTGCCAGGGAAATCAGGGAAAAACAGCACATGGAAATCAAAAGCTGCTTTTTCAATTTCTTTCGCATATGTTTCCTTTCACTTTATACAAACTCATTGGTATGGGTCAGCAGAACTCCTTTTTTCAGAACAAACCGCCCATGACTCTGATCTACCTCTGCCTGAGCCGAACGGATATTATATCCCTTCCCCGGCAGCGCGGATGTTTCCTCCATGCCAACCCGTGAAAAGGGCTGCATGGGGTCCGTCTTCTGGGCCGGATTTTCAATCAGCTGATCCATCTCCACTTTTCTCACATGGTTCAGGCGGCGGCTGATGCCGCCTGAAGACCCGGAAGTTCCCGGTATGCGGAAACGCCCGGTCTGCGCGTTGCGCTCTTCCATCTGACGTACTTTTCTTTTCATGGACCGGCCTGTCCGGGCGTTAAAAATATCCCTGATCCGGAACTTGAAAAAGAAAAATATACACAGTCCCAGACACACCAGAAAGAGAATCATACACATCAAAGACAGGCTGTGGAACAGTTCAATTTTCTGCTGTATCTGCTGCATCCCGGCCACCTCCTTCTAAGTTTCCGGTATTAAATACCGCCGCCAGATTATTTCTGGCCATATTCAGATTTTCATATACCGCCTGCTTCAGTTCTTCCTCATAAGCGGCATTGGCGGTGCCATGAATGATCTCCATCTGATCCAGGCTTTCTTCCATTTTGTCCAGTTCCGCTTTCATCTGATCCTCTGTGATCCCCGCTCCCCGGAACTCTACTGCGCTGCTGAAGATCTGGGCAGTCAGTTCTTTATAGATCAGAAGTTTATTGACGTTGTTTCCCGTCTCCTCCCGCTCCTGATCCGCCATGCGGGTGAGATCCAGCCAGTAATCCGCATAGGATACCATAGAATCTCCCGCCTGATTCCGCACATTCAGGTTATCGTAATAGCTGGCGATCTTGTACAGATTTTCCGCCCGCTCAATATTGGCCTGGTTCAGCTTTTCTGTAGGGGTGGCTTCAGCGGCAATCCCCAGCCATTTTTTTGCCGCGGCCTTATTTCCTGTTCCATCGTAGGAATAAAAATAAGCAATGCCCAGATCATAGGCAAATTCTTCATAGGCTTCTTTATTGGTTTCCAGATATTCTTCATTGCTGCGGCTGCTGCCCCCCACAATTCCCAGCATCCGGCGCATCTGCTGCTCCTCTTCTTCAGAAAACACGCAGACCGTGTTTTTCTCATTTCCGCTGTTTTCATTATGCTGCCAGAGAAAGAAATTCAAAAGTTCCTCATAGGCTTCTCCCCTGGAAGGGTCCAGTTCGATGGCGCTGGTAAAATATTCCACGCACTCCTGAGGGTCGGTGGTCGCCAGGGATTCCGCCTCGCTGATATATGCGTCATAGGTTTTGGATGTTGTAACATTTTCCGCCGTCCGGAAGCCCACCATGCCGATCCCCGCAGCCGTTCCCAGGAAAGCTGTGGTGAGAAAGGTTCTCCATTTCCGGGTCTGCGCTCTTCTGTACTCAACATCCAATTCCGTATAGTGCTCCAGATCATACATCAATTCCGCGCAGGACTGATACCGGTCCGCCGGATTCTGCTGGGTGCACTTCAGGATAATTTCCTCCAATCCGGAGGAAAGCTTGGGATTCCAGTACCGGATCGGGTACATTTCAAAGGGCGGTTCGCTGGGATTATGTCCTGTCAGCAGATGATACAAAGTAGCTCCCAGACAGTAAATATCCGTCCTGCCGTCCGTCTGGCCGTGTCCGCCGTACTGTTCCGGCGCCGCGTAGCCCCGGGTTCCCAGGCAGACCGTATCCGCCACACGGTTCTCTTTAAATTCTCTGGCAATGCCGAAATCAATCAGCATAACCCTTCCATCCGGTTTCAGCATAACATTCGCGGGTTTCATATCCCGATAGATGATAGGGGGTTTCCTGGAATGAAGATATCCCAGAACATCGCAGAGCTGTTTTGCCCACTCTACTACATCTTCCTGCTTCTGGGCGCCCTGCTCCTGCAGAATGCTGTTGAGGGACTTTCCCTCGATATAGTCCATAACAATGAGAAAGGTTCCGTCCCCGTCAATCACGTCAATGATGCTGGGCAGATTGGGATGGTTCAGCTTTTTCAGAAGATCCGTCTCAGCGATCAGCCCCTGCTTTACCACCTCAAAATTCTGAACGCCGTCCTTCCGCACCTCTTTGATGGCCCACTGTTTATTGGCCCTTTCATTCATCGCGAGATAGACAACGCTCATACCGCCCTGCCCGATTTTATTCAGTATTTTATATTTTCCGTCTATAATTGATCCTATCTGCAGCATGTCAGCCCCCTCAGCAGGCGCGTATCAGCACAACGGAAATGTTGTCGCTTTCGTTTCTCGCCTTGTTTAATTCTGTAAAATAAACCGCGTTCTCCTGCATACTCCGCTCTGTCCGCATGCGGAAGGGATTCAGCCTCTCATAAAATTCCGATGGAGAGATCACATGGCGGAAGCCGTCCGAACAGAGCATAAATACCTGGTCTCTTTTGTATTCTCCCACATAAAAATCCGGGGCGATCACACCGCTGGCTCCCACACACTGCAGAAGCACATTCCTCTGGGGGCTGACCCTGGCTTCTTCCGGAGTCATGCGTCCCATCTCCATTTCCCGCTGTACCACCGTCTGATCCCGGGTCAGCTGAACGATGGAATCGCTGATCAGGTACGTCCTGGAATCCCCGACGTTGATAATATAGTAGACTCCGTTTACCAGAAGGACCGCCACCACCGTGGTTCCCAAGCTGACTCCCTTTTTTCTTCCATAGCCGGCAATGCGGGTATTGGCCTTGCGGATCACTTCTTCCCAGCTTTTGCGGAGAGTGTCCGCCTCAATACCACCGTACAGCATGGCCGGAAACTGGCAGTGAAACCATTGAACAAAATCCCGGATCAGGACGGCACTGGCGACCTCGCCTTTCGCGAGGCCGCCCATTCCGTCGCAGACCACTGCCATGGCCACTTCCCCGTGATCCGTATCGGCAGTCTCCGCATACACTGAATCCTGATTTGTGCTTTTTCTAATTCCTACGTCTGTATGTACCGCTGTTAAATAATTCATTCTCTCCTAACCTAAATGAAATTCAAATTCTTCGTCCGCCATACGCACAACCGCTCCCTCTTTCAGCATCACGGTCTGTCCCGGCGCCACCTTCACATTATTAACAAAAGTGCAGTTGGTGGAATTCATATCCGTAATATAATAGTCCGCTCCGCGCCTGGTAATCTGCGCGTGGGTACGGCTGATAGACGTATTTCCTGTAATACAGTAGTTCACCTTGCTCCGCTCTTTGCCAATGGTAAAGACAGCGGAATTCACCACAATTTTCTCCTGTGTCTTTTTCCGGATCAGGATCGCTCCGCCGGCGGTTCCCGCCCCGAGAACCGTGGTTCCCTCTGATCCTTCGCCCAGCAGAGTAGTCTCCGGCGAATCTGTTGCCGGCATCTGCTGGAAGGGCGTCACGTTTCTGGGATTCTGCGATCCGGAAAATCCGCCGCCCGGCTGCAGAGGAGGCGTCTGTACCGGCGGCATCTGCCGTCCGGCGTTGTTCGCTGAACCCGCGGCGCCCGGGGAATGAAGATGGTGATTGTCCTGCATGGAAACCGGCGTCTGCGGAGGCATGCCTTCTCCCATGGAACGGCCGCCGGATATCGGGGGCACCGAAGAGATGCGCTCTCTTTTCATTCTCCGCTCTCTTTCTTCCCTCTTTTTCTTTTTAGAAGACATCACAGCAATCACAACTATAACCGCCACCACAACCGCGGCAGCCACTCCGATTATCACATACAGCCAGATCCCAAGGCCTGTCTGCCGCGCCTCCTCCAGATCCGCCATTGCGTCCCGAAGTCCGGCCCTGACAGCATCCACTGTTTCCTGCGAGGCATTCGCGTCTCCGGACACACTTTCCGCCTCCGCGATCTGATCCTGAAGGGCATTGTAGCTTTCTTCCGTATAAGCTTCGGCTGAGATGCTTTTTGCTTCCTGGAGATCGGCATTCAGTTCGCTTTTATTTACTACAGTATTTTCATCATTTTCTCCATCAGGATTATCTGGCGCGGCAGGTGTAGGCGCCTCTTCTCCGCCCGCTCCATTGTAAGCAATGCCTCTGGCATCCAGCACTTCTCTGATTTCATTAATTTCTATAGCGTAAGAATCGCTTCCTGCCTCCGCGTTAGCGGGATCACTGGCGTACATATTATTAATTCCTACTACTTCTCCATCAGCATTCAGAAGAGGGCCGCCGGAATTTCCCTCTCTTACCTGGGCAGTATGCTTGATATATGGCACCCCGTCGATGTCCATTTTTCTGCCCACAATACCGCTGGTAACTGACTGGTCTTCCTGGGTATAGTAGGTGAAATCCTGAACATACTGATCCAGGGCCGGGAACCCAAGAGCATACACGCGTTCTGTCTCCTCCAGAGCTTCACTGTCCCCCAGAATCAATGGTTCTTTCCCTACAATCGTTTCCGACAGATCCAATACCGCGAAATCCATTTCCTCACTGCGGTTGGCATTCTCCACGGTAGCTTCAATCGTCACATCCCGCTGTACCACCACACGAATTTCCAGATTCACTTTTGGATCATTAAAGTCTACTCCCAAAATTTCTGAAGCAGCGGCTTTAGTAACGTCATCCATACGGATTACATGGTCGCAGGTCAGCAGCGTCTGTTCAGAGATCAGAAAACCTGTGCCGTTCTGAATTAAAAATTCGTTTCCGCTGTCATCCACATACAGTAATTGAACACAGAGCACACCATTTCTGGCGTTATTGATCCGGTCTGTTTCCTCATCCGCGAAAACAGGGGCCGCTGTGGCAATCATCATACATAGGCTAAGCAGAAATGCCGCCAAACCTTTTCGTTTTGTCTTCATTTGTTCTCCCTCCTGGTCTTTTTCATATAGTTTTTGAGAAAAACTCATCAACTATATTTTACTTTTTTCTACAATTCAGACAATATGTGGCAAGATTTGTGGCCTTTTTTTCTCAGCCCGGTACAGAAATCGTCTCCACAGTCACGACTTCCCGCCAAGACTTTCTTCGAAACTACTGATACTATCTTTATTTTTTCTTTTTTTATGGCGTATTCTTTTATAAAACCCGGCGAATTTCCATAATCCGGTATGAGGCGCGTTTTGTGGACAGGATTTTTTGTGCTTTTTGCTTTACAGGATGTATTTTTTCTTTTATTTTATCTTTGTGCGAAATGCCGCATATGGAGCCACTGCCTGCGCAATACAGATATACTTGTTTCAACTTACATATAGGTAACTTTTTAATCTGGCGCAGGCCGAAATGCTTTTATTTAATTTACTTTTTTAATGAGGGAGCGTATCAGATTCCATGTCTAATTTCTCAACTTTGTTGGAAGAATTGGTTCATGCAAAACGTGTAAATGTCAACGGTCTGTCCTCTTACTGCGGAATGGACCGTTCTACTATGTATAAATTAATTAACGGCACGCGCAACCCCGGTTCTTTTGCGACAGTGCGCAAAATTACGGAATATCTTCATCTGACTCCTGTTGAAACCAGAGAAATTACAGAAGCCTATGAGATTACCCGGCTGGGCCATGAGGTATATTACAGCCGGAAAGATATCCTGGAATTTATTCTGAATTTCCAGGATATCCAGAATCCTCCCCAGGCGTCCTTTGCCGCAAGAGCCGAATTTTCCTTTTTTGAAGCGAAAGAAAATGCGCTGCCCTTGAACGGACGCATTTCTATCCTTTCCGCCCTTCACAACATCGTGCTTCAGGAAGCCTCCGGGCCTCAGGGAGAGTTTTGCATCCTGGCGCAGCCAGAACACCTGGAATCCCTCGGCCTGATCCCGCTGCTGTCCATTTCATGCGGAATACTTTCCATCCGCCATGTGATTTGTATTAATAATGCCAGTTTTCCCAACCGTTCCCGGCACAATTACAATCTGCAGTGTTTGAAACGGATTATTCCTTTTTACGGTATCGGCTGTCAATACAAACCTGCTTATTACTACGATAATATGCGTTCGCATTTCAGCAGCTTTAATTTTATGCCCTGCATTTTTTTAACCCGGCAGTCTGCTGTTATCTTTGATTACAAAATGAACAATGGATTTTTTTTGCAGGGCGTTGAACTGCTGGAACCCATCCACCGCCAATTTCAGGAAATCTGGAATAGATCCGCCCCTTTAATGCGCTCTTTCGAATTATCACCGGATTCCGAAATTTATCATTTCCCGGACCTGACGTTTTCCGGTCAGCGCACTTACATTCTAGGTTTTGAGCCCTGCGTCAGCGCCTGCCTGACTCCGGATTTTCTCGGCAGCCATCTAAGTCCCATGTTTCCTAATCGGGACACATTCCTGCGGCAGTGTGCTCACTCGCTGCAGATCCTTTCCAAAAATCAGGGTTCCTGCTATTTTTCCTTAAACGGCCTGCGGTATTTTCTGGAATCCGGATATTTGTATGAGGTACCGAAAAACTTTTTCAGACCTTTGAACAAGCCTGAACGGATACAGGTTTTAAAAAAATTCCGCATGCTTTCCGGTTCCGGCAAAAATATCCGCATGTTCCGCGGCGCCCTGGAAGGGTTTCCGCCGAACTTTCACCTGATTATTTCTCCGGGAACAGGTTATCTGATCTTTGTCAATCAGAAAAATCAGTATTTTTATCTGCTTCTGGAAGAACAAAATCTTCTGTGCGCTTTTTATGACTTTGCTTCTTCCCTGGACGACTCAGGACTTATTTATTCCCCGGAAGATACAGATAAATATTTAAAAGAAACCATTAACGGTGAGGGAGGACTTGCTAAAATATGTCAGAATTTTCAGAGCTTTTATCATTGCTAATCAAGACAAAGGATATAAATGTCAGCGCGCTTACTAACTACTGCAATCTGGACCGTTCCTCTATGTATAAACTGATTAATGGGAAAAGAAATCCCGCTTCCAGAGAACAGGTGCGCAAAATATCGGAATTTATAAATCTTAATCCCATGGAGTCCCAGGAAATGATCGAGGCATATGACATTGCCCGTGTGGGATGGGAAACATACTATCGCCGCAAAAATGTCAGCGAATTCATTCTTAATTTTCAGGAAATTCAGGCGAAATCTTCCGCAGGGCTTTCTTCCGCTGTATTGGAACATCTGTCGGATCTTACAATTCCGGATCAGGGATCTCAGGCGCTGAACGGCCGGCTTCAGGTAACCTCTTCTATCTATCAGATTTTGCTCCGCGCCTCTTCAGAGGCAAACGGTTCCATCTACATAATCTCCCAGCCGGAGCACCTGGAAGGACTGGAGATTGCAGCCTCCCTCCTGCGAAATCATTCCGATACAGATATTTTTCATATTATCTGCATCAACAACGGCAGAAGCTATATCCGCTCTCAGCAGGATTACAATCTGCAGTGCCTGACAAAACTGATTCCCTTTTTCGGTACTCAGTGTAATTATCATTCCTATTATTACTATGATAATGTAAATTCTCATTTCAATAACCTGAATTTTATGCCCTGCGTTTTCTTAACTCCCACAGCCGCGGTAATCTGTTCCAGCGACATGAAAGATGGAATTCTTTTCCGCTCGGAAAATCTGATATCCTTGCTGATCCATCGATTTCAGATCATGCTGAAAGAGACTTCTCCTCTGATTCTCTCTTTCCGTTCGACTTTAGAGTTCCATCTCAAGACCTTCCGCTCGGTTATGCCCGGTTCCCGGGAGGCCTATGGCCTTGCTGCCCAGCCCTGCCTGATACCTTTTATTTCTAACAGTCTTCTGAAAAAATATGCCTCAGAGGAACTCCATAACCGTCCGGAGCTGATTGAAACTCTGCAGAAGTATATCAGTACTTTCTCTGATTTCCTGCTCCATAATTTTTTTAGCCGCAGCGGCATTCTTCAGTTCTTAAAGACAGGGAGAATGCATGAAATTCCTGATAAATTATACCGGCCCTTTGAATACCCGGACAGAATCAATATCCTGAAACTGTGTTTAAAAGCGCTGAAGGATGGAAAAAACATCCGCCTGTTTCAGCCGCCTTTGGATCGTTTCCCTGAAAATCTTCACATTTTTTCTTCCGGAGATTTCGGCTACATCCTTTTCAGCAGCCATGACAATACCCTGCATTACCTTCTGTTAAAAGAACAGAATCTGCTGAATGCCTTCTGCGACTTTTCCTCTGCCCTGGAGGAAAGCGAGCTTTTGTGCAGCGCGGATGAAACCGCCGCTTTTCTTCAAAAATTAATAGAGTAAACAACTTAGAAACCTCTGAGATCTGAGGAAGAGCCGCCGCCTCAAACGGCAGCTCTTCCTGTAAGAATTGTTGAATTGAAGTTAAAATAGATTGAAAGAAAATTGAAAAATTACTGGGGAATTTTCAGGCCTTCTGTAATAGTTCCCCCGCTCTCATAAATTCCGTCTGCGTCAACGTAGTGGAAACCCCGGAGACGGTAGTAATAGCCTTGGGGGACGGAAATGGTGTATCCTTTTACATTCATACTATCATTATACTCGACTGTTTTCCAATAATCGTATGTACTAAAACTTGCCCCATCATATTTTTCCAGATATAAATATAATCCCACTTCTTCAGCGTCTATCGCTGCCAATGTCTCCCCATAAATTCCCGCTTTTCCGTCCAAATCCGTCAGCTGAATAAATCCTCTGACAAAAACTCTTCCTTTTGCTCTTGGAATATAAGTATCTTCCACCACACCTGTTGCTTCAGTATTGATAGTACCCCTATCGCTTGTTTCTGCCATAACGGGCATCACCAAAAAAGTTACGCTTGAAATTCCTACGACAATCCCTGCAATTTTTTTGAAAAATTTTCTCATTCCCTGTTTTTTCCTTTCCGTTTTTCAAAAAAATTCGACAGTGATTCTAAAGTATTACTGAGAGAACTTCATATTTCGCAAAATCTCTATCAATACATCTCTTTCACTTATACCGCTAATTTCGTATGCACAATTTTGGTAAACCCATTTTCCTAAATACCTTTTATATAATTCACCGCCTGAGCTATCTTCTAATACCCGTATCTGCACCTCCTCCCCATGCACGCCGGCGTGAATATTTTCCACATATTCCCCGTTCGGATTATCGCTTTGGACTACTGCATCTACATCGTTTTTTGAGGCTGTTAAATATATATAACTTTTTTTTAATACATACTGAAACACTATGCTCTTACGTACAGTGTCTATTGTAGCCTTGACAAAACGCATCCCTTCCGGCACATAATAAAACTCCGGCATCGCAATCCCCAATTCTTCCCAGGCCTGTTCCCTTGCCTCCTGTTCGGAGGTTTCCGTCTGTATACGATCTCCGCCGTTATTAGATTGTTCTACATCATCATAGCCAAACAATCCCCTCCACCTCCCCAGCCAATACATCCGGTTCCCCTCGCTGGTCAGTGTCATACTGAAGACCAGCACCACCGCTGCCGCCAGCACTCCGGTCAGCTTCAGGGGCTGGCGCCAGAAACTTTTTCTGGAAGCAGTTTTTCGGCGGGAAGACAGTTCTTCCGCCCCTGCCGCTTTTTTCTCCGGAAGCGGATCTGCCGCACTGGAGGTTTTTTCGTCCTCCTGAATTTTCTCCATAATATTCTGATAAATTTCCGCCTTTTTTTCTTCAGAAAGTACTGCACGGAAGGGTTCCGCCTGTTTCTCGATCTCCTCTGCTTCCGCGTTCATAGCCGCTGTCAGCCGCTGTTTCCACTCTTTCTCTTTTTTCTTGCTCATCCCTGCTCCCTTTGCTGTTTTCCTGCCCGGATAATGCCTTGACTTTTCGCCTTACAGGACTAATAATATCATCATAATCTATCCCCATGACAGGAGGAATTTTCATGAAACATATAGTGCTCACCGGCGGCGGTACTGCCGGCCATGTAACCCCTAATATCGCTCTGATACCGAAACTTCAGGAACTGGGCTATCAGATTTCCTACATCGGCTCCCGCGATGGGATTGAAAAAAAACTGATTGAAGATATGGATATTCCCTACTACGGAATTTCCTCCGGAAAGCTTCGCCGCTACCTGAATCTTAAAAATCTCTCGGATCCCTTCCGGGTACTGAAGGGAATCAGCGAAGCCAAAAAAATTCTCCGGGATCTGAATCCCAATATCATTTTCTCCAAGGGAGGCTTTGTGGCCGTTCCCGTAGTATTGGCAGCAAAAAGCCGTAAAATCCCGGTAATCATCCATGAATCGGACATGACCCCCGGTCTGGCAAACCGCCTCTGCATTCCCTCCGCTGCCAGAGTCTGCTGTAATTTTCCTGAAACTGTCTCCAGCCTTCCGGCTGACAAGGCAGTTGTCACAGGAACGCCCATCCGGGAAGAACTTCTCCGGGGCAGTAAACTGGCAGCCCTGAACTTCTGCGGATTTACCGCCAATAAACCGGTGATTCTGGTAATCGGCGGAAGTCTCGGATCTGTGGCAGTCAACGACGCGGTCCGGGAAATCCTTCCGGAACTGCTGAAAACCTTCCAGGTGATCCACCTCTGCGGCAAAGACAAGCTGGATCCATCCCTGGATCACACAGAGGGATATGTGCAGTATGAATACATCAAAAAAGAACTGGCGGATCTCTTTGCCCTGGCGGATCTGGTGATTTCCCGGGCCGGCGCCAACGCGATCTGCGAGATCAGCGCGCTGGCAAAGCCCAATCTTCTGATTCCCCTGTCCGCCAAGGCCAGCAGAGGCGATCAGATCCTGAATGCCCGCTCTTTCCAAAAACAGGGCTTCAGTATGGTTCTGGAAGAAGAGGAACTCACCGGCGAATCCCTGCTCTCCTCCATTCATCAGCTGTATGAAAACCGGGAGACCTACATTGCTGCCATGAAAGCCAGCCACCAGATAGATTCTATCTCAAAAATCCTCTCCCTGATCCAGGAGTGTGAGCGAAAAGGCTAAAGCAATTCCCTTAGTTCTTTTCCGAAATGTTCCCGCAGCCAGGCTCTGGCACGGTGATGCTTGACCCGCAGATGATTGATGGAGAGCCCAAGTTCCTGTGCCACTTCCGCTGTGGGAGCGCCTTCCACATCCAGCCGCATGACGATCTCGTACCACTCTTTGTTCTTTTCGTACAGAGCCAGAAAGAGATTGCCGGCAAATTCTCTCAGGAGGAAATTGTCCAGGATCCGGTCCGGAGTGTAAGGCTCATGATATGTATCCTTTTCCTCCGGGTCTGGATTTGCTTCTCTCCGCCTGGTCCGTTTTCTCAGATTATCGATGGCTGTCAGCCTGGATACTACCAGCAGCCAGCCTTTGATGCTCTTCTCGTCCAGTCCGTCGATGGCCCTGTACATTTTTATAAATACCTCCTGGCAGACATCCTGTGCCAGATGATAATCTCTTACCATACTGTATGCGGCATAGTGAACCAGATCCACATACTTCTGGTAAACGCGGTCAAAGTCCGAAATTTTCATACCTGCACTTCCCGTTCCGGAACTATTTCAGCGCTTCTCGCATACACGCCGTAATCTCCTGTCTGTCTTCCTCCGTCAGGGTTCCCGGGGTCCAGGTCACCCCTGCGTTGTCCCCTGTATATCTGGGAATAACATGTATATGGAAATGGAACACTGTCTGTCCCGCGGCCTCTCCGTTATTCTGGACAATATTATAGCCATCACAGCGCAGGGCCTTCCGTCCGGCGGAAACGATCTTTTTTGCCAGAATCATAGCCTTGGCAGCCAGTTCCTCCGGTATCTCGCAGAGATCCGCGTAATGTGCTTTGGGAAGGATCAGCGCGTGCCCTCTGGCAGCCGGCCCCAGATCCAGGATGACTCTGAAATCTTCGTCCTCATACAGGGTGGCAGAGGGAATCTCCCCCGCGGCAATTTTGCAAAAGATACAATCCATTGTCTGTTACCTCCTTAAAAAATATGGAAATCCCTCAGCTGACTCATCCGAATACGGCGCAGTTTTCTGTCAGCCCAGGGATCTTCTTTATTGTGTCAAATCCCGTCGCAATTTGCAACACTTTTTTCGTTGCAAACGGAAAATCCCCATGCTACACTTTTTCAGGAAAGGGGGCTGCCATGAACGCTCAGAATTACCGCCTGCTGCTGTCAAAATTCTCCCATGAAATCCGCAATCCCGTGGCTTTGATCAGCAGTTTTCTGCAGCTGCTGCGCAGGGAACATCCGGAAATAGCATCCAGCCTATATTACCGGAATATTCAGGAGAATATGGGGCTGCTCCGGCAGCTGCTGGATGATATGTCCCATTTTAACAATGCGGACAGACTTCACAGAGAGCCCACCGATCTGTGCCGGCTCCTCCGGGAGGCGGCATCTTCCGCCGCGGCCGTTCTCTCCGAAAGAAATATCACCCTGCGCCTGGATTTGCCGGAGGCTCTTCCCGTTCTTTCTCTGGATCAAAATAAAATACGGCAGGTTTTTTATAATCTGTTCCGCAACGCGGAGGAAGCTATGCCGGAGGGCGGCGTTATCTCTGTATCTGCCTGGGAAGAAGAGCAGCAGATTTTCATCCGAGTAACAGACAGCGGCCCTTCCATTCCCCGGGAATTTCTTCCCACGCTTTTTGAGCCTCTGGTGACTCACAAAAAGGAAGGCACCGGCCTGGGGCTGGCGGTTTGCAGAGAAATTCTCAAAGCCCATCAGGGATCCATTTCAGCCGCCTCTGACGGGACACCCGCCTTTACCATTGCCCTCTCGGTGAATTAAAGGGATTCTGCCTGTTTCTTCGCAGCATCCGGGGCAGGTTCATGACTGCCATCAGCAGCGCCCCGGCCAGAAATCCTCCCAGATGGGCCCATCCGTCCACGCCTGCGGACTGAAATCCCACCCAGATGGACAGAACCGACATGATGGCCACCCTCTGAAGGGTCAGCTCTTCCAACCGGCCTTTATGAAAAATCAGCAGAACCACCAGCCCTCCCAGAACCGCGAAGATAGCTCCCGAAGCTCCGGCGGACACAGTCATCTCTCCCTGGCTGACCTCATGTCTCCAGGAAAACACGCTGGCGGCTGTTCCTCCTGCTAAATACAGGATCAGGTAGCGGATTTTGCCGATGAACCTCTCCATATAATCCCCCAGAAAAAACAGCAGCAGCATATTGTTGAGCAGATGCTGGAATCCGAAATGCAGAAACATGCAGGTAAACAGCCTGTAGTATTCTCCTGCCTCCACCAGGGGCGTAAAAGAAGCGCCCCAGCGGATCATATGCAGAGTATCTTCTGAACTTCCTGTCAGTTCCACCAGTAAAAAGATCAGAATATTGATTCCTACCAGGATATAATTCACCCAGCTTTTTCTGGAACGCCTGCGCATCCTGTCAATAATATCCTCATCAGGGCTGTAGTATTCTTCCGGCCTGTACCTCATCCGTCCTCCTTCTGCTTCAAGAGCCTTCTGCTGTCCGCCGCGCCGGGGCCGGACAATATTTCTTATCGGCTATACTATACTACTTTCGGTACAGGTACGTCAAATCTGCAAATTGTATTTCATCACCGTCCTTCAGGCGTTCTTCTTTCCCCGGATCCAGCAGGATCTGATTGACTCTGGTTCCGTTTCTGGAATTCAGGTCGCTGATCCGGTAGGTTTCCCCGTCCCACACCAGACGGGCATGGATGCGGCTCACCGCCGGCGCGTCCAGAACCAGATCCGCGTTCTGCCTGCTTTTTCCGATCAGCAGTACCTCTTTATCCAACGGAATTGCCTCCGGACCGCCCGGAGAAAGGGGAATCAGCCTGCCACAGCGCCGTCTTTCTCCCCCGGAGAGGCAGGCCGTTCCCTCCTCCCGGGGAAAGGATGCCTTTTGTTTTATTTCCTTTTCCTGTTCCGAGGGAATCTCCCGGAATCTTTCCGGCTGATCCGCCGGCTCCTCCCGGTTTTTGAATTTTTTCTCCGACTGCTGCCGGAAATAGAGTCCGTAGATCAGCAGCCCCGCTCCGGCCAGAACGCACAGAGCCGTCAGACCCTCTGCCGGCCTTCCAAGCCATACCGCGCTCCCCAGCAGCAGCGCGGCCCCTGCCGCCGCTCCGGCCAGCGCCGCCGCCTTTTTCCGGCTTCTCCCGGGACTTTCCTGTTCATCCTCTGAAAAAAAGGAATCCAGCAGCTCTTCTCTCGTGCCCGGCGCCCGTTCTCTCTCCCATTCCCTTTTCTCCTCCGGCGTAAATTCTTCCGCCTCTGTCTTCCTCGCGAACTCCTCGGGAAAAACCTGCCTCTCCGAGCCGGTTGTGCAGAGCAGCTTCTGAATGTCCTCCGCCGTAAAGCTGTCCCCCACGGAAAGCTGATAAAAGGCGTATCCCATGACTACGCCCCGCCGGTCCCTGTTGTCCAGTCTCGGGAGAAGAAACTCGCTGAATTCCCTCATCTGCCGATTCAGGGCCACGGCATTTCCCGGGAGATAACAAAACCAGACCTGATCTCTGTCCGGGCTCATATAGATGAACCTGGGATCCAGCAGAAACCCGTCCATGCTCAGCAGAAAATTTTTTATAGTATTCAGCCCTTCCACCAGGCTTTTCAGAATGATTTCCAGAGACTGGGCAGATATTTTCTGATGCTCAAACAAAGTTTCCAGGGACTGCTTGGAGGTTATATCATAATAAAACAGCAGTCTTCCGTCCATCTGATGCACTTTGCAGCCCAGAAACCCTTTCAGTTCATTGGCCATCAGCATCCGCACCTGGTAAGAGGCCAGATCCGGCTGCTCCTCCTCCGACAGCACCAGGCAATTACTGTATAAATCTCTTCGGTACTCTACCTGCAAAATCCGCGCCCCCATTCTTTTATTCCGTATTCAGCAGCCCATTCACCAGCCGGGCCTGACGTATGTATTCCGCCGGCCGGATCTTTTCCACTGAAACATCTGCCTTCCATGTCAGCCGCATTCCGAAAAATCCCGGCAGAACATATCCCTGCAGCCGGATCGTGGTGGCCTTCTCTGTACCCTCGGTCTTTGCGGCAGGAGGCTCTCCCGGCATCACCCGGTCCTGAAGCCTCAGATTCAGCTTTTCCGCCGCCAGCTCCTCCGGCGTCAGATCTCCCGTTTCTCCCTCTCTTCCGTTGGCCGCCAGAACCGCTTCATAGGCTGCCGCCTGGTACCACACCACATTATGTATATAAAAATTCAGCGCTGTCAGAAGTGCCGCACAGAACCAGGAGATGGGCACAATAAAAGCCGCCTCCACTGTAAGACTCCCCCGACGGATCTGTTTTTTCACAGAAACCACCCTATCCTTTCTGCTAAATAGGCTGCCAGAAGAAAGGGGATAAAAGGAAGCTCCCTGACTCCCCTCTTCCGCGTCTTTATCACAATTCCTGCTACGGAAACGGCAAGCAGCGCCAGACAAAGCGTCCAAAGGCATTCTCCAAACCCCAGACAGATTCCGCCGGCGCAGACCACCAGTCCGTCTCCGGCTCCCATCTGTCCCCTGCTGATCAGGCTGGAAATCAGGCAGAACAGTCCGGGGATCAGACCGGAAGCCAGAGCCCTGGGATCCGTGTTTTTTCCAACCAGCTGCCAGACAGTCCCCAGAACAGCTGCCAGCAGCGTAAATTTCAGGCAGATTTCCCTTTTTCTCATATCCTGCAGACTGTTGACTCCCAGCAGTACAATCCACAGGATCCGCTCCGGACTCACGCTGCCGCCGCGGCCATCAGTTCCTGGCAGCGGCTGCAGCAGGGAATCCCTTCCAGAGAGTCCTGTTCCACCAACCGCACGCCCCGCTTCAGTCCGCTGCACTCCAGCGAATTGTGGTAGCAGTCTCCCTGATCCGTTACCAGAACCAGCGGGCTGATCCCGCCGTTTCCCACGCATTTCTCGCAGGGCCGGTAAACTTCTCCCTGGGCATTGCGCAGATGTTCCAAGGCGTTTCCGGGAACTCTGCGGATGCTTAGGGACAGATGGCTGCAGCGGGAGGTTGTATGATAAACCTCCCCATGTTCAGTCATGTACACCAAAACCGGAGCGTCTTCCGCCGCAGTCTGCCCTTCCTCCGGATCTCTTCCCACCCAGGGACGGACTCTTCCTCTGCAGTCAAACTCCAGGGCCGGCAGCGGCAGAAACGGAATCTGAAAGGCTGCCCGCTCTCTCAGATCTATCACCGTATCCGCCTCCGCACTGTGGGCAAACATGCCCAGCTTTTCTGCCTGTTCCTGCAGCCGTATGGTTGTCTCCATATGCAGAGCATACACCTTCATGAGAAAAATGCAGGACAGGACAGCCAGAAAAAACATGGGGAGGACCATAGCCGCCTCCGCCGTGAGGCTGCCTCTGCGGAAGGCGCGGAAGGCTGCCCTTTTACCGGATCTGGTATTCTCCGTTTTCGGGGTAAGGGAATACCTGTCTTTTTTCAGAAGAGAGATTTGTTTTATTTTTAAGAATTTGAAATGCATAAAGATATGAACATTCTGATTTGATTTTCCAGAACTGTGTGAATCCGCGTAAAAGGGCACCCTTCCGCACCTCCTCTCCGGAGGAACTCCCGCCTGTTCCTGTCCCGGTCAGGAGCCCTCCATATCATAGCCGTAGCTTCTTGTAATATAGATTGGCTGAATGTCTGCCTGCCCCCTCAGACAGATCTCCGCAGCGTACACGCAGGAATCCAGACAGAAGTCAGGCCTTGCGCAGCGGACACGGATATTGTGTTCCGTCAGATCCATCGCCGCTTCAGTAAGGGCCTCCTGGCTTTCCGCAAACAGCAGCATCCGCAGATACCAGGTATAATCCATCCCTTTTCCACTGTCTCTTTCTCCTCCTGCCGCTGTCAGTATTCCGGACAGTCCCGTCAGAGACAGCTGCCAGGAACTGTCGTCCTTCACCAGCGGTATCTTCCCGCCCTCCAGCAGTACCCGAAGATCCAGAATACTCTCGCCGTAGGCCCAGCAGCTCTTCAAAACCATGGAAACCAGAGGCTGAATCTGAGGCATCAGCAGCGCGAGACTGATGATCCAGGCCATCTGATCCGCTTCCGCTCCTCTGACTGAACTGGTCATCAGATACAGAAAATTGGAAGCTCCCCGGATCATCATCAGACGGTCCAGCACCGTCTTCAGATTTTCTCTGTCACTGTTTTTTCTCCCTATGGCATATTCCACCTGGTATTTCAGCCCCTCCTCCTGGCTCTGGCTGGTATAGCAGGGAAAGGTTTCCGCCAGGAACTCCAGCATCAGCAGTCTGTCAAAGGTCCCATCCTCGTCCCGGGGCAGCATTCCCATTCCCTGCTGCAGGGTTCTGCGGCTGACCGGCTGTTCCTCCCCCAGCGTATACGCCGACAGATTGGCAGGATCCGGAATCGCCAGGGTCAGTATTCCCATCGTTCTCATTCCCAGAACGATATCAATGGGATTCTGAAAATTTTCCGGTACTTCCTGAGAAGCCGAATCCTCCGGTACCATCTCTGAGTCCGTCAGAAATACCGTCCCGGAAACGCCTTTCTTAAAAGCCGTACCCTCTCCCCCTGTCTGCTCCGCCGCTGTTTCCAGGCAGGATTCGTATTCCCGAATGGCCCCTTCCGGATCCGCGTTTCTCTGATACTCTTCCTGCTCCCCGGAAATCTCCCATCCGTCTGTAAGCTCTGCCGCCAGCATCTGAACTCCCGCGGTTCCCAGCCGTTCCGCCATGATCCGGCTCACCTGGCTCTGAAACGCGGCTCCCGACTGATCGGTAGCCAGCAGATATCCGGTTACTTCTCCCCCTGAGAGCTGAAAACCCGATAATGTTCTGGCTCCGCCCACGCCCTTCCCCGGATCCACGATATACTCCGCCGCCTCTGTCACCTCCCGGCAGATCCTGCCGGGCTGCAGATCTTTTCCTCCGTAGCCGCCGTCCAGAAACAGGAGGCCGTATTCTTCAAAAAGATCCCTGTCATATCCCGCGAAAAGGGAATACAGTCCCTGTTCCAGCGCGCTGGACATCAGGACCCGTCCGTCCGCTATGCGGACAGAACGGATACTGTAAAGAACCAGCGACAGGCTCAGGCCCAGCACCAGGCTCAGCTGCAATGTAATACTTCCCCTTTTCATTCTCTCTTCCCCCCTTCAGCCGCGGGTTTATTCCGGCTCAGACTGTATTGCTCTGATTGGTAATCTTTTCCAGAATACTTTTCACCAGACTGGTAATCTGATCCTTAAAAATGATTACCAGCCCGATCAGAACCACCAGAATCAGAATAATCTCCACCACCCCCACAGCATCCTCTTCCTTCAGAAACTGTCTCAATTCTCCCATAAACTCCTCCTTTCTGTCCCGCCGCTTTAAATAGAAAGAAACGCGGGAACTACCATCAGTATCAGAACCACCAGCAGCATGATCCCCATAGGGAGCAGCAGGCGGGTGCCGGCCTTCTCCCCCTCCGCTCTGGCCTGGCGCCGCCTCTCCTCCAACGCCGCGCTCACCTCCCTCTCCAGCAGCGGCCCCAGTTCCCGTCTGCCTTTTTTCAGATTCTGCACCAGCAGCACGGAAAGATTTTTAAACTCCGGCAGGCGGCTTCTGTTTCCAAAATTTTCATAGGCCTCCTGCTCCGAAACCCCTCCTGCCATTTCGTAGTAAGCACCTGCGATTTCTTCATAGGCAGGTCTTTTCGCTCCTTTTTCTTTTTCCAGCTGTCTTTTATAATCCGCCGTAATTTTTTCAAATATTTTTCTCATCCCCAGCCCCGCTCCCAGCAGCAGCTGAATTCTGCTCATTACTTCCGGGTATTCCCGCTTCATCTCTTCCTGTATCTTCTGTTCCCGTTTCCAGGCTTCATTCTTTCTGAAAAATACCAGAAGCGCTCCGGCGATCAGGGACAGCACTGCTATATAGCCGCCTTTTTCTTCTCTCTTCCGGAACCAGGTAATCTGCTCTCCATTCGCCGCCGAAGGCAGGCGGTAACTGGTTCCTCGGTTGTTTTCATTGACTCTCTCTGTCTCCTCCGCCAGCAGTTCGCCCAGATCTTCCGGTTTTTCCCCCGGATATACTCTCAAGGTCCGGGTATATACCAGCGATTCTTCCTGCAGCATGAGTTCTCCTTTGAGAATCACTTTCCCTCCTGTCTCTGGAATTTCCGGCCCCAGGCGCCCCTGCCAGTCCAGCAGTCCGCTGTCGCTGGTACTCCAGCGGACGGTTACCGGAGAATCCTCGAACTGTTCCGGAAGATACAGATTCCGGCGGACTTCCTCAAAGGAAGAATTGTCTCCCAGAATCATCCCGTCCAGTTCTTCCAGCTTTTCCTGCAGCATAGTTCTCGCTTCCTCGGATGTCCAGTCCGCCTGTGGAATCTGCAGAGTCACGGCTTCCCGTTCCCCCTCTTCTGTCTCCGCCTCGAGAGCCACTTCTGTGGTTTCCCCGTACCTCCGCTCCAGTTCTGTCACCGGCTGTTCCTTCTCCAGCATCCCCGCGGCAGTCAGACCGGTTCCCAGAAGGTTTCCGCAGAGAATCAGCAGCAGCACCTGCCGGTCTAATTTTTTTCGATACATCCAGAGAACCAGAAAAATCATCCCATGCAATATCAGCATATGTCTTCCCCCTATAATTCCGTCTGGATCATCCGTTTTCCCAGCCAGAAAGCGAACAGATATAATCCCAGGCAGAGACTCATCACTGCCGCCCCTGTAAGATTTCCGTATAACTGTTCGATAAAACCGTCAAAGGAAAATCTGAGATACAGAATCATGCCAACCGGGACCAGGCTCATAATCTGCTGCTCATATTTCTTCGCCGCCTGGGCGGCGTCTATCTCCTTCCGGGTTTCTACCCTCTCCCGGATGGTCCTTTCTGTATTTTCCAGAATTTTATCCAGCGGTCCTCCCATACGTCTGGCGATGGTAAGAACCTCCGCGAAATTCCGGATATCCTCTACCTGGCTCCTCTGTCCCAGTTCCGCGAAAAGCTCCCCCACGGGAATCTGCAGCCGGATCTGAACGCCGATTCTCTCCATTTCCCTGACCGCCTCATCTTCCGGTCCGTAGAGTTTTTTTATATCCTTCAGGGCTTCCAGCAGACCGTTTTCCAGGGAATACCCTGCAGACAGGGCTGTCCGCAGAGAGGAGAGAATTTCCCGGAAATGGTAATTCAGGCGTTTTCTCCTATCCTCCGCCAGCTGTTTTTTCTTTCCCGCGATGTACCAGACCGCCAGAGGTACTCCCACAGGAACCGCCATCCAGGTATGGTAGCAGAGCCATACGGCAAACCCGCCCAGCCCGCAGCCCGCGGCCAGATACCGGACCCATTCGCCGGCGGAAAAGAAATACCTGTCATATCTGATTTTTTCCTTCTGCCTTCTGTTTTTCATCTCTGTATCTCTCCAGCTTTCTTCTTCTCTGAAGCTCCCCGGTCCGCTCCAGTTCTCCCGTGGAAGCTCTGCGGTACAGGGAAGCCACCTGTACTTCCCCCTCCTGTACGCCGGTGATCTCCCCGATCTCCTCCACTTTCCTTCTGCCTTCCCTGTCCCTCTCCAAATGTATCAGCACCTGGATGCCGGCGGCGATCTGGCGGCGGATCACTTCCGCCGGGAGACGGGTGCCCATCAGGGCCATCATCTCAAGCCTTCCCGCCATGTCCTGGATACTGTTGGCATGGGCGCTTCCCAGGCTCCCCTCATGTCCGGTGTTCAGGCAGTTAAGAAAATCCCCTGCCTCCGCTCCCCGGACCTCGCCGATGATAATCCGGTTCGGCCGCATTCTCAGGGCAGTCCGGATCAGATCCCGGATACTGATCTCCCGGCCGCCCTGCAGGCTCTCCGGTCTGGCCTCCAGCCGCACCAGATTCTCAATTCCCTGCAGCTGCAGTTCCGCATTGTCCTCGATGGTAACAATTCTCTCGTCCGCGGGGATAAAGGCGGACAGCGCGTTGAGAAATGTGGTTTTCCCTGTAGAGGTTCCTCCGCCTACCAGAATCGTATAGCCGGCCTCCACCAGCTCCCTCAGAAAATCCGCCGCCTCCCTGGTAAGGGTGCCAAGGCTCACCAGCCGGTCCATGGTCATAGGACGGTCCGGAAATTTCCGTATAGTCAGAACAGGGCCGTCCAGAGCTACCGGGCGCATGACCACATTGACCCGGGATCCGTCCGCCAGCCTGGCGTCCATCACCGGCATCTGCTCATTTACGGTACGGTTGCACCGGCCCGCAATCTGCTGGATTACATCCTCCAGCCGTTCCGGTGAAGAAAAACCTCTGTCCCAGCGCCGGATCACACCGCCCTTTTCAAAAAAGATGTTCCGGCACCCATTGGCCATGATCTCCGTCACCTGAGGATCCTCCGCCAGTTCCTGCAGTACGTCCAATCCCCGGACGGAATAAAACAGGGCGTTCCGCAGTTCGGTTTTCTCTTTCAGAGAAAGCAGGCAGGTTCTGCCTTCTTCCAGCACCAGATTGTCAATGGCCTCCCGGATCTCTGCCTCCTCCAGTTCCCGCCCGGTGTCCAGGCGGTCCAGAAGCTGTCTTCTTAATTCCTCAAAGTTTCTCAACCGGGCTCCTTTCTCAGCAGCTGCCGCACCGTGTCCCCCAGTTCGCTCCACACCAGATCTTCAAAGTATCCGGGCCCTGTGCGGCTGGTGCTGTGAAAGGGAAGCTTAATCTTTCTGATTTTTTCCAGCACTCCTGTGTAATCCCATACCCGCAGCAGCGTTTCGAACTGATGGATCTTAGCCGTGGAAAAGGGATCGTTCCTCACCGGCATATAGATCTGGGTGCACAGCTCCAGGATCTGAAACAGGTCGCAGACCCCGTCCCCCAGATCCAGGATCACCGCCTCATAGCCGCTGTTCTGGACGATCTGGCTCAGCAGCAGCGTCCATTCCCTGCTTCCCGCCTCCTGAATATCCATGGGACCCACTGCCGGCGGCACGTAATCCAGATTCTGCAGGCTCCTCACCATTCCCTGAAGCTTATGGACCAGATTGGTGTTTTCCTGCCTGGCGTAATACAGAAGATCGCTTAAATTTCTCTCATAATCCTCCCCCAGCAATTCCTCAAATCCCGAATAGCTTTCCATATTCAGGTACAGCACCGCCCGCTCTCTGGCTAAAATCTGTCCCAGGGTAACGGCAAAGGAGGTTTTCTGGGTTCTGCCTACCGGACTGTACACGCCGATCACGGCCGCCTCCTTCTTAAACACAGCCTCCCCCGACACGGCGGCTTTCTCCGCCCCGTAGCAGTCCATGACTTCCCGGATAATGTCATCAGAAGCCTGATATTTGTACACGCTGGGATACTGATCCAGTTCCGGATTGTGGACTCCCTCCGACAAGATAATCAGTTTTCCCACCTTCAGCTGCCGTACCTCCTCCGTCACCGCCTTGTCGGAGATCAGCAAAATCTCGATGGGATGCTTCCCGGCGAATTCACACAGGATCTCCGGTCCTGTAAAGGCCTGAACCTCAAAGGGCAGGCTCCTTTTTCTGTTTAAATACTCCATAAAATTGTAGGCATATTCCACTTCCACATCGCAGACCGCAAAAATATGCCGGGATTTGTTCTGCATCAATAAAACCCTCCGATCCACAGGAGAACCCCCATAAGTACAGGAACCGAAAAATGGATATGCTCCGGACGGCTTCCCTCTCTTCTGTAAGGAATCCTTTTCCCTGTGCGAAAATATAATTTAAAATAGTTGGTAAAATATGTAAGACGCCGGGAAAGATCCCCGCAGATAATTAAGATTGCAGCGGACAAAACCGCTCCAAAGATAACAGACCAGATCATACAGATCAGAATATCCGGAACTCCCATGATGCCGCCCAGCACAGATAAAAGCTTTATATCTCCTGCGCCTATCATGCGGAAGAGAAACAGGATCCACAGAAGCGCCGCCGGCAGAAAACTCCCCGCCGCAAAGCTTCCTAAGCCCCGGATCTGATCTGTCAGAAACTGGTGTCCAAGACCACTCAGCCATCCGCAGCACAGCCAGATATTGGATATCTTCTGTGTCCGCAGATCCATGCCTGCCGCTCCAACAGTCAGCAAGAGCACCAGGCAGTACCTGAAAACCACTGCCCCACCTCCTGATTCTGTTTTCAATTATAACCTCGAGGGGAAATACAACCGGAAACCGGATTGCTTATCATTGAACTTTGATTGATTGTGAACTCATTATAGCACTCTGGAAGTGTTTGTCCAGTCATTTTCCGACATTTTTCGAACTTTGTAAATCTTTGACAAAATTGCCGTAAAAATTTCTCAACCCAATTTTTCACGCAGATGAAAAAAATCCGTTTTTGCCTGTTCGCTCCTTCGGGCGCGCCGCCGGGATAACGCGGACAGGGCCGCCCCGGACACTGTTTTGTCTGGGACGGCCCTGTGCCGCTTTTTCAGATCAGATGTTCCGGATTCAGGCATTCCAGTTCCGGAACTGTAAATCGTCCGTCCTTTCGGATCAGAACATCATCAAAATAAATTTCTCCCCCGCCGTACTCCTCCCGCTGGATCCATACCAGATCCCAGTGGATCGCCGAAGCGTTTCCATTGTACGCGTCCTCGTAGCAGCTGCCGGGAGTAAAATGGATGGAGCCCATAATTTTCTCATCAAAGAGAATATCCTTCATGGGTTCCAGAATATAGGGGTTGACGCCGATGGCAAACTCTCCGATATACCGGGCCCCTTCGTCCGTATCCAGAATCTGGTTGATCCGTTCCGTATCATTGGCCCGGGCCGACACGATCCGCCCATCCCGGAAGGTAAAGCTGACCTTTTCAAAAGTAAATCCCTGATACAGAGAAGGCGTGTTATAGGAGAGGGTGCCGTTCACGGAATCCCTCACGGGAGCGGTGTACACCTCCCCATCGGGAATATTCATATGGCCGGCGCAGGGCACCGCCGGAATTCCCTTGATGGAAAAGGTCAGATCCGTTCCCGGCCCCTTCAGCCGCACCCGGTCGGTCCGGTTCATACGATCCACCAGAGCCTCCATGGCTTTGGCCATTCTGGAATAATCCAGATTGCAGACCCGGAAATAGAAATCCCGGAAAGCTTCTGTGCTTGTTCCGGAGAGCTGGGCCATTGCCCGGTTAGGATACCGCAGAACCACCCAGCGGGTCTTCGGCACACGGATCCTGTGGTGGACCGGAGTGGAATAGCAGGTTTCATAGAGATTCATCTGCTCCCCGGGCACATCCGACAGTTCCGACACATTGTCGCTGCCCCTCACTCCGATATAGCAGTCCATCCGGGACATCTCCGCCGCGTCCCATTCCGCCATAGCTTCCAGCTGTTCCCGGTCCGCCTGCAGCAGAATCTCCCGCTGGATCTCCGGATCCTCGTAATGGGCAAAAGGGATTCCTCCCGCGGCGTATACCTCCCGGATCAAAGCCTTCGCCAATTCCCGGGTCTCACTTCCGATATAGTGAATCCACACCCGATCCCCCCGGCTTACCCGGCAGGAATAATTTACCAGCCGGTGGGCCAGTTCTCTGATTCTCTCATCCATAGATTCCGCTCCTTTTCACTTTTTCTGACAGCTGATAAAAACATTTCCGCAGGCTCCAAACTGAGCCTCCGCGTCCTCCCAGGCCAGAGCGCTCACCGCCTGGGTACCGGGATCGTAGATCCAGATATTGTCGTAGATATCATATCCTACGATGGTCACCACGGAAGAGGCAGATCTTCTTGCCGCCACCGGACAGCCCCGGCTCAGCTGGTAATACAGACTTTCCAGAGAGCAGCCCGTCAGATTCAGAACACTATATTCCTCCCCCAGACCATCCCCGATGGCTGCCGGGTCCGCTGTTCCCTGGCGGAAAACTTCCGGAAGCTCTGAGGCTTCTATGATGTGGCCTGTTCCCCAGTTTCCTCTCTCCCAGACATACTGCTGCCGGCTGTTGAGCACGGTTCCCACCTGCTCATCCGCCAGATTGACGGCTTCCCCCGGTTCCGCGTAAATGCCCAGCAGGCGGCCTTTTCCGTAGACGTAATACTGTTCCTGCCCATTCTCCGGAAGCTCAATCACTGTCTCCGGCATGTCAGAAGTCTCCAGGTACTGGGTCCTCAGCACGATCATATTTTCGGAACTGCCCGCGACACTGAACTCCAGAAGCACCTGGGTCTTTTTCCGCTCGCTGACACTCAGCCTGACAGTAACAGTTTCCTCATCCGGCTGAAGATTATTCATGATATGGTCGCTGTTGGTCTCGGAATATCCTCCCTCCTGCGTCTTTTGCACTCTCTTCAGCTCAATCAGTCCGTTATCCACCGTAATTCCGGTTACATAATATCCTTCTGCCTGATAATCTTTCAGGATTTCCCCGCTGAAGCTTTCGATGCACACCCGGTACATGGGAAACAGGGTGCTGCCGGAAGGATCCGTCAGAATCTCTTGATCCCGGGCCAGGCCGTAAATAAAATCTTCATTGATAAAGCCCAGGGCTTTGATCTTCTCCCCCGCTCCCGCGGAAATCGTCCGGGTTTCCCCGCTGTCAAGATTCATCACCGTAATGTTGGAAGAACCGTCCGGCAGCATTTCATCCATCCAGGCCACCGTCCGCTGGCTGTCGGAAACTTCAAAGCACTGGGGATCAATGCCCTCCTTTACCGGCTGGGAGGATCCGTCCTCCAGACGGATGCGGTACAGCGTCCGGTCCTGGAACAGATAAAGATTTCCATCCGCGCTTACATAGGACAGGTGGGAAAGACTCTGCCGCATCTCCTGAAAAGCCGTATCACTGTGGAGAAACAATTCCTCTTCCGCCGTATTCTGCTCCGCGCTGTAGGTATAGACCCCAATGCCCAGCTGTCCTTCAAACCGGTCGCTGTTCATATACCCGTAAACAACAAAGGTAATGTCTCCGGTTTCGCTGATCCTTACGATCTTAATCTCATAATTTCCGCCCTCTTCTCTCTCATCCCAGCTGCCGCTGCGGTAGCCGAAGACTCTGGCCGCCTTATTGGTGCTCCGGTTGTAGGACCAGAGTTCCCCCTCAATGACAAATGCCGCCATATCCGCCGGCTGACTGGTCATATACTGCACCTCTGGGCTTACCACCCCCAGATTCAGTCCGGAACCGGTCTGTACCGGAAGGTTCCCGTCAAAGATCTGGGTTGCGGACCTCTCAAAATCCAGCAGGATCACCTGATCCTGGTTCATGCGCATACGGTAAAATTCCCGTACTTTATAATATTCGGCGTTCCCCTCGGAATCCTCGGAAGAGAAAATATATTCCTGGCTGACGCTGCCGGTCATAGCATTCAATTCCACAATCGAAGGCACCGGCGCTTTCACCAGCTGCGGATCCAGTTCGCCCCAGGTAATCATATCCCGGCTGGAATGAATATCCACGGACTGAAAGCTGCTGTTGGAGACAGAACTGTCCGGCTCCAGCTGAGCGATCTGGTCCTCGCTCAGGTTTTTGTCCAGACAATTTTCATAAAAGTCCTCAACAAAGGTCAGATACCCCTCCGCCTTGGCGCTGGAGCGCTGCACGATCCTGGTATAATAGCGGATCGGCTCCTCCCGGCCTGTATCCACATAAAAGGTCAGCAGATATTCCTGATCCAGAAGAATGGGCGTTTCCAGAGAAAAAGAGGCCGCGTAGCTCCCTGCGTCCTCCGTCAGATTTTTGACGCGGGCGTTCTCAACCAGGCTGCCGTCGGTGAGGGAAGTCACCTCATAGTCCACTCCCCGTATCTCGTTGTCAAAACTCTGAATCTCCAGAGCCAGTTCCCGGCCTGTATACACAGGCGTTACCGTTTCACGCATGGTTTTTCCGTCTACATCCTGACAATAACCATACATGCGGTTCACCTTAATTCCGTCTACCTGCATGTAAGCCACCGGAAGTGTGGGACTATCCATGGCTCTGGTATCTACGATCTCTTTTCTGTTAAAAATTCCGGAAAAAATAAGAACACTGGCCACAAAAACGCCAATGAGGATCCCTGCCCTGATGAGAAATTTTTTCATTCTTTGATTGCTCCCCTTATCTATTTGACCCGTTCTTCCGGCTTGTCCCCCCTGCCGGCCCGTTTCCCCATTTTACCGGCCGGCTGCCGGAAGCTGTCCCCGGCGGGTCGCCCCGCCCGGAGACCGGCTGAATGTCTGACTGCATGCTTCTATTGTAATCGGTTTACGTAAAATCAGCAACCGGAAATTTAAAAAAATGCGCGGCAATTTCTCCTGCGGCACCGGCGCCGGTACATCTCTCCGCAAAGAAGAACGCCGATCAGCTCCTCCAGTTCTTCCCCGCCTGAACTGCCCCCGGATTTTCCCTTTTCTTCCAGCTGCTCTTCAATGCGCCGGCAGATTCTGCGCATCATAAATTTGTCCGGATAATCATCAAACATCATGCTTCCATCGTATTCCATACGGTCGCATTCCCGCTCCACCAGTTTCTGAATTTCCGCGGTTCTTCCGGAATAATAGGACTGCATAATCCGCAGATCCCGCTCCTGCTCCCATTCCCGGTCAAAAAAACGGGGCACCGGATACGCCATATAAAAGGGTAACGGTTTTTGATAAAACATCCCTCTGTACCTGCCCATTTGCTTTCCCTATTATCCTATGCATTTATAAAAAAAATGTGAATTGCCTTGATAAATTCCAAAAACCGTACTACAATCACCGGTAAACGCAGCCCCTTTCGGCTGCCGGTCCTGTAACGCAAAGGAGGATACTCTATGGAACACTTTGAACTGATCCGCCAGCTTGCCGGCCAATGGAACGCTTTCAGCGTTTTCCTTCAGAAATACGGAATGTATCTGACCGCTGCGGCTCTGGTCTTTGCACTGCTGAACTGTTTCCTGGGATACCGGCTGCGGAAATTATGGATTGTGCTCGTCAGCTTTCTTGCGGGATCCGCTGTCGGTCTGGCGGTCTGCATACATATGCGGCTTTCCCTGCGCTGGTCTCTTTTGGCAGCTCTGGCGGCGGGAATTTTCTGTGCCCTGCTGGGATATCTGCTGTACCGGGCAGGTCTTTTTATCCTGTGCTGGGGAGTCACTGTATTCCTCCTGCTGCAGCTTCTCCATCCGGCATCCACGGCTGCCCTGGCAGCCTGCCTCATCGCCGGCGCCGCCGCCGGAGGCTTTGCTCTGGCCCGGGAGCGGGTGACAGTCTCTCTGGTCACTGCCATCGGCGGAGGTTTTGGTTCTGCTTTTCTTCTGCTGTCTCTCGCCGGACAGGACAGCCCTCTCCTCACCATTCTGCTGACAGCGATTCTGGCCTTTCTGGGCATTCTGGTTCAGCTGAAGCCATGGAAGAACAAAGATTACTGGGAGCAGGAAGATCAGAATCTGCAGCGGGAAAATCGGGAGCAGGCCAGGCGCCGCAAGTCCCGGAAGAAGCAGAAACGGAAAGAAAAAAAGGCGAAACGAAAAAACCGGCGCCGGAAAAGACGTGAACCGGAAACAAAACAGCCGCAGAAAACAGCTGCCCGAAGGGCGCAGAAACCGGCGCCTTCCCCTTCCCGGCCCAGGGAATACGCTGCGGATTTCAAAGAACCGCCTGTGTCTTCCCCGCCTTCTCAGGAGCCGCAGCCCGGTCCCGATTCCCGGAATCTTCCGGAAAATTCCTTTTCGGATATACAGCTTCAGCTTTCCAGAGAAGTCTCGGAAATTTATAAGGAACAGCAGTCCGCCTCGCAAAACGGCGCAGGCTCTGATCGAGTAGGAGGGAGTGATTAACTCCCGTCCTCTCACACCACCGTGCGTACCG
>ERZ1090860.259-NODE-260-length-32921-cov-5.554798_pt1 | contig 32921 bp, 21 predicted proteins | sample MGYA00478483_ERZ1090860 | MGnify/ENA primary metagenome ERZ1090860 (study PRJEB33644, sample SAMEA5815741) | chicken gut metagenome | biome: Chicken; feature: Gastrointestinal Tract; material: Caecum | place: Ireland | collected 2019-01-01 | study: A study of the...
TCCCTCTCCGGCAATGATCTCCACCACCACTTTGTGGGGCAGACAGATAATCGACTCTCCCACATGGGAGATAGGCGCGTGATCGACACACACCTTATCGGGACAATCCGCCTCCGTCATGTCCGCCTGTCCGTCCCTGATCACCAGCGTATTCTTTCCCCCGACGCCTCCAATAGTAACGGTATCATCCTGATCCAGCGGGTACAATCCCGCCACCGTTCCGTCCACGGTCACCCGGGCGATCTGCCCGCTCTGTCTTCCGGCACTCAGCCAGATCAGACCCGCAGCGGCAATGATCAGGAAAAAAAGAATCAGAATGACATCTTGTTTCCGGAAAACTCTAGTTGAATCCGATCCATTTCTGCGCAATCTTATATCCTCCCATTGTCAGCTTGTGAGACAGCTTGCCGTGAGAGCTGGAAAGCTTGCCCAGCAGAGAGTGTTTGAGAGTCTGGTACGCATTCGGAGACTTCTCCCGTAAGTATTTCCAGACATCATCTCTCATCTCCATGGACTCTTCTGTATTCATCTTCATCAGCAGAACAGAAGTCACCATCATGATCGTTTCCAGATAATGCTGCATATACTCGCAGAGCTGCGGACAGGAAAAGCTGTCTTCATGCTTTGCATAAATATCGATCATGATCTTATTGACCCGGATCTGCTGATCAATGCGGGACATCATGACCTTTTCATTGACGGACTGATCTTCCCGGCCGATAAAATACCGGTAAAAATCCGTGTCCAGATAAAACATCTTTTTCACATACGGCAGCGGCCAGTAGACGAAAATATTATCCACATAAAAAGTGTGCTTCGGCAGTTCAAAACCGCAGTCCCGCAGAAGCTGCGTGCGGTAAATCACCGAATGCATCAGGATATTCTGGCTCGCTCCGAAATGTCCAATATCCTCCCAGCCGAAATAACAGTTTTCCGGTAAAATGGAACGATACTGGATCACCTTTTTTCTCTTGGCGCCCTGTTTCTCATATACATAATTGCAGATGAGCATATCCAGGGGCTCTTCCTCCTTCACCGCCTGACGAAGGAAAGAAAGTACCTTTTCATAAGATTCCTGGTCCACCCAGTCATCACTGTCCACAACTTTATAAAAAAAGCCGGAAGCATGGCGAAGGCCGGCGTTGACCGCCTCGCCATGTCCTCCGTTGGGCTGATGGACTGCCCGGACGATGGTCGGATACTTCTCCGCATACTCATCGGCGATCTGCGGAGTCGCATCTTTTGAACCATCATCAACAATAAGAATCTCCACTTCTTCCCCGCCAGTCAACAGGCTGTCTATGCAATTCCTCATATAATCCTGCGAATTGTAACTTGGGATTGCTATGGAAAGCAGTTTCATAATAATCTCCTTCTGGTCTTTTCTTTCAGTATGGATGCCAGCGGCATCATCATCTGTCAACCGTCAAAGTCTACTTGCTCGGTGTACGGTAAATGATATCCTCACGTCCCGGTCCGTTGGAAACCATGGTGATCGGATATCCAATCTGCTCTTCGATAAACTCGATGTATTTCCGGCAGTTTTCCGGCAGATCTTCGTATTTTCTGATACCACGGATATCGCTCTTCCATCCCGGCAGAGTCTTAAGAACCGGTTTTGCCTTCTCAAGAAGAGGGGTCACCGGAAACTCTGTGGTGACTTCGCCGTCAATCTCATAACCCACACAAACCGGAATCTCATCCAGATATCCCAGCACATCCACCACCGTGAATGCCACATCAGTGGTTCCCTGCATACGGCAGCCGTATTTGGATGCCACACAGTCAAACCATCCCATTCTTCTCGGTCTTCCGGTGGTCGCTCCGAACTCTCCGCCGTCTCCGCCGCGGACTCTGAGCTCCTGCGCCTCATCGCCAAAGATCTCGCTGACAAACGCGCCGGCTCCCACAGCACTGCTGTAAGCCTTGCAGACCGTCACTACCTTCTCAATGGCGTATGGAGGCAGTCCTGCGCCGATGGCGCCGTATGCTGCCAGTGTGGAAGATGAAGTTACCATCGGATAAATACCATGGTCCGGATCCTTCAGAGTCCCCAGCTGTCCTTCCAGAAGAATATTCTTCCCTTCTTTTAATGCTTTATCCAGATATAAAGATACATTGCACACATAAGGGGCCACCATCTCTTTGTATTCCATCAAAGTATCATATAACTCGTCTGCATCAATGAGCGGCTTATGATATAAATGCTCCAGAAGAACATTTTTCTGAGAGAGCACCCGGTCAATCTTCTCTCTGAGGGCATCTTCTTCCATGAACAGTTCATTCACCTGGAAACCGATCTTTGCGTATTTGTCCGAATAAAACGGAGCAATGCCGGACTTGGTGGAGCCGAAGGACTTGCCTCCCAGACGCTCTTCCTCGTACTGATCGAATAAAATGTGATACGGCATCACAATCTGCGCCCGGTCAGAAACCAGAATCTTCGGTTCCGGAACTCCCTTGGACACAATCTCTTTAAGCTCATTAAACAATACCGGAATATTCAGCGCCACGCCGTTGCCGATAATACTTGTGGTATGACCGTAAAACACACCGGACGGCAGCGTATGAAGGGCGAACTTCCCGTAATTATTTATAATTGTATGGCCGGCATTGGCACCTCCCTGGAAACGGATAATAATATCGGAATCCTGGGCGAGCATATCTGTAATCTTACCTTTTCCCTCGTCACCCCAGTTGGCGCCTACAATTGCTTTTACCATGCGTTCTTTCCTCCCAGTTATCTAAAAAACATATTTTGTAATTTCAGGCAGAATTCCACCTGCTCAAAAAAGCATAACAGTCCAGCCATGACATCTCGGAAACTCGCTGCTAACGCAGCTTACCTGGCACTATGCGCCTGTTTCCTCAACTATGGCAGAATGCCATATGCCTGAACTGTTGTCAAAAAACAACATTTTTATTATATCTCACTTTTATATAGAAGTAAAGGAACAACTTCCCGCCATATCGGAAAATACCTTACAGCAGCCGGAACTTCCTTGCCAGACGGACCATCATATATCCTTTCGGAAATCTTCGCAGTTCCTCCTCAGATACACCCTTTAATTTTATCAGAAGTGCAAAATATACGACAACTGCAAAAACAATGGAAACCAGCAGGCATACCAGCACCAGCAGCCGAAGAGGAAGCAGCGCTCCCAGTGCTCCGCCCACGATCATGTAAAGTCCCTGATAGAAAATATAGCAGAGCACGCCCATTCCCACCGCAGATACGGCCGGAATCACAAAGGTCTTCCTCACCTCCTGCCGGTATCCCAGATACCGGCGGACGCTGATACTGTTTAACACGCACATGAAAAATGCATAGAACATGGTGGCAAATACCAGAGCCAGCAGATCCATGTTGGTGAAATACAGCAGGCCTGCCAGCAGCAGCACGTGAAGCAGCAGCGATACCGCTGCATTTCTGAGCGGCACATTGACCTTTCCGATTCCCTGCAGGACGCCGTTGGTCACGGTGGAAAGGCAGTAGAATACCACGCTGATACAGCCGATACGCAAAAGCCCCACAGCCAGATCAATGGTATCCCTCTGCGGGAACAGCACCTGCATGACCGGATACGCCAGCACACATAAGCCCACCGCGCTCGGAATACTGATGAGCATGGTGAAATGCACCGACTGTTTCACCTGGGCGTTGCACTCTTCATAGTTCTCCAGGGTATAGGCCGAGGACACCGCCGGGATCATAGCCGTGGACATGGAGTTGGCCAGGGCCACCGGCACGTTGATCAGCGTCAGATACTTGGTGGAAAAGACTCCGTAAAGGGCTGCGGCCGTATCCGACAGCACTCCCTTATAATCCATCACGTCCATGAAGATCGTCTGATCGATGGTCGCGCTGATATTATAGACAAAGGTGCTGAGGATGACCGGCGTGATCATCAGGAACATCACCTTGAAGATATCCCGGTAGGAACTGTTCTCCGCCGTCACATCCTGCTCGCAGTGTTTCATAAAATACGGGCGGTTCTGCCGGTAGATAAAGACCATAAAAATAAGACCTGCCGCCACGCCGGCCACGATACCGGCCGCGCTTCCCATGGCACCAAAGACAGGAACACTGCCCTCGTTATTCCCGGCAAAAACCTGAATGAACAGCACCGCGGCACCGATGCTGACAATGGCATTCAGCACCTGCTCGATGATCTGGGAGATGGATGTCGGCATCATCGTCGAATGTGCCTGGAAATATCCCCGCAGGACACCGAGGAAACCGGACAGAAAGATGGCCGGCGCCAGCACCCGGAGGACCGGGATCGCCTTCTGCTGACTGTCCGGAACCAGGATGGATGCACCAAAGAAGGTAAACAGACTGGCGATCGCTCCTACGATCAGAACATAGATCAGGGCGCAGCGGAACACCTTATGAGCTTCCCGGTACTGTTTTAAGGCCAGCTTTCCCGAAACCACCTTTGACACTGCCATCGGTATGCTGTAAGAAGCGATCAGGAGGACCATGGAATACAGATTATAAGCAATACCATAATATCCGTTTCCTTCGTCCCCGATGATGCTGGTGACCGGACTCCGGTAGAGCACTCCGATGATTCTCACCAGGATCCCCGCCGCCATCAGTATAGTCGCCTGCGCTATTACATTTTGTTCACTCGAATTATTTCTTCCCACTGTATCCTTCCTCTCAGAGTCTTTTCCCTGAATCCTTCCTGCTCTTTTTCCGCGGTCCGGACTTCAGACCGCTTCTGCCTGTCACCTGCTTTTATACGTTGATTTCCGCCTTCATGCCAAGGACGTCTTTGTTCGCCTCGAGGATCGGGCGGACATATTCATTGATGTATCCTTCCGTCTGCTGCGGCGCACATCCCACAAAGTTCTCCGGCTTCATGATCGCCTGGATCTGTTCAAGGCTCATGCCGAAAGCCGGGTCAGCGGCAATCCGCTCCAGCAGGTCATTGTCTTTTCCTTCTTCTTTCACTACACGGCCCGCTGCCATGGAATGCTGACGGATCTTCTCGTGCAGTTCCTGACGGTCTCCGCCGGCCTTCACCGCATCCATCATGATGTTCTCTGTGGCCATGAACGGAAGCTCTCTCATGAGATGTGCCTCGATCACCTTCGGATATACCACCAGGCCGTCCACCACATTTAAGTATAGATCCAGGATACCGTCGATGGCCAGGAATCCTTCCGGCACAGACAGACGCTTGTTGGCGGAATCATCCAGCGTTCTCTCAAACCACTGGGTGGAAGCCACCAGGGCCGGATTGATCATATCCGCCATCACATAGTCAGCCAGGGAAGCCATACGCTCGCTGCGCATCGGATTTCTCTTATAGGCCATGGCAGAAGAACCGATCTGATTCTTCTCAAACGGTTCCTCAACTTCCTTTAAGTGCTGGAGAAGACGGATGTCGTTGGAGAACTTATGGGCGGACTGGGCGATTCCTCCCAGCACATTGATCACACGGCTGTCCACTTTTCTGGAATAGGTCTGTCCAGAAACCGGATAACAGGTCTCAAAGCCCATCTTTTCAGCAATCTTCTTATCAATCTTGCGAACGGTCTCATAATCTCCGTTGAACAGTTCCAGGAAGCTTGCCTGGGTTCCTGTGGTTCCTTTGGAACCGAGAAGCTTCATGGTGCTGATGACATAATCAAGATCTTCCAGGTCAAGCATCAGATCATTTAACCACAGAGTGGCTCTCTTGCCCACGGTGGTTGGCTGCGCCGGCTGGAAATGGGTGAACGCCAGCGTCGGCAGATCTTTGTATTTCATGGCGAAAGCCGCCAGCTCACTGATGACATTCAATACTTTCTTCCGCACCAGTTTCAGAGCTTCTGTCATGATAATAATGTCGGTGTTATCTCCCACATAGCAGGAAGTAGCTCCCAGGTGAATAATGCCCTTGGCATTCGGACACTGCACACCGTAAGCGTATACATGGGACATAACATCATGGCGGACTTCTTTTTCTCTTTCTTTTGCCACCTCAAAGTTAATATCGTCGGCATGAGCCTTGAGCTCCTCGATCTGCTCTTTTGTCACACTGTCAAGACCCAGCTCATACTCGGTCTCTGCCAGGGCAATCCAAAGCTTTCTCCATGTTTTAAACTTCTTGTCCGGTGAAAAAATATACTGCATTTCCTTGCTGGCATAGCGCTCGGAAAGCGGACTCTGATATCTGTCGTACATCGTTTTCCTCCTGTTTTCCTCTACTTCTTTTTTATATCTATCTTTTTGTGATACCTTAACAAATTTGGCCTTTTATGCCTGTTGTGACACTGTTTTATGCCTATTGTGACACCGTTTTATCCCTGTTCGCCGCGAATATCGTGTTCTGGCGGATCCAGCGGGTAATTGCCGCTGAAGCAGGCGTCACAGAATGGCAGCCCCTCACAGATTTCCGGCAATCGCTCCATGCGCAGATATGCCAAAGAATCGGCGCCTAAAATCTCCCGGATCTCCTCTACACTCTTACCATGGGCAATGAGCTGATCCTCCGTCGGGATATCCGTTCCAAAATAGCACGGATGCAGAAATGGCGGTGAGCTGATACGCACATGCACTTCTTTGGCGCCGGCATCTTTTAACATCTGCACGATCCGTCCGCAGGTGGTTCCCCGCACGATGGAATCGTCGATCATGATGATCCTCTTTCCGCGCACATTGTCTTTCAGAACATTTAACTTGACCTGGACGCTGCTCTCTCTCATGCTCTGCTTTGGCTTAATGAAGGTTCTTCCCACGTAGGAATTCTTGATAAACGCGATCCCGTAAGGAATCTTTGATTCGATAGCGTATCCCTGTGCCGCCGGGTTGCCGGATTCCGGAACACCCACCACCAGGTCAGCTTCCACCGGGGAATCCTGCGCCAGAAAACGTCCGGCACGAATCCGGCTGGCATATACGCCCACACCGTCGAAGACCGCGTCCGGTCTTGAAAAGTAAATATATTCAAAGATACATCTTGCCTGCTTTTTCGGGTCTGCGAAACACATTTCCCGATTGGAGAGGATTCCTTCCTTCGTGATAGTCACCAGTTCTCCCGGCTCCACATCCCGGACAAACTGCGCTCCCACCGCGTCAAGGGCGCAGGTCTCCGATGCCAGCAGGTAGGCATTGTCTCTCTTTCCGATGCAGAGAGGGCGGAAACCAAAGGGATCTCTCGCTCCCATAAGCTTTCTCGGGCTCATCACGATCAGGGAATACGCGCCCTTTATCTTTCTCATGGCAGCCAGCACCGCTTCCTCAGCGGTATCTGAATTGATACGCTCTCTGGCCACATGATAAGCGATCACCTCGGAATCGATCGTTGTCTGGAAAATCGCGCCTGTTCTCTCCAGTTCTTCCCGGAGCTCCAGGGCGTTGATCAGATTTCCGTTGTGGGCCAGAGCCAAAGTTCCCTTATAATAATTGAGTACCAGCGGCTGGGCGTTCTCCCGGGTGCTGGACCCTGCTGTGGAGTAGCGGACATGTCCCACTCCAATGTTGCCTTTGAGTTTTTCCAGATCTTCTCCGTGAAAAACTTCATTGACCAGTCCCATACCTTTATGAACCTGAATATTTTTCTTCGGACCATTGGTGTCAGAAACGGCGATGCCGCAGCTTTCCTGTCCCCTGTGCTGCAGGGCAAACAGCCCGTAGTACACCGTGGAGGCCACATCGCCTCCATCCAGGTCATACACACCCATGACACCGCATTCTTCGTGTAATTCTGTCTCAGTCTCAAACTGCTCTCTGCTGTCAAATGCCATTCTTATCCTCCTAATACTGCATCATCCATTTACAAAGTATTTACATAGCTTTCAAATATTTTGGCGTCTTGTATACTAACACAAAATGCCCTTCCACACAAGAACTCTTTTCTACTGCTGCACAATATCCGCCAGCAGAGGAGACGTCAGCGGAAGGATTCCCCGCCGGATCTTCACCGTGAGGATCCGGGATACCGCCTGATTGATCTGCCGCTCCGTGAGCGTTCCGTCCTGAACGGCCTCGTACACTGCCTCATAGGCGCTCACAAAATCATCCGGCATCAGAATCATATCATTCCCCGCCTCAATGGCCATGACCGCCGCCTCCCCGGCGTCATAAAACTTCGTAATGATCTTCATGTTCATGGCATCGGTGATGATAACGTTGTCAAACTGCAGTTCCTTCCGGAGAATATCGGTGACCATCAGGGAAGAGAGGGACGCCGGCACCTCGTTCTGGGTGATATTGCGCACCGCCACATGGGACATCATGACCATATCCGTCCCGGCGGCAATCCCGGCTTTAAACGGGCCGAATTCCACGTCCCGCAGTCGGTCAATGGTCACATCCAGGTTCACAAAACCTTTGTGGGTGTCATCGCCGGAATCTCCCTGTCCCGGAAAATGTTTCAGGGTGGCGCTGACGCCGCTGTCCTGCAGTCCCCGTACTTCCTGACTTACCATGTCGGAAACCAGGTCCGCGTCGCCTCCAAAACTCCTGGAACCGATCTCCGTATTGTCCGCATTGGTGGAGATATCCGCCACCGGGGCAAAATCAAGATTGAAACCAAGCTCCGCTATCTCTCTTCCGATGGTGGCTCCCACATTGTAGGCCTGACGGGAGTCTCCCGTGGCTCCGATCTCCGACATTGCCGGAAACTTTGTGGTCCCCATGGCGTCCGAGTTGGCGATTCTTGCCACCGTTCCGCCCTCCTCGTCCACGGAAATGAACATCGGGACCTCGGAATATTTCTGCATTTTCCGGATAAACCGTTTTAATTTTTTTCTGTTGTTGTTCACATTGTGCTTGGTGGTCAGATTGAACGAGAAGAAAATCACGCCGCCCGGCTGGTATTTTTCAATATTCTCTTTCATCTGATCCGTCATCTTTGTCTCCGCGTTGAAATCCAGAGAGTCCGTGCTGACGATGAACAATTGACCAATCTTTTGTTCCAGAGTCATCTGATCGAGCACTTCCGACACCAGACCCTCCATGGTGATATCATCAAGACTCTCCGGGTCCGCTTCCACAATGGATGTACTGCTTTCCGCCGGATCATCCCCGCCAAGGGGCGTTCTTCCACAGCCGGAAAGAATGGTCAGCAGAAGAACGAGAAGACAGCAGATGACTGTCCGGCCCCTTCTATATCTTTTCATGGATCTCCATGCCCCCGTATCTATTCATGTTCCGGTGCCATTCCAGGCTCAAAATGTCTCTTTGGCACTGTCGGCTGCACCTGATTTCTCTCCATCGCCTCTTTGCAGAACTCTTTCTGTGCTTCCAGAAGGACCTTTCCTCTTTTGTCCACTTTCTGATAGCTGTTATCCGGCTGCAGACAGTGGGCCTTCATGGTATCGGCCAGCTGCAGATCCAGGATATGTCTTGCTTTCTTTTTCAGCTTCTCATCTTCCACCGGGAAAACGATCTCCACACGGCGATCCAGGTTTCTAGGCATCCAGTCCGCGCTTCCCAGATAAATTTCCTCATGTCCATCGTTATAGAAGGAGAAGATTCTTGCGTGTTCCAGGAAATTGCCGACGATGGACCGGACACGGATATTTTCGCTGACACCCGGGATCCCCACTACCAGGCAGCAGATTCCCCGCACGATCAGATCGATCTGTACGCCCGCCGCAGACGCCTCGTAGAGAGCCAGAATGATCTTCTTATCACAAAGAGAATTGCATTTGGCGATGATGTGCGCTTCTTTTCCTGCTTTTGCATTCTCCGTCTCTCTTTTGATCAGCTGGAGGAATCGTTTCTTCATCCAGATTGGCGCCACCAGAAGTCTGTTCCATCTGGCCGGCTCAGAATAACCGCTCAGCATGTTAAAGACCGCTGTGGCGTCCTCGCCGTAAGCATCCCGGCAGGTAAACATACCGATATCCGTATACTGTTTCGCTGTGGAATCATTATAGTTACCGGTTCCCAGATGGACATACCGGCGGATACCGTCGGATTCTCTGCGGACCACCAGAGCAATCTTACAGTGGGTCTTCAGTCCCACCAGACCATAGATCACATGACATCCGGCTTTCTCCAGCTTTTTCGCCCAGTTGATATTATTCTCCTCATCAAATCTGGCTTTCAGCTCCACCAGCACCGTAACCTGCTTTCCGTTCTCCGCTGCAAGAGCCAGCGCAGAGACAATCGGAGAATGTCCGCTGACACGGTATAAGGTCTGCTTGATAGCCAGCACATCCTCATCTTCCGCTGCCTGACGGATAAAGGCCACCACCGGATCAAAGCTTTCATATGGATGATGGAGCAGCACGTCTCCCTTCCGGATCTGCTCAAAAATATTTCTGTCCGCCCGCAGTTCCGGTGTGATCTGCGGAACATACGGTTTTACTTTATATTCCCGGAATCCGTCCAGACCATAACACTTCATGAGGAAGGTCAGATCCAGCGGTCCGTTTACCGGATACATATCATCCGAATGTACTTTGAACTGTTTTTTCAGGTATTTCACCAGACGTTTGTCCATCCGCTCTTCGTACTCAAACTTGATGACCTCGCCCCACTGTCTTTTCTTTAACTGTTTTTCAATCTCCTTGAGCAGATCTTCCGCCTCATCTTCCTCGATATCCAGATCCGCGTTGCGCATGATACGGTAAGAGCTTGAACAGATGATCTCATGGTTCAAGAATAAATCCGGCAGGAAATGTTCAATGAGCGTCTCCAGGAGAACAATCCTCGTCATCCCTTCTCCATTTTTCGGAAGAGTGATGATCCTCGGAAGAACAGACGGCACCTGCACGGTGGCCACATCATATTCTTTCTTGGCTTTCTTGCCCTTGTTCTCAATGAGGGCCGCGATATTTAATGTCTTATTCTGAATCAGCGGAAACGGTCTGGAAGAATCGATGGCCATCGGTGTCAGCACCGGATAGACATTCTTGTGGAAATACTGATCCAGATATTCCACCTCATCCTCCGTCAGCTCGTCATAATTTACGATCCACAGGCCGGCCTCTCTGAGTTTTGGCAGCATGGAACGGCTGTACACAGAATACTGCTTCTCCATAAATTCATGGGTCACCTTGCAAAGAGCATCCAGCTGCTCCTGAGCCGTCATTCCCGCGATATCCTTTTTGTCATATTCCGCATTCACCATATCTTTTAAGGATGCGATTCTCACCATAAAAAATTCATCCAGATTGGAGGCGGTGATGCTTAAAAACTTCATCCGCTCAAAAAGAGGGTTTTGTTTATCCTTCGCTTCCCCGAGAATTCGTTTATTGAACTCCATCCAGCTTAATTCCCGGTTGCTGAAATTACTTGGTTGATCAAATATAACTTTTTCTGCCATGACTGTCCCTTTCTCTAAAATACTCTTTTCTGCCTAAGTACCGGTTTCACACCCAGGATCTCGTTGAAATATTTGGCCTTTTTCTCAAAAAGACTGATTTCCAATGTGATATCCTGATCCGATTCCACGGTAATGATCAGTTCTTTTCCTTTTCTTACGATGCTGCGCTCCCGGTACTTCTGCCCATGGCCCCGGTCAAGGGCATTGGCCAGACGCAGGATAGCGGACAGTTTCGCGATCCGGAGATATTCTTCCCGCAGGAAAACGCTTTCCAGCTGATCCGTCTCCGGCAAAAACTCCGTATTGTACCGGACCACATTGGCCACTTCCTGTCTCTCCCGGTGAGAAATACCCATGATTTCCGTGGAAATGATCAGCTGATAACCATTCTGCCCCGGCTGGTTCATATTGACATACTTACCGATATCATGAAGAATCGCGGAGATTTCCAGAATCAGACGGTCCCGTTTGGACAATCCGTGGTATTTCACCGTCCTGTCAAAAATCTCGCAGGCAAGCTCGGAAACGTACTCCGCATGGACCTTATTGGAACGGTAACGTTTACCAATATATTTTACTGAAGCGATAATATCTTTATAATAGTCATGTTTGATTTTGATCTTATTCGTTTTTAACGCGTAATCCACCACGCTTCCGTCACAGAGATCCGTATCGCAGATATAAACGGTATCTGCCTTGGACAGCTCCAGGAACTTTTTGTAAATGATGACCGATGGAAGCGTCATCCTGGCATCCTCAATGGACATGCCGTACTGTACCGCCAGATCCTGATAGGACGCCTTCTTGATCTTTTTAAAAATATAACAGATTTCTTCGTAATTTAATGTAAGGGAAGGATTCAGTTCCGGTACGATTTTCTTAAGATTTTTGATCTCATCACCGATGGCCACCACATTTTTAATGGCCTTATCCTTCAGATAAGTATTGCGGAACATATCGATCTCATACTGGATATATTCCTCCATGACGGAAATGTAATCAAGAGCGTTATGCTCCACAGATTCCAGAATCTCCAGAATCTTTACGGTTCCGATCGCCATGTTCTGGGTCAAATACAATGCCTGTTTGTCAAACAGAGATACCTGCACGCTTCCGGATCCGATGTCCAGAATCGCTGTGTTTTTTTCAATAATGCGGTCAAAGTCAATTTCAGATACCTGAATTCCTTTGTACATCAAGAACCGCAGCTCAGAATTTGACAGCATCTGTACGTGAATGCCCGTCCGGATCTTAATCTGGTTCAGGACGGAAAGCTGATTTTTAGCGTTACGGATGGCGCTGGTGGCATAGCACTGGTATTCCTTCACATCGTACTCTTTCATTTTCTGAAGAAAACGATTCAGAACATCGCTGATCTCCTCAATCTGCGGAAAGGAAATCCGTCCGGTTCCGTAAGCTTCTTTTCCCAGCTCATACTCATGACATACCCTGTCGATTTCCCGGATGCCATTGGCCTGAGAAATCTCATAAATCTTCATCAGGAGATTTTTCGAGCCAATCACTATAGCTGCATAACTGGAATATCTCATTTGCTCCTCCTTACTCTTTCAAATAAAAGAAAGAATTTACTGTGTGATCAGTATCAATAAGATTGTTATATTGAAGAATCTGATACTCCTGCACCATATCTTCATATGGCGTCTCCTTCACAGATTCATAATAATAACCGTCGGCATCATAGGCGCCCATGGCGCTGATCACCGGAAGCTTCTTGTAAAGCTTCATAAGAAACTTCTGGTACGGGGTCATCTTCAGTCCCGCTTCCTGCAGGACATACGCGCTCAGATAATTGGCGCTCATCTTTTCGATGGTTGTCTCCTCAATATCATAGTTGGCCCAGATAATAAACGGAGTCTGGTATTTCTTCATCAGCTCCTCCGATGTGAGTTCATCGGAAGATTTTCCCAGAATACTGTCATAGAACCGGCTGGTCACCGCCGGCTGATGATCTCCGAACATCACAATGATGGTCGGCTCATCCACCCCGGAGAAATAATCCACCAGATACTCAAAAGCCTCGTCGGTCTTCTTGATCAGGGAAAGATACTGCTCCGCCTGTTCATTTTTATGATTATCGGTTATCTGCACATCGTTGGTAAAATTACTGTAGCTCTTGTCAAAACCGCCGTGATTCTGCATGGTCACATTAAACAGGTAGAACGGTTTTGAGGTATTTTTCCGGTCTTCATAGAGTTCTATGATTTTCTCCACGTCGGACTGATCAGAAATATATTTCCGGTACATGAGAGGGTTTGTAAAATCGCTCTCGCTGTAGAAATGTTCAAAGCCCATGTAACCGTACACTTCCGGACGATTCCATCCGGACGCCAGGTACGGATGCAGCGCCACATTTCCCTTATATCCCTGCTGTTTTAAAGTATACGTGAGGTTCGGCAGCTTGTCCTTTACCACCTGAGTGTAAGCGATAATGCCGTTTTGCAGGAAAGCCATGGTATTCCCCGTGAGGAACTCAAACTCAGAATTGCAGGTTCCTGAACCAAAGATGGACATATAAAGCGAACCCTTGATCGTGTCCTCTGTCAGATTATGGATAAACGGCATATAGTCCTGATTGGTGGTAAAATCTCCCACCATGGACAGATCGGAAAAGGCCTCGTTCATGATGGCGATGACATTAGGCTTTGTGCCGTCCTCGGTTTCCAGCCTTCCGTCCTTCTTTTCTTCCTCGTTGGCAAATTCTTCTTCATAGCGGGCCGCGATGTCTTCCGCCGCCTCCACAGAATAATCGTCAGGCTTTTCCTGCACCAGAGAATTCATGTTCAGCACAAAGCCGAAGAAAAATCCATTTTTTGCATAGCCTTTCTTCTGATCCCAGACATTGTTTTTAATGCCGTAGCTCCTGAGCGTCCGCTCTTCCACCACAAAATAACCAAGAACTCCCACGGCCAGAGCGATGACGCAGCCCATGATGACCCGTTTTTTCCACCCGGTCTTTCTTCTCATCGGGCACCGCCAGAGCACCGCCAGAAAAAGCAGAAGCAGCAAAGCGTTCCACACAAATACCGGCTGAATACTGTAGGTATAGTTTCCCGCCACTCCGGCCGCCGTGGAAGCGGACATGATATCCGAAGGCACGATAGGAGAACCTTTAAAATTCAAAACGTAGTAATTAGCCAGACCGACCACATAGAAGAATATCGTTCCAATGGTCACCGCTGCCTTTCTTGATACAAAAATAAGATATAAAATTCCGAAAAACAGATAATAGACAAGCACATTCAGCCAGAACTCGGCCGGATTAAGCTTTGTTATGGAATTGTTGGTAAACCGCTCCACAAACCAGAACGTAAAAAGCGGGGCGGCAAAAAACAACAGATATCCGAGGACTGCCTTCACTCTTTCCGGCGCAGGAATCGGAAACAGCACCAGAAGGATCACAAGGCCGAGAAGGGCACAGATTCCCATCCACTGCTGGTAAATCGTCACCGGATAATAAAACTGCGCCACCAGATATTTCTGCTGTTCCACCCGGTTGACCTGCAGTTTGCCCTGGAAACCGGTCTCTCTGGTGCTCCACTGGTACACGATCGGTTCCTTTCCGGACTCGGTTCCCACAGTGGAAATCTGTATAGAATATTTATTTCCTTTCCGGAGCTGCACATCGGTGTTGAACTCCGTATAATCATTATCCATCAGGTTGCTGATCTTCTTTGATACCCGGGACACACTCTCCCCGGTCTCACTGTCGATGATATTGAGAATCAGCTTTCCCGTTGCCACGCCGGTATAATCATTGCTGAAATACAGTTTTACCGTCTTTAAATGGGTATGCCTGGCCACAAAATTCTGTGTGACCACGCTGCCGTCAGACAGCATACATACCTGATCCACCCGGTATTTGTTGACCTGACTGGTGGCGTTTTTCTGATAATCCATGAAATTATGGCAGAGATACCACATCAAAAAGAACAGCGCCGCCACAACGACAAGACGCACTCCGAGGACGATTTTCTCTTTTTTCCCCATGGGACCTTTCTTCTGTGGTATAAAACTGCGAATCTTTTTTATATCCATTTATTATCCTACTCCAAATTTCGTTATTCTTCCGCGTATGATCAATAATTTCCCAGGATCCTGAAATTGGCGGCTTCCGCCCGCACTCCCTGCAGAGCGTTGCGCACTTCCGGATCATGAAGATTGCCGCTGATATCCACATAAAAACGGTACTCCCACTGACGATCCGGCAGCGGCACCGATTCAATATGGCTTAAGTTCAGATCATTATAGATAAAATGTGAAAGTATATTATAAAGAGTTCCGCTCTCATGAAGAACCGCAAAGGAAATGCTGATCTTGGACGCATCCTTCGTATACTGGCGCTTTTTGGAGAGAATGACGAAACGGGTCTCGTTGCTCGCGTCAAAGTTAATGCTCTCCGCCAGAATATCCAGTCCGTAAAGCTCAGCGGCCCGGCGGCTGGCAATGGCTGCCTCCTGCGGATTATTTCTCTTCGCCACCATCTCCGCCGCTATGGCTGTATTCTCAACGCTTTTTTGCTCAGCGCCCAGTTTTTCCAGATACGGAGCGCACTGCATCAATCCCTGCGGATGGGAATATACCGTCTTGATCTCTTCTATTTTACTACCCGGACAGCCTAAAAGGCAATGGTCGACTTTCACAAAAACTTCTCCCACAATGCAGACATCATTCTCCAGAAGAATGTTGTAGACTCCTGCCACATCTCCCGCAGAAGAATTCTCGATGGGAAGCACGCCGTAATCGGCATCTCCATTGTTGAGAGCCAGCGCCACTTCCTTAAACTGCGCCACTCCGTAATGATCGATATCTCTTCCAAAAAACTTCTCGCTGGCCATGCAGGTGAATGACCCCGGCACTCCGGCGTACACCACTCTGGTATCCGGAAACATCACCAGCTCCGGTACCTCTGTAAAATAGTTTTCAATGTAGCGGTCTCTTTGATGCACCAGATGATACTGGTATTTTCTGCTGATAGACATCATCTGAATGAAAATCTCTTCCAGACCTTTTACAATAAAAGGATTGGAACGGTTCTTTGTGATATCCGCCAGTTTTTCATCTTCTCTGTTTTTATCATAAATGGGAGCCCCGATCTCTTTTTTGGCCTCGGCCAGCTCCGCCGTATATTTCATGCGCTTCTCAAAGAGTTCCGCAATCTTATAATCGACCTCTTTGATATCTTCTCTGATCTGATTAATATCTTTCTTTATCTTATCCATTTCCCAGTTCCTCTATCAAATTTCAAATATTTTTATATCTGCTGTTTTCACTGGAGTTCACTGTTTTATTCTGTCAATCTCATTCCTCGCTGCTCTACTCCGGCGCTTCCTCTCTGCCCATGGTCTCTTTGTATTCCCGGAACCGTTTCCTGTAGAGCGGATGTACCGCGTACGGGTTCAGCTCACACAGAGGCTCCAGCACAAACATTCTTTTGGTCATCTCCGGATGCGGGATGACCAGATCCTCCTCCTCGGTGACCATGTCGTCAAACAGCAGCAGATCCAGGTCCAGCGTCCGAGGTCCCCAGCGGAACTCCCGGACACGGTGGGCTTCCTGCTCCAGCTGCTGCAGTTTTCCCAGAAGTTCCCGCGGCTCATACAGAGTGTCAAATTCAAAGACCGTATTGAGAAATTTATCCTGATCCAGATAGCCGTAAGGTTCCGTCTCTATGACTTCCGCCGCCCGGAAATGTCTGATCCATCCGTCGCTTTCCAGCTTCTTTCCTGCCTCATCCAGATAGGCCTGCCTGTCTCCCATGTTGGAACCGGCTCCCACGTAGACCCGGTGCCAGCCCCGCTCTATGGATACGGAAGCGTAATCCAGATGGGTCATCACCGGCGCCCACGGCTTCTTCACCTCAATCCGGACGGTTTTTATGAGCGCAAACTGCAGGAGAATCTGTTCCGCCAGCCTCTCCGCCACCCGTTCCAGAAGATTATCATTCTGTTTTTTCATTTCTTTGGAAATCAGCCGGCACACGTCTCCATAGCTGACGGAATCCGCCATCTCATCGGAACGTCCGGCCTTCCTGGTGGAAAGGAACAGCTCCGCATCCACCAAAAACTTCTGCCCCAGTACATTTTCTTCTTTATATACACCGTGGTTGCAGAACACTTCCAGATTTTTAATTGTTATTTTATCCATTTCATACACCCAGTTTCTGTCGATATCCTTGTATTTTCCTGTGATTGTCCCGGCCGCAGTCATTTTCCACAACCGTCCGCGATTCTGTTTCTTCTTTATTCTGCCGCGAGAATCGCTTCGGCCATCTTCATGGCACGGTAATTCTTCTCCACATCATGAACACGAAAGACTGCTGCGCCCTTCATCCGTCCGATGACCGTGGTTGCCATGGTCCCCTCTTCCCGCTCATCCACCGGCAGATCGAGAACCGCGCCGATGACAGACTTTCTGGAAGTCCCCAGAAGAACCGGAAGTCCGAATTCTTTTAAGATATCCAGATGTCTGATGATAGAAAGATTCTGCTCACAGCTCTTGGCAAAGCCCACCCCGGGATCCAGCATGATTTTTTCTCTGGAAATTCCCGCCGCATCGGCAATGCGCAGAGTCTCCCGCATATCCTCCATGAAATCTTTCAGATAATCCTGATAATCTGCCTGCTTCCGGTTGTGCATCAGGCAGCAGGCTGCGCCGTTTTCGGCAAGGAGCGCTGCAAGACGGTCGTCCCATTTGAGTCCCCAGATATCATTGATCATATCCGCACCGGCAGCAAGCCCTGCCTTCGCCACCGCATATTTGTACGTATCCAGGGAAACCGGCACATCAAATCTCTCTTTTACCGCTTCAATGACCGGCACCACCCGCTCTGTCTCTTCTTCATCCGTAATCTTTTCATGCCCCGGTCTTGTGGATTCGCCGCCGATATCGATGATGGCCGCTCCCTCCCGGATCATTTTCTCTGCCTGAAACAGTGCCGCGTCCATGGACTGATATCTGGCCCCATCGGAAAAAGAATCCGGGGTCACATTTAAAATCCCCATGATGTATCCCTGATGTTCCAGATCCAGATTATATTTTCCTATTCTCACGATGTCTCCTCCTGATGTGATCTTTTTTATTGTCAGCTTCCGCTGTTATCTGCTCTCTCTTCGTTGTCAGTTTCCGCTGTTATCTGTTCTCTCTTCGTTGTCAGTTTCCGCTGTTATCTGTTCTCTCTTCGTTGTCAGCTCCCGATGCCGTCTGTTCGTTCTCAGCGTTCTCAGCAGCCGGCAGATCCTGCCACAGACTGTCATCCATTTCCTCCATAAAGGACAGGGAGCCGCAGATCACCAGCACGTCCTCTTTTTTCGCCTGCTTCACCGCCCGTTCCATGGCCGCATTGACATTGTCACAGCTTTCTGCCTTCACCCCAAACGTTCTCGCACAGCCGGCCAGAACTTCTCCGGAAAGGCCTCTCTCGTTATCCGGCCGGAATGTGTAGACCTGAGCTGCCAGCGGCAGAAGCTCCGCAAGCATCTTTTCGTACTCTTTATCTTTTAACACTCCCATTATATAGATGATTTTTTGGTTTGTAAAATGTTTTTCCAGAAATTGCCCTAATTTACGCGCCCCGTCGGGATTATGGGCACCATCCCGGAAAATGTACGGCTTCTCATGCAGAAGTTCCAGACGTCCCGGCCACCGGGTACCGGCAAGTCCCTGCTGCATCGCAGACCAGCCAATGCCCGAATTCTCCTGCGGCTGCCCGGCCTTTGACAAGATTCCGGACAGCTTCTCCGCCGCAGTCAACGCTGTCACCGCATTGGATATCTGATGGCGTCCCGGCAGAGAGATGGTAAATCTGTGTTTCTTCCATATAAATGTACTGCCGTTCACAGCCTCTGTCTCCACCCGGTAGTCCGCTTCCTTTATAAAAGTGCATTCCGCGTGTTTCTCACGGGCTTTCTCCTCCAGAACCCGGCAGACTTCCGGCACGTTTTCCGACACGATGACCGGCACCTGCTCTTTGATGATGCCTGCCTTCTGCCCGGCAATCTCCGGCAGCGTATCCCCCAGAAACGCCTTGTGGTCATAGCTTATGGAGGAGATCACCGTCAGCATCGGGTGTTCTATGACGTTGGTGGCGTCGCAGGTTCCTCCCATGCCCGTCTCAATGAGAGCGAAATCCACCCCCTCCTCCGCAAAATAAAGGAAGGCCAGGGCTGTCTCCACCTCAAAAAGAGTCGGCAGGCGCAGCGGCTGCCCCCCGGAAACCGAAGGCTGTCCCGGCTGCTGTCCTGGCATCTCATGATTCTTCTCTGTCTGCGCGTTCTCCATCTGCGCCATGGCGCGCTCCATGCGGGAGAAATACATTTCCAGTTTATCCGGAGAAATTTCTTTCCCGTCAATCTGAAATCTTTCCTCATAGGAATGGATGGTCGGAGAAATGTACCGGCCCACCCGGTATCCTCCCTCTTTCAGCATCGATGCCAGAAATGCAAAGACAGAGCCTTTTCCATTGGTTCCCGCGATATGCACGATGCGCAGCCGCTCTTCCGGATGTCCCAGGACATCAAGAAGCCCTCGGACTGTCTCAAGTCCGGGGGAGCTTCCTCGTTTTTTTAATTTTTCAATCACTTCATAATAATGGTACTTCATATTTTCACCAAGTTTCTTTCTCATAACTTATTAATATAGCGAAGGATGTGCCTTTTGTCAATTCTTCTGATGCTTTCCGGGCAAATTCCTGCATTTTGCTGCCAGCCCCGGATTCCGGGCATCATCGTTGACCGACAGATATTTTCATTCCAGAATGGTATCTCTGGTCAGCCGGTCGAAGGTATATCCCTCTTTTCTGAGTCTGGCAATCAGCGGGCGGACAGCATTCAGTGTAGTCTTGCAGCAATTGAGATCATGCATGAGAATGACGGTCTTATCATGTTTTAATGCATCTTTCAACACACGTTTCATAATGACACCGGGCGCGGACTGCACACAGACGGCATCCTCCGCGGTGGCGTTCCAGTCAAAATAACGGATTCCCTTTTCCTCCAGAAATTTTTCTCCCTCTTCCAGCGGAAACTTCATCTGAGTGGTGCTGCTCCCGCCCGGAAAACGATAAATATCACAGCTCACCCCGGTGATATGATAAAGATAGGTTTTCAGCTTCCACAAATCTGCCTGAAAATTATCTGTGGAACTGTAAATCTCTTTATAAACATGAGAATAAGAATGAAGTCCCAGGCTGTGGCCTTCCCGCACGATCCGTTTATATATTTCCCGGGATTCTTCATCTTCCTTTCCCACCACAAAAAACGTGGCCTTCACATTTTCTTCCTTTAAGATATCCAGAAGCTCGCCGGAATGGGTGGACGGACCGTCATCAAAGGTGAGGTACGCGACTTTCTGCATCACAGTTTCCTCATCACCGTCCGCCGTCCCTTCTCCCATGACATCTGTAATTTCCGCTGGTTGTTCCATGGCGCGAAGGAACCTCCCTTCTGCTTCCCGGGCATGGGGTGCGTACAGGCAGCCAGCCAGACACAATCCCAGCCACAAAACCGCCCGCCGTCCCCAGTTTTTCCTGTCTCTTCTCACCGGCATCCCTTCTTTTTATTTCTTTATGCATACCAGTATATGAAAAAATCCGGCCCAAAATGAGCCGGATTTTCTGCTTGATGTCTTACTTCTATTGCATTATGCATTTTATGTCAGGATGGGTATCCTGTTACGTTGAGGATTATTTATGTTGAAGATTTCTTGTCAGATTAAACTTTAATTACTGCGCTTCCAAATTAAACTTCGAAGATCAGATCACCGTAGCTTGGGAATGGCCATGCTTCTTTAGCCACAAGCATCTCCAGACGGTCTGCCGGAGCACGGAGTGCACCCATGTCTGCAAATACCACATCGTGATAGTAGTGACCCTGTGCTTCCACATCGTCCATAGCTTCTGCTTTGGCTGTCACGTCTTCCAGTTCTTTTAATGCGCCGAAGGCTTCCTTCACGTTGGATGCGATATCGGACATTAAGTTCTCCTGTACGGAAGTATCGAGGGACGGTGTCGCTGCCTTGATGGCATTGATGGAATCTGCCAGGCTGGTCTGATACTTGATGCAGGCCGGGATGATCTGTTTCTTCGCCATGTCGATCATGGTGAGAGCCTCGATGTGAATGGTCTTGGAGTAGGTCTCGTACAGAACTTCCGCACGGGATTCCAGCTCTGCCTTTGTGAACACACCATGTTTCTCAAACATCTCCACTGCTTCCGGTTTTGTGAGGGCCGGGACAGCGTCCACCATACATTTGATATTCGGGAGACCTCTTCTCTCTGCCTCTTCCACCCATTCTGCTGAATAACCATCGCCATTGAAGATGATCCGTTTATGAGCAGCCATAGTCTCTTTGATCATATCATGGACTGCCATACCGAAATCGTCTGCCTTTTCCAGCTTATCAGCCATATCACAGAGAACTTCTGCCACAATAGTGTTAAGCACAGTGTTCGGATCTGCGATGGACTGTGTGGAACCAACCATACGGAACTCAAATTTATTTCCTGTAAAGGCAAATGGTGAGGTTCTGTTACGGTCTGTGGCGTCTTTCTTAAAGTGTGGGAGAGAATGTACGCCGGAAACGTATTCTTCTCCTTCCAGAGAGCTGGTTGCCTCTCCGGCATCCACGAACTGTTCTACCACGTCCTCCAGCTGTTCGCCAAGGAAGATGGAGATGATGGCTGGCGGAGCCTCGTTAGCTCCCAGACGGTGGTCATTACCCGGTGTGGATGCGGACAGACGCAGGAGGTCTGCGTGTTCATCCACGGCACGGATGACTGCGGCAAGGAACAGAAGGAACTGCATGTTCTCGTGAGGAGTCTTGCCCGGATCCAGCAGGTTCTCGCCGGTATCGGTAGCCATAGACCAGTTGTTGTGTTTACCGGAACCATTGATGCCTGCAAATGGTTTCTCATGAAGCAGACATTTCAGACCTTCTTCATCGGCAACTCTCTGTGCAGTCTCCATTACCAGCTGGTTGTGGTCTGTTGCCACATTGTTCTGATCATAGATCGGTGCGATCTCATGCTGTGCAGGAGCAACCTCGTTATGCTGGGTCTTTGCGGAGATACCCAGTTTCCAGAGTTCCTCGTTAAACTTGCTCATGAAACCAAGAATTCTCTCCGGAATCGTTCCGAAGTAGTGATCATCCATTTCCTGTCCTTTTGGAGGCATGGCACCAAATAATGTACGTCCTGTGAAAATCAGGTCTTTTCTCTTTAAGTACATGTTTTTATCTACAAGGAAATACTCCTGTTCCGGTCCTGCGGATGTGGAAACATGCTGTGCAGTTGTATTTCCGAATAATCTTAAAATACGCATTGCCTGTACGTCCAGTGCCTGCATGGAACGAAGCAGCGGAGTCTTCTTATCCAGAGCCTCTCCCTTATAGGAACAGAAGGCTGTCGGGATACAGAGGATGGTGGAATGCGGGGTCTCCTTGATGAAGGCCGGTGATGTACAATCCCATGCGGTATATCCTCTTGCCTCGCAGGTTGCGCGAAGGCCGCCGGATGGGAAGGAAGAAGCGTCCGGTTCTCCCTTGATCAACTCTTTACCGGAGAAACGAAGCAGTGTTGTTCCGTCGCTCTGCGGATCAATAAACGCGTCATGCTTCTCAGCAGTAATACCTGTCAGCGGCTGGAACCAGTGAGTAAAATGAGTAGCTCCTTTTTCAATGGCCCATTCTTTCATCTCATGGGCAACAATATCTGCCACTTCCGGATCAAGCTCTGCACCGGCATCGATGGTAGCTTTCATCTTTTTGTAAGCGGCTTTCGGCAGACGATCTTTCATCACCGCATCGCTGAATACGTTGGAACCAAAGATTTCTTTGACATCTGTTTTCATAGTCGTAACATCCTTTCCATTATCATCCATGACAGAACAGTATCTGGTTATGAGAAAAATCTCTGTATAATCAGAAAAGCGTCCGAGAATCTGATGATTCACGAACGCACTTGTTCTCGTTAAGATTAAGTTATATGTCTTTAGCAATTGCTAGATATAAAATACAACCATTGATTCAAAAAAGCAAGTGTTTTTTGTGCATTTTTTCAGATTCATAAGATTTGACGATTTTCGCTTGCTTTTTTTAATCGCTTTCTTATATTATTACCACATTTGATTTTTCTTTACTTAATTATATAATGTCATATTCGCATTTTGTTTAATATAATTAACCGTCATTTTCCATATCTGTTTCTTTCCGGAAGTTTTTGTCACATTTCACAGGAAATGCGCCGGGAGGCGGATGCCAGACAGACGCCGCCCATCCCGAATGCATCCGGCAGAGAGAACAGGTCCGGCGCGGGAACTGCTCTTCTCTTACTTCATCAGCCAGCGCACCGCCGGCTGCAGCTCTCTGTTCCAGTAATCCCAGTCATGAGCGCCCGGCTGTTCATGGTAGAGAACAGGAATCTGTTTTTCATACAGATCATCCCTAAACCTGCGGTTCTCGCCGATCAGACTGTCCTCCGTGCCGCAGGCCAGATAAAGTTCCGGAATCTCCCCTCCCGCTTTTCTGATCTGCTCTATCAAAAATTTGGGATTCCGGTCGCTTTCTCTAAGCTGTCCCGGCTCCCCGAAGATTTCCCGGAGATACGCTTCATTGAAAAGTTCATGTCTGTAATCTTCCCCCTTGTCCGCCATCTCATCCAGATGCAGAGCGGAGGAGAAAGCCATGATCTTCCCGAAGGTCTCATAGTATTTCATGCCGTTGATGACAGCCCCGTAGCCTCCCATGGAAAAACCGCCGATAAAGGTATCTTCTCTCCGGTCAGAGAATCCGAAGGTTTTTCTCGTATAGTCCACCAGCTCTTTTCCGATAAATGTACTGTATTTGCCCCCGGTCATCTCCCGGTCCAGATAGAAACTGTTATCTCCACAAGGACAGACTACCGCGAAATTATACTTTTTGCACAGGGTATGAATATTGGTGCCGCAGATCCAGTCCGTGTCATTGCCCGTAAAACCATGGAGAAGATACAGGGTCTTCATGCCCCTGTTATAGGAACTGTTTCCTTTCCGGTCCTCCTCTGAAACATCGTTGGGAATCACAACGCTTATGGTCGTGATCTTCTGCAGTGCATCCGATAAAAAATCCATTCTCAAATATGCCATCTTTTTATCCTTTCCTTCATGTTTTCATTTTCTTCGATCCTTTTTACAAAACCGCACAGTTTCAGGACGCACCCGTGAGTCCTGGCCTGTCTGTCATTCAGCATACCGCAGCTGCCCGCAATTTGCAATATTCCTGAAAAAATTTGCTGAAAATTGATAGATTTCCCTCTGCATTTGCGAATATAAAGTGTAACCGATATAATAAACCAAACATCCGGATGTACAATTTTCAGCCGGGGTGCCCCCGCTGAAAGTTGAGCCTCCGGCGGATTACAGAGGCCGCAGCTGAAGCTTCTTTGGAGCGCGCGCTTTGCGGCAAGTACGCCGGAGGCATACTTAAAACAAAAAGGAGCAGTTATGAAAATAACAGAACAAAACTTCGTTCAGGAGCTTTCCAGAGGAAATGAACAGGCCCTGGAATACGTCATGGTCCATTACGGCGGTCTGGTCAGATCCGTGGCTCACCGGTATCTGAGCGTCCTCTCCCAGTATGAGGAGGAATGTATCAGCGATGTTTTCTTCGCCGTCTGGAATCACATTGATTCCTTTCAGCCGGACCGAAACCCGTTTGCCAACTGGATCGCCGGCATCGCCCGCCTGAAGGCCCTTGACTATAAAAGGAAATACGCCAGCCATCTTCTGGAGAGCAGCTGGGATGAAAAGGAAGATTTTCTTGAAATCGAAGAAGCCCTGGATATGCAGACACAGTTCTCCGAGGAATTTTCCAGAGAAACCACCGAAATGCTCTCCTGTCTCAAACCAAGAGACCGGGAACTCTTCCTTAAACTTTATGTGGAGGAAAAATCTTTCGATGAGATTGCCCGGGAGACCGGCACAGAAAAATCCGTCCTCTATAACCGGCTGTCCCGCAGCAAACGAAAACTGCGGACACTGTTTCCCCGTGGCAGCCAGGCACTGCAGGCGGCAGAAACCAAAACCGTTTTCCCGCCTTTCCCAGGCCAGAGCACTGTAAAAAGAAAATAGGAGGTCCTAAAATATGAAAAAAGAAATTTACACTTTACTCAATGAAATAGATAATCATACAGATACTTATGAAACAAGCCCGGTGCAGAAAGAAGAATTAAAAAACTGGAAACAAGCCTTCGCCAAAAGAATGCAGTCTGAACAGGCGGAATCCCCGGCTTTCTCCGGCCAGCCTTTGGCATCCGATACCAAACCTTCAGGCCGGCGCTTTCATTCCTGGAAACGCTGCGCGGCAGCGGCGGCAGCCTTTGTATTCCTCTTAGGCGCCGCATCCGCACCGATCCGGGAAACGGTGTATGCTCAGTCCAAAAATGTGATCTACAGCCTGGCGGAGCTTTTGAATATCAACAAGGACATCAGTCCGTACCGCACCGTGGTGGGAAGTTCCTTCACCAAAAATGATATCACCACCACCTTAAACGATGTAATCTGGGATGACGATACTCTGTATGTATCTTACACCATGAACTTCGGAAAAGATTCCGGGCTGTCTCTGGACAACGATAATTTTGTACCGGCGGTGGATGTGTCTATAAACGGCAAAAGCCTTTCCAACGGCAGCGGCGGCACTACAGATCGTGTCAACAATACCTCCATCATCTGCACAGAAGAAATCAACATGCCAAAGGCCTCCGATCTGTCCGGCAGTCAGACCATGGAACTGGAATTTTATCTGCTGATGGATGATGAAAATAACGATTCATCTGACGCCATGGATTTGTCCCGCCTGGGAGCACTGGAATTTACTACTTCGGGCGATGAGCTGAAGGCCGATACCGGAGACGTAAGCCTGAATGCCATTTACTCTCTGCCAAATGACACTTCCATCACCTTTAACCGCTACACCAGCAACGCCGTGGGACAGAAGATTTATTTTACCTCCACCAATGAAAACAGCGATTACGACGTTATCCTGAAAGGCACCGATGACCTGGGCAATCCAGTGGAATTTTACACCAGCAATTACGATGGCATGACCGGCATTGGAAAGATGGTGGTGGACACCACCGAAAACGGTTATGTCTCCGACAAAGCTTCTTCTCTCACACTCACCCCTTATGTCCTAAAGCTGGCAGACAGCAACGGTGAGAATTCCGAAGATTACAAACCAATCGGAGAAGCCTTCACCATCTCTCTGCGCTGACGCTCCCTGCGTCGACAAAAGAAGACTTTTCCCCTGACCAAAATGTTTGTCAATGGAAATGCCTTTCAGCCTGATTTTCCGGCAGACAGCAAAAGACCGGCAGCAGCCAGAATCCCACTGGCCGCTGCCGGTCTCTTTATTACAGTTCTTTATCACAAAACTCTGATACTTCGTTCTCATGGTCTGTGACTGTTTCCCACAAATCTTCATTCACTCGCAGGATTAGTAAGCAAATTTCTCCTCAAAGTATGCTTTCAGATCTTCAATCTTGATTCTCTCCTGCTCCATGGTGTCACGGTCACGGACAGTCACAGCGCCGTCTTCCACGGAATCAAAGTCGTAAGTGATACAGTAAGGAGTACCGATCTCATCCTGACGACGGTATCTCTTACCGATATTTCCTCTGTCATCGTACTCGCAGTTATATGTCTTGGACAGTTCCTGATAAATCTTCTCGGCGCCCTCGGAAAGCTTCTTGGACAATGGCAGCACGCCGATCTTCACCGGTGCGATGGCCGGATGGAAGTGCAGAACGTTACGCACATCTCCTTCCTTGATCTCTTCCTCATCATAGGCTGCACACAGGAACGCCAAAGTCACACGGTCGGCACCCAGGGACGGCTCGATGACATACGGGATGTATTTTCTCTTCTCTTCATCATCGAAGTAGCTCATATCTTCTCCGGATACTTCCTGATGACGGCTTAAGTCGTAATCAGTACGGTCGGCAATACCCCACAGCTCGCCCCATCCGAACGGGAAGAGGAACTCGATGTCGGAAGTTGCCTTAGAATAGAAGGAAAGCTCTTCTTTCTCATGGTCGCGGATCCGCATTTCTTCGTCTTTGATACCCAGATCTTTCAGCCAGTTCACGCAGAAATCTTTCCAGTAAGCGAACCACTCCAGGTCTGTATCCGGCTTACAGAAGAATTCCAGCTCCATCTGCTCGAACTCTCTGGTACGGAACGTAAAGTTACCCGGTGTGATCTCATTACGGAAGGACTTACCGATCTGTCCGATACCGAACGGAACTTTCTTTCTGGAAGTTCTCTGTACATTCTTAAAGTTTACAAAAATACCCTGGGCTGTCTCCGGACGAAGGTAAACAGTATTCTTCGCGTCCTCTGTAACACCCTGGAAGGTCTTGAACATCAGGTTAAACTGACGGATATCGGTAAAGTTATGTTTGCCGCAGCTCGGGCATGGCACATTGTGCTCATCAATAAATGCTTTCATCTCTTCCTGGCTCCAGCCGTCGATGGAAGACGGCAGCTCAATGCCGTTCTCTTTGGCGAAGTCTTCAATGAGCTGGTCGGCACGGAATCTTTCTTTACATTCCTTACAATCCATCAGCGGATCAGAGAATCCTCCCAGATGTCCGGAAGCCACCCATGTCTGCGGGTTCATGAGGATAGCACAGTCCACACCTACGTTGTACGGGCTCTCCTGGATGAACTTCTTCCACCAGGCTCTCTTGACATTGTTCTTAAGCTCCACGCCAAGATTACCGTAATCCCAGGTGTTTGCCAGGCCGCCGTAAATCTCGGAACCCTGATATACGAACCCCCTTGCCTTGGCAAGAGCGATAATCTTATCCATTGTTTTTTCCATAATGTCTTACCTCTTTTTTCTTTTTATTTTGCTGCTCTTAAAAAAGGGCCGGCGCATTTTATAATCGGTTTCTATTCTACCGTGGATATGCGCTCTTTTCAAGAGTTTTTTCCTGTGCAGCCATATTTTGCACCGCATTTTTCACAGTTCGTCCAGCATTTCCGCAGCCTTGAACCGATGCTCCACGTGCATTCGGAAGAAATGTTTTACGATCCACTGAAATTCCAGAAAGATTTCTTCTTTTAACACAAAACTGTACAATTGTGTCAGCGGCACACTCAAAACATACTGAAGGGTATAAAGCACCGCCGGCTCCACATGACTGCCGCCCTTCGCATTCCTGCCGGCGCAGTCGTGACATAACACGCCGCCCGCCTCGAAAGAAAGGGTATCCAGATTCTCTGTCCTTCCGCAGGAGATACACTGGAACACCTCCATGCCGATACCGTAATACTGAAGAATCTTCAGCTCGTAGACACGGCGGATGAGAGGAAGCGGCACCTTATCTTTTTCCATGGCGGAAAACGTCACGAAAAGCAGGTTCAGGATATTTCTCTCATCCATGCCCTCCACAGTGAAATATTCCGCCAGTTCCGCCACATAGGTACTGTAATAAATGTGTTCCAGGTCTTCTTTCAGATGTGGAAAATAATTCTTTCCTTCCGCAGAATTGAGATAGTTGTATCTGCGTCCCTCCGTAATCATAAATTCACAGTAGATGAGGGGCTGCGTCACGCCAAAAAGAGGGTGATTCGGCTTGCGGCACCCTCTGGCAAATACCTGAATCTTCCCTCTTTCCTTTGTCAGTATAGTCAGACGTCTGTCATTTTCTCCGACAGGATATACGGACAATACAATGCCCGTCACCTTTGTCTGTTCGCTCATAGCTCTTTCTTATTATATCCGTAATTCTTCAGCAGAAGGTCGCTGTCTCTCCAGTCTTTCTTGACCTTGACCCACATTTTCAGGTTCACCTTCATATCCAGAAGATTCTCGATCTCCTGACGGGCCGTGGAACCGATTTCTTTGATCATGGCTCCCTTCTTGCCGATGATAATTCCTTTGTGTGAATCTCTCTCGCAGATGATGGTCGCCTCAATGTCCACGATATTTCCTTTCGGGCGGATCTTCATTCTCTCGATGACCACTGCAATGCCGTGAGGTATCTCCTGACTTAAAAGACGCAGCGCCTTTTCCCGGATCAGTTCCGCCACAATCTGTCTCTCCGGCTGGTCTGTCACGGTGTCCTCATCATAATACATCGGTCCTTCCGGAAGATATTTGAAAATGGTATTGATCAAATCCTGGGTGTTGGTCCCCTCCAGGGCGCTGACCGGGATCACTTCCGCAAAATCCACCTTGTCCTTATAGGCCACGATGGCTTTCAGGATATCCTCCTCTTTTGCCAGGTCCGTCTTATTGATCACCAGGAAGATCGGCGTTTTTACATTCTGCAGCTTCTCGATGATGTACTGTTCTCCGCCGCCGATAAAGGTGGTCGGCTCCACCAGCCACAGCACCAGATCCACCTCATTTAAGGTGCGTTCCGCTGCCATCAGCATGTAATCGCCCAGCTTGTTTTTCGCCTTGTTGATCCCCGGCGTATCCAGAAACACAATCTGTCCTTCCTCACAGGTATATACAGTCTGGATACGATTTCTCGTGGTCTGCGCCTTGCTGGAAGTGATGGCAATCTTCTGCCCGATCAGACGGTTCATCAAAGTGGATTTGCCCACATTCGGTCTTCCGATAATCGTTACAAATCCGGATTTAAATTTACTCATATATACTCCTCTCTACTGCATCAGCATCCGTGTATTCTCAAAGATATCCGCTTCCCGGATCTTCTTGTCATTTCCAATGGCGCAAACCGTGTCCGCTTCCATGAGCGCTTCCATGTACGGCGCCAGCGCACGGATACCTTCCTGTGTGGTATTTAATACCTGTTCTCTCTCTTTCTGGATCATTTCCGGCGTGGTTCCGGTGAGATACCCCATGAAGGAACGGTCGCCGAGAGCCGATGGTTCCAGCGGCTGATCCATGGTGCTGATGGTGCCGATGATATACTTGGTCATATCCCGGTCGCTTACGTCAAAATTCCGCACATAATCCGCTGCATTTTTATAGACATCCATGGTGGCGGTCAGATGCGGATCCCTGTAGGACACCAGATAACCGTAACCATTTCTCGAAAAGCCGCACATACAACCATAGGCGCCGCCGGTGACACGGATATTCACCCAGAGATAATCGTAGGAAAAAATAGTCTTTAATACCCGGAGAGCACCCGTGTAATCCTGTCCTTCTCTTTCAAATCGTCCGGCTGTAGCCACATACTGCACCTTGCTGGAAGTACGGAAACCTTCGTTTAATTTCTGCATTTCCATCTTTGGAGTCGCCTTTACACACGGCATCGCATAAAGTCTGTTTCCAAAACGGGAGAGATGTCCCTCCAGCAGATCTTTAAAGTTAAATTCTCCGGTCAGGCCCAAAATAAGATTTTCTTTTCGGAAAATGCACTGAGCCGCATGCACCAGATTTTCCATGAGTATCTCTTTTTTCTCCTCAAAATGATTGTCAAGATTCTTTACAAAATCATAGAAATCAATTCCCTCGGCAATTTCTTTATATTTCATCATCGGATCCACATAGGAAAGAGCCCTGTTGGCCGCATACACATGGCCGGAAGCCGGTATCCGGGTATCCATTTTGGTCCGGAGTTCGGAAACGATTTCTTTTAACCGTTTTTCATCCTGAAGTTTTGAGGTGAAAAGAATCTCCTCCATCAGTTCCATGCCGTCTGCCACCTGCTCGCCCAGACATTTCATCCGGATGCTGAAATACGGACGGAAACCATCTTTCTTCCACACCAGTGGATAGATACCGGTCTGGAAAGCGATTCCGCCAATTTTTAAATTAATCTCCGTGGCCAGATCATTATAGCTGTAGTGCTCCGTATCCACATAACGGTACAGCTCCACCAGAAGGGTCGCGTACGGAATCAGTTCTTTTGGAAGTTCTGTGGAATCAAAAGAGAAATCCAGATACACAATACCGTTGGTGCGGTAATCATGAATGACGGTCGGGATACCTCCGATGTTCATCTCTTTATTCCGGTACGGCAGCGCCTCCCTGGTGATATCAGAAAGCTTCAAAAGAGGAATCTTCATAAGTTCTTCCTGAGTGGACGGCGTCTCCTGAAATTCTTTCAGCTTTCTGGTCTGCTCGGTGAGATAATACAGCTGTTTCTTATCCAGGGTTCCCTTAATGTGAGCCAGCTGACGTTTTAACTCAGCATCTGCCCTCTCATTCTTTCCCTTTTCCGGATACAGATTCACAAACGCTTTGTGTGTGTTATTCAGAAGATATTTCTTCACCAGCTCCTCAAAGTAACCGCTCTCCACCTTCTTTTTAAGGTTCGCCAGCGGTGTCAGCGTATCGCCCAGATCCATGGCGCGGCTGTCGTCATACAACCAGGTATTTAAAAAGTTCAGACCATAGATGAGCCCCTTCGGATAGCGTCCGAAATTTGCCTCCCGGTATTTGAACTCAAAATTGTTGATGGCCGAGTAAATGGCCTTCTTGTTCATACCGTTTTCCGCCTGTTCCGCCAGAGCCTTTTCCATAACTGCCTTAAACTGTTCTTCTTTTCCCTGCTGTACATTTTTTACGATCACAGAGAACACCGGCTGCTGAATGCCGGCGTCCAGATAACTGTCCACATCTTTGCCGATCCCCGCGTCAATGAGTGCTTTCCTCACCGGAGCTCCCGGCATGGAGAACAGCACATATTCAAGAATCTGCAGGGCCAGCATCTCCTCGTTGTCGCAGCTTCTTCCGGTCACAGCGTTATAGCTCAAATAAATGCCCTCGCCGCCGTCATCGTCATCCTCGGACACCGGATAGGTATCTTTCACGGTGACCGGTGCGGCAAACGGCTCCTGCAGCGCGATCTCCGAATGAACCTCTTTTCTCTCAAAATGACTTAAATATTCTTCATCGATGAACGCCAGCTCTCTGGCAAAATCTACATTTCCATATAAGTAAATGTAACTGTTGGACGGATGATAATATTTCCGGTGGAAATTCAGAAATCCTTCCCTGGTCAGCTCTGGAATCACATCCGGATCACCGCCGGACTCGTAGAAATACGGCGTATCTTTCAAAAGCGCCGCCTGAATCTTTCTCTGCAGAAGATCGTCGGCTGAGGAGAACACGCCCTTCATCTCATTGTAAACCACACCGTTGAACTTCAGTTCCCCGTCGGCGCTGTCCAGCTCATAATGCCATCCTTCCTGTTTTAAAATCTCATCTCTTTGATAAATGTTCGGATAAAAAACTGCGTCCAGATATACATGCATCAGATTGTGATAATCCTGATCATTGCAGCTGGCAATGGGATACACTGTCTTATCCGGATAGGTCATGGCATTTAAAAATGTGTTGAGGGACCCTTTTGCCAGCTCCACAAACGGATCCTTGGACGGAAACTTCGCAGAACCGCAGAGCACCGAGTGTTCCAGAATATGCGCCACTCCGGTATCGTCCGCCGGCGGCGTCCGGAACGCAATACTGAACACCTTATTGGTATCGTCATTGTCGATGATCAGCACTCTGGCTCCGGAACGTTTATGTTCCAGCACATACCCCTCCCCGTGAAGTTCTTCTATTTTTTTGCGCTCTTTCAGCACATAGCCTTTTAATTCTGAAATATTCAGCATATAAAACCTGTCTCTTATACACATCTGACGCTGCCGACGACTTAATAGGTGT
>ERZ1090860.260-NODE-261-length-32901-cov-11.335201_pt1 | contig 32901 bp, 33 predicted proteins | sample MGYA00478483_ERZ1090860 | MGnify/ENA primary metagenome ERZ1090860 (study PRJEB33644, sample SAMEA5815741) | chicken gut metagenome | biome: Chicken; feature: Gastrointestinal Tract; material: Caecum | place: Ireland | collected 2019-01-01 | study: A study of the...
CGAAGCTTCAAAATTCATTCGGTAAACCTTCAATCCGCATCAGTCTACATTCACTTATCAACACAACTTTCCACATTTTCACATTGGAGGCGGGGCGATGGCAAACGATCGTCCTTCCCTCTGCCCCTTTGAAGTTCGGCACTCCAAATACCGGATCGCCTGCGAGGGGGTGGGGGAGGGGGAGACACTGTTACACGACTTTACCACAAAGGAGCAGGCGAACGCCTGGCGGATGGACTTCTGCGCCGACTGGTGCTATACCGCCTGCCCCTACTACCAGTTTTTGATGGGGGAAAAATATGCTGACAGTCAAGAGGATTGACAAGGCGGACGCCATTATATTCAAGCTGTCCGGCCACGCGGGCAGCACGGCGGACGGGGTGAGCGTCTGCAACATGGCGAGCACGATATACTACATGGGCTACAATGTCATCAAGAGTATTCCCGAGCTCGGCACAGCGTCAATTGCGGTGCAGGGGGCGGACTGGCTGGACCTCAAGCGGTCGGGGGAGGCGGAGGCCTGCGCTTATTGCTTTGAGATTGGCTTCCGGATGCTCAGTGACCGTTTCCCGGAAAACATCGAGGTTATCACACAGGATTTACGAGAGGAGACAAGACATGAGTAAAAAAACAGTACGGATGCAGCGGACGGCAGACCAGACGATCACCAAGCTGAAACGGCTGCTAGCCAACCGCAAGCGGGCGGCAGAGGGGTACAAGGAGGAGGCCGAGGTGCTGGCCGAGCAGCTGCGGGTATGCTTGATATACATACGGGCGATGATCGACGAGCAAGCCCGGGTGATAATCCCGGTGGCCGCTATCGAGCGGGCGGCGGAAAGCTATATGCAGATGCTGGCCAAGCGGGACGAGGAGGGAAACATCCTGATCGACGTCTCCGGGCGTCTGAGCGGCGCTCAGACGGGAGATAAGGCAGAAGACGGGAAAACACTCGACGAAGAGGAGAAAACGCCGGAGAAGGGCGCAGAGGAGGAATAAGATCGTGTTGAACATCGAGAAAGAAACAAGCATCAACTTCAACGATGCAGAGAACGAGGCTGTGATTTGCACCTATAACGCCGCATGGATGCGGAAGCTTGATGCCCTTTGCGAACGGCACGAGGGGTTCAGCGTCCGAAAACGGGAAGAAGGATACAGGGAATATGTTGTGCCAAAAAAGTATGTAACAGTTAGAGGCCCCAGGGAAATGACGGAAGAACAGCGGTTAAAATCCGCCGAACGGCTGCGGAAGGCGAGGGAAGCAAAACAGTCCGGAGAGGGCATTGTATAATCAAAGCTTGAGACGGTTCCGGACTATCGGACGGGAAAGTTATCGGCCAAGGGGCTGGAATGTCTGAAAGCCTTATAAATTGCTTGCCGGAAACGACAAGTTGGGCACGATTTGCAGAAAGAGGTGAAGTGGCATGACCGATACAGACCGGGAAGCGGCGGCACAGTTTTTCGATAAGCTGGCCGCGAAGACCGAGAAGAGCATCAACTCCGCCGAAGTCCGGCATGACGCCGAGGCGGTGGAAAACATTAAGCGGAAGTTAAGCTATTATAAACTGGCTGCGGCGGAGCTGCGGGGAGCGGCGCGGCAGAATCAAAACTAAAGTGTAGGAGAGTGGACAACATGAACAAAGAGCAGATGCACGGGATGCGGCGGATTTCCATCCTGGTGACGGCACAGACCGCCTTTAACCTCGAAAAGTTGGCGGCGATGGCCGATTTTAAATACACCGGGCGGGTTGTGGACAAGCTGGTGCGGGAGAAGATGCTGAGCCTGAAGCATGAGCACGAAAGGAGGCTGCGGGGCGATGATGAATAAGATATTCTTGCAGGGGCGGCTCTGCGCCGACCCGGAATACAAGACGACAGCAAGCGGGGTGAGCCTTTGTAACTTCCGTCTGGCGGTCGAGCGGGACTACCGGGGCGGAGACGGGGAGAAGGTAACCGATTTTATAAACTGCACCGCGTGGCGGGGGACGGCGGATTTTGTCGCCAAGTACTTTGGCAAGGGTCAGATGATGCTAATAGTCGGGGCGCTCACCTCCCGCAACTACGAGGATAAAAACGGGCAGAAGCGGACGGCCTACGAGGTGCAGGCGGATCACGTCTATTTCTCCGGCGGCGGAGAAAAGCGGGACGCGGCCCCCGCACCGGCAGCCGTGCCGCCGGCCTATCCAGAACCCACGGCATACAGCCCGCCGCCCGGCTATCAGCCGCCAGCCGTCCAGCCGATGGGCAATCCGGCGGGGGCTATTATGAACAAATACCAGGGCGCGGCAGGGGCGGCGCAGAAACAGTCCGGTTGGAACTTCGACACCTACTTCACCGACAACCCGGGGGGTCAGCAGACCTTCGGGCTGGAGGAGATGGACGGGGATTTACCGTACTGACATGACAAAAGCACCCCCGGGAGGCGAACTCTCGGGGGTGCTTTTGTCAGTCTTCCAGGAGCTTTTCGATCGGAATTTCAAGGGCGCGGGCTAGGGCGGCGGCGTTCTTCAGCGTCATTCGCTTGGGGTGGGTTTCGCCCGCTTCGATCTTTTGATATTGCCGTAGTAGGATGCCTGCTCGGTCGGCTACCTGTTGGAGAGTTAAACCGAGGGCGAGGCGGCGGGCTTTAATGTTCATGCTCTTCCTCCTGCTCTTTTAACACTTCTTCTTTCCTTTTGGCCGCTTTTTCGATTGTCTCAAAAAGTCCATAATATTTATGGCTGATGTTCAATTGCCATTTACCGGTATTTTTGTGCCAGGTTATGCCGGTTATTCCGGACTGCGGATTAGGATGATCCGCTTTTTTTATTGTCCGGGCGACAGTGGCTCTCCCGCGCTTATAATCTGCTCGCGCTTGTCTGCGGTGTTCGTTTTCGGCGGCGCATTCCGGCGAACAGGTTACAGTAGGCGTCGGGCTGGAAAAGGGCTTTCCACATATAACACAGATGCGGCGGTCTTTCTTCATTTCTGCTCGTTTCTTTTTGATCTCTTCCTGATGCTGACGGTTCCATTCCCTTTTTTGGGCTTTTATGTTTTCCTTTATGACAACTTTCGCACATTCAGGGCAGTATTTTTGCCTTCCGCTGTTTACAACATACTCTTTCCCGCAGTTTTCGCAGATGTCAATACTCCCGATTGGGCGGGCCGGGCCATTTCGTCGGAAATTCCGCTGATGTTCTGCGTCTACAATCGGGGCGCAGGCCGCGCAGTACTTACTTCTGGGGTATCCGATAAACTCCACTCCGCAGCGGGCACAGACTTTTTTTCGGCCTACGTAACTTTTCAGCTCTTTGGCACACTGCGGGCAATACCAGCTTTCCCTTTTGTTGGTTAGGTAGATTTTGCCGCAGTTTTTGCAGATGCATTGTCTCATGGCATCCTCCTTCTTTTATTCCCAATGTTCGAAAATTACGATACCATCGTATATATATATGCCATATTTCCCGGTCAGAGTTTCGGCGACAGCGTCCCCGCAGTCATAGGCGTAAATGTTAAAAGTCCCTTCGACACTGGTTTCAAAAGTCGCCATATTATTGTTCCACTCTTCCCGGTTAAAAACAGCATATCGGGTTTCGCCGTCGCCTTGGTGGGTGTTGATCAAAATCGAAAAGCCGCCGTTCCCGATTTTCAGACTTCCGGCGTCCGAATATGTCTTCCGGCACCTATCCCCCATCATGGCGCGGAGGCGGTACCAATGGCCTTCCGTCCGTTTTGACAGTACGGCATACGCCTGCGTCATTGTAATGTCGGGATCGGTGCTTTCCAGGATTTCCCTCTGGAAGTCGTCCAAATCTTCCGCCGCTTCGAACATGGCCTGCATTTTCTGCGGTGTTTCTTTCGGCGCGTTGCTGTAATCTTCAAAAATATGGGCCACGCAGACTTTCCAAAACTCTGACGGGCTGCTATATTTGAGGTCTTTTAAGTTTTTGGCTTTTCCTTGCATTTTTGATACCTTCCTTTCTGCGGCTTCCCGCGACCCCTTAAAGGGGTTTCGGCCGGTCACCGTCCGGCTCTCATCAGGCGGGGGTGTTATTCAGCGGACGGGGCTAAATGATTTCAAAATGGACATGTTCAAAAATCAGGGTTGCGCCGGTGTTGGGCGCACCGGGCATCAGATATTCAAAGCATGTAGCATCGCCGGGGTTGCACACCCTGCCTTCGTGCTCATGGCGGGTGAGAGCTTTGCCACAATAATCGGGGTGCTGCGCTTTGATCTTTTCCCAGTCGGATTTGGTGATGTAATACATGGTGATTTCCTTTCTACCCTCGTAACCTCCGGGGCGGGCGGCGTGGGTGTGTGGGCTTCCGGCTGTTAAAAATCGAATTCTACGCCGTATTTTTTGTAATGCTCTTCGCAGTACCGGTCCAAGAATTCCTGATCGCTGTTGATTTCACCGGCGATCCATTCGCGGTGCAGCTCTTCCCGGATTTCGTCGTCCATCAGGTTGACGCAAGCGTCAAAGTCGACTTCCTGACCGTTCAGTATAACCTTTTTAAATTCTTTCATCTTGATTTCTCCTTTTCTTTCGGTTTGTGGTGTTCGGTTTGCTTGGGGCTTATCTCGTCCCTGTGTCTATATTATACGCCATGTTTGGCGTAAAGTCAATACCTTTTTTGAAAATATATTGCACAAAGTGATGGGGCGTATTTTGTGCAATTTGCTGTTTGCGGGGCGGGGCGTGGTGTCTGGACGATATTATAATGATTTTTTGCAGCGTATGTGGCACGGGGCGACGGGGTGGGCGGCGTGGTGTATACTATAGGTATTATGACAACTGCGGCAGATACATTATATAGGAGGTGCGGGGATGTCTCGGGACGCAACGACTGACTGGGAGAGGATCAAAGCGGAGTATATAACCGGCGAGATGTCCTATCGGGACTTGGCGGACAAGTACGGGGTGACGGTCAACGCCGTACACCACCACGCGACGCCGGGCGGATGGTACAAAGAGCGGATGGCATACCGCAAGCGGGTGGCCAAAAAGGCGGTCAGGCAGGCGGAAAACAAGGATGTCAAGACGCTGACGCGGCTATTATCCATTATCGATACAGCAATAGATCAGGTGGAGCGGTCGCTCAGGGATGACCCCGACCAGCTGCACCGGCATATTTTGCGGGACGAGGACGGTGCAGAGGGCGAGGAGGTATTGAGGCGCACCGACTGGCAGGCCGTGCGGTACATGGCGGCGGCGGTCAAGGATATGACAGCAACAGCCCATGATCTCTTACGGATAAGGACGCGGGCAGAAGAAGACGCGATGGAGTTAAGCTGGGCGCGACTGGAGCTCGACCGGCAGAAAGCGGCAGTCGGGGCGGACACGGACGAGGAGGGAACCGGCGTTGTCTACCTCCCGCCGGTAGCAGATGCAGCGCCGCCGCCGGAAGAGGCCGGGGAGGCGGCGGAAGATGGCAAGGACAGCTAAGGCAGCGCCCCGGGTCGTCTGGCAGCCGCAGCCAAAGCAGGCGGAGTTTTTGGCGCGGGGGGAGTACGAGGTATTGTACGGCGGGGCGGCTGGCGGGGGCAAGTCTGATGCGATGTTGGCGGAGGCGCTGCGGCAGGTGTCAATCCCCCATTATAAGGGGATCATTTTCCGAAAGACTTATAAACAGTTGGAGGAGTTAATCGACCGCAGCCGAACAATCTATAAGGCGGCGTTTCCCCGGGCGCGGTACAACGGGACGGAGCATTGCTGGCGGTTTCCGTCGGGGGCAAAGATATACTTTGGAAATATGCAGCACGCGGCAGACCGCACCAACTACCAAGGCAAGGCGTATGATTTTGTGGGGTTTGACGAGCTGACGCATTTTACATGGGAGGAGTACAGCTATCTGTTTTCCCGCAACCGGCCGACGGGGCCGGGGACAAGGGTCTATATGCGGGCAACGGCCAACCCCGGCGGCATTGGGCACAGCTGGGTAAAGGAGCGGTTTATAACGGCTGCGCCGCCTTTAACGCCCATCTGGGAGCGGCAGACGGTCAAGCGCCCGGACGGGTCAGCCGTCACGATGCAGCGGAGCCGGGTATTTGTGCCGTCGACGGTGTTTGACAACCAGGCGTTATTAACCAACGATCCGGGCTACCTCGCGTCTCTGGCAATGCTGCCGGAGGCGGAGAGGCGGGCGCTCTTATATGGGGACTGGGACAGTTTCTCGGGACAGGTATTTTCCGAGTGGCGAAACGATCCTAAACACTACCTCGACCAGAGATGGACACACGTTATTGCGCCATTTGATATACCGCAGTGGTGGCCGGTCTGGCGGGCGTTTGACTTTGGCTACTCTAAGCCCTTTTCGGTCGGCTGGTACGCCATCGACCCGCGGGGGAAGATATACCGGATCAAGGAGTATTACGGCTGCACCGGGACGCCTAATGTTGGACTTAAGATGGAGCCGGGGGCGATCGCCAGAGAGATACGGCAGATGGAGCAGGACGACCCACAGCTTAAGGGGCGCAAGATACAGGGCATTGCAGACCCCGCCATCTACGACCGGCAGCGGGGCGAGAGTATCGCCGACATCATGGCGCGGGATAAAGTCTACTGGTCGCCCGGAGACCATACGCGGTTGGCGGGCAAGATGCAGATGCACTACCGGCTAGCGTTTGACGAGGGCGGGGAGCCGATGCTCCAGGTGTTTGATACCTGCAAGCACTTTATACGGACGGTGCCCGCGCTGGTCTATGACGAGGCAAAGGTCGAGGACATCGACACAGACGGCGAGGATCACATCTACGACGAGTGCCGCTACTTATTGATGCAGCACCCGATCGGGCGGCGGGAGCACCACAAACCGACAGCGAGAGGGTACAGCCCGCTTGATCTGGACGCCGCGCCGGAGGCGGAGGTCAAGCCGGTGGTTATCCATTTTTGATATGATACGGAGGGGACAGGATGGAACGCAACACGCAGAGACCCCGCAGACGGCGGGACGAGGATAGGCAGGGGCAGCAGGAGCGGCAGGCCGGACAGCGCCGGACGGCTGCGGACGGCGGCGGACAGGCTGGACAGCAGAGGCAGCAGGGGCAGCCGGTGCAGATGCAGGGCCGGGAGGCCGGGGCAGCGGATGCGGCGATGGATAACAGCCGGGCCAGCGCCGAGGTAGTACGACGGCAGCAGGCAGACGCGGCGGCGGCAGCCAGCGCAGGCACCCCCAGCGCCTATATCATGATGCAGGGCGACGGGATGCCGGACGGCGTAACAGATGCGGCGGGCGGTATCCGTCCCGGGGCATTTGGCGGGCTCTCGGCAGAGGGGGCGGAAGACCTTGGCGGGCAAGGGCCGGTGCCGGAGGGACAGCGGCGGATCACCAAAGCGGTCATTGACGAGGCGTGGGCCACGCTGATGGAGTACAAAGAGGGCAAGGCAAACCTTGATGCCCGGATCGTCGAAAACGAGCAGTGGTTTAAATTGCGGCACTGGGAGACGATGGGGGCAAAGGAGCGGCCCGGGGAGCTGATGAGCCGGAGCGCCTGGCTCTTTAACTCGCTGCTCAACCGGCACGCCGACGCAATGGACAGCTATCCAAAGCCCAACATCCTGCCGCGGGAGGAGAGCGACCGGGAGGAGGCAAGCCGCCTCACCTCGATTTTGCCGGTTATCCTCGACCGGACGGACTTTGAGCAGACATACTCCGACGTCTGGTGGTACAAGCTTAAGAGCGGGACGGGGGCTTACGGGGTCTTCTGGGATACGTCGCTTGCTGACGGGCTGGGGGATATCAGCATCAAAAAGCTGGATATCCTGAACCTCTTCTGGCAGCCGGGAATCAGCGACATACAGGAAAGCCGGAACCTCTTTATTGTGTCGCTGGTTGACCGGGATATACTCGAGCAAAATTTTCCCCAGATGCGGGGGAAGGCGGGCGGAACCGACACCATCACCACCACCCACTACCAGTACGACGACAACATCGACACCACAAAAAAGGCGTGCGTCGTCGACTGGTACTACAAAGTCGGCACCGGGGACGGCGGGAAGCACGTCCTCCAGTACTGCAAATTCTGTGATGGTGTGGTCTTGTACGCGTCGGAAGACCAGGCGGAGTACCGGGAACGGGGGTATTATGACCACGGGGAGTATCCGGTTATCCTGGACGGGCTGTTCCCGGTGGAGGGGAGCCCGGCTAGTTTCGGCTACCTCGATATCATGAAGAACCCCCAGCTCTTTATTGATACCCTCACCGGGGCAATGGTGAAAAGTGCAAAGCTTCAGTCGGAGCCGAAGTTTATGATGCGGGAGGACTTCGCCGGGAACGAGGAGGAGTTTTTAGACGGGCGGGCGAACATCCTGCACGTCGCCGGGAACATCGACGACACAAACTTCCGGCAAATCACGGTGGACGGGGTGGACGGAAACAGCTTAAACGTACTGACTTTCCTGGTGGACGAGCTGAAAGAGACCTCCGGCAACCGAGATTTCTCGCAGGGGATGACCACCAGCGGCGTCACGGCGGCCAGCGCGATTGCGGCATTACAGGAGGCAGGCTCTAAGACAGCGCGGGACATGAACAAGTCCGCTTACCGGGCGTTTAGGGAGATTGTCTATCTCTGCATCGAGCTGATAAGGCAGTTCTATTCGCTCCCCCGGCAGTTCCGCATTGTCGGGGACGACGGGATGGAGAAGTTCATCCAGTACTCCAACCAGCGGTTACAAGAACGGCCAATCAACCTGTTCGGCGCGACCCTGGCGGGGCAGGAGATGCTGCAAAAGCCGGTGTTTGATGTCAAGGTGACGGCGGAAAAGGCGTCGCCCTTCTCGACCGTCTCGCAAAACGAGCTGGCAAAGGAACTGTATTCGCTGGGGTTCTTTAACCCGCAGCTGGCCGACCAGGCGCTGGCGGCGCTGGAAATGATGGACTTTGATTCCAAAACGATGGTACAGCGGCGGATACAGCAGAACGGGACGATGTATCAGCAGTTGATGGCGATGCAGCAGACGGTCGCACAGCTGGCAACCATCGTGGACGCGCAGAACGGCACCGGGATTCTGGCCGGGATGCAGCAGGCGGGGACGTTAAACACCGGGGAGGTGCAGGCAGCACCCAGCGGCGGAGCAACCGGCAGCAAAACAGAAATAGACGCCTTCGGCGGGGCTAGGAGCGGCAGCGCCACCTCCACCGCCGGGCAGGCGAGAGCACGGGCGGCAGAGCTGGCAACGCCCCGGTAACGTAGAAAATTAAGAGGGAAAGAGGTTTGCGTCCGATTTGGGGCGCGAACCTCTTATTTTTTTGCTATCATAGGGTAAAGGCCACACGGGGCATATACCGCGAAAGGAGACAGTCCATGTTTAAATACGATTTCGACCCCTTCCGCTATGAGGGGGGCGCGGGCGCTGGCGCAGCCGGTACGGGCGGCGCCGCAACAGGTGGGCAGGCCGCCGCTGCTCAATCGGGCGCAGTTGCTGGGGCAAGTTCCGGGCCGGACGCGGCAAAGGGCACAGCCGAAGCGACAAACATTCCCGCCGCCGGGGAAGAGCCGACCAGTACCAAGGTGACATCCAACACGCTGGAGGACAGACGGAAAGCCTTTGATGCCCTGATCAACGGCGAGTACAAAAACGAGTTCGCCGAGCGTACGCAGCAGATCATCAACCGACGGTTTAGAGAGACCAAGCAGCTGGAAACCCAGCTCTCGGACCAGGCTGAAGTGATGCAGCTCCTCGCCGGGAAGTACGGCGTGGACAGCAAGGATATCAAGGGGTTACTGTCGGCAATCAATCAGGACGACGCATTTTTTGAGGATGAGGCAGCAAAGGCAGGTTTAAGCGTCAAGCAGTACAAAGAAATGCGGCGCTTGCAGGCCGACAACCAGGCGCTCCAGCGGCAGGTGCAGGAAAGCAAAATGCAGCAGCAGGCCCAGGAGACCTACGCCCAGTGGATGCGGGAGGCGGAGCAGGTAAAACAGCTCTACCCTGAATTCGACCTCCGGCAGGAGCTGCAAAACGACCAGTTCGGGCGGCTTCTGCGGGTCGGCATCTCGGTACAGAACGCCTATCAGGCGATCCACAACGACGAGCTGATGCAGCGGGGCATGATGGCGGCCAGCAACTCGGCGGCCGCAGCGGCAGCAAAGACCATCCAAGCACAGCGCGGGAGGCCCGCGGAGAACGGGGCGAACGCTGGCGGGGCGGTCAATTTTAAGCCGGATGTCCACAAACTGACGGCCAAAGAGCGCCGGGAGCTGGCACAGCGGGCGATGCGGGGCGAAACGATTAGCCTTTAAGCCTTCATCCTCCTACGACGGGGAGGAACCAACATGATGTTTGATAAGACTTTCATCTTTTACTTTGATCCGTATCATTATGACACGGTTCTGAATGCCACTACTTCAGCGACGTCCGGCACCAACGACCTGTCGGACGAAATGAAGACCTACTATTCCGACTACCTGATCGACATTGCCTCGCCGCTGCTGGTACACGACCAGTTCGGCCAGAGACACCCGATCCCTCGGAATGGAGGTAAGACCATTGAGTTCCGCAAGTTCTCGCCGCTGCCGAAGGCCACCACGCCCCTTACCGAGGGCGTCACGCCGGACGGGCAGGCGTTGAACGTGTCGGTTATCACCGCGACCGTACAGCAGTACGGCGGTTGGGTTAAGATGACCGATATGCTCCAGCTTACCGCTATTGATAACATGATGGTGCAGGCGACCGAACTGATCGGTGACCAGGCCGGGCGGACGCTGGACACCATCACCCGAGAGGTACTCAACGCCGGTACCAACGTACAGTACGGTGACGGCACCACCAGAACCGCGAGAAACCAGCTGACCGCGGCGGACAAGCTGACGGTTCCGGCAATCTTCCGGGCAGTCAGAACCCTTAAGAAGAATCTGGCGCGTCCCATCGACGGGAGCTATGTCGCGATTATCCATCCGGATATTTCCTATGACATTATGACTTCGGACGAGTGGATCGACGTCAACAAGTACAGTAACGCCGTCAACATCTTCAACGGCGAGATCGGCAAGATCGGCGGATGCCGGTTTGTCGAGACAACCGAAGCAAAGATTTGGGCGAAGGCAGGAGCTACTCCGGGTTCCGGTGGCGGCACCGCACCGGACGTTTACTCCACCCTGTTCTTCGGGGCGAACGCCTACGGCGTCACCGAGATCACCGGCGGCGGGCTGGAACACATCACCAAGCAGCTGGGTAGCGCAGGCACAGCCGACCCGCTGAACCAGGTGGCTTCGGTCGGCTGGAAGGCCACCAAGGTGGCAGAAATCCTCGTGCAGGAGTACATGCTGCGGGTTGAGACCTGCTCCACCTTCTCCGACGGCGAGGCGAACTAAGGAGGCATTTGATGGCTGAAACAAAAAAGGCGGCAGTTATGCCGGAAGATGAGGCACAGGCCGAGAATACCGGCAGCCTCGCTGACCTGGTAGCGACGATCGCGAAGCTCCAGGCGGAAAATGTCCAGCTCAAAACGAAGGAAAAGGAGCTGGAAAAGCCGGACGAGAAGGCAAGACGGCTGATGCCGCCGCCCAACCTCTCGAACGAGAAGAAGGTGCCGGTAAACCTCTTTCTCGACAACGACAAGTACTCGGACGACGTGTTCGTCGGGATCAACGGCCGGAACTACCTGATTCGGCGCGGGGAAACGGTCATGGTGCCGGAGAGCGTCGCGCAGGTGCTGAAAGACAGTGAGGCCCAGCGGCAGGCCAGCTTCCGCTTTATGAGAGAGAAGCAGGAAGAATTTCAGAAGGGCACAAACGAGATGAGACTGTAAGGCCCGAGGCGGCGGGAGAGTTCCCGCCGCCTTTTGCTATATCAGAGGGGGGAAAAAAATCATGCTATATCTGGTGACAGACGGGCAGGCGCTCATCCGAACGGACAACGATACACCAGTCCGGGGGACGATTGGTTATCCCGCCTGCATCAAGCTTAATGGCGCACAGTGGGAGAGTTGCGAGACGGTCACCGTCCGATACAGCGCGGGCGGGCAGGATTATGACCTGCTGGTCGAACGGGGCCAGAATAACGAGTGCAGGCATATCGTCCCATGGGAGGTCATGCGGGCGGCGCGGTTTAACGTGGCGGCCATCGGGGACAGTTCGACGCCGACCACCGCCGTGACCGTCGTCCTCAGCGCGTCCGGCTACCCGTCAGACGAGGAGGCACCGGCACCGCCGACGTCGACGGTTTATCAGCAGATGATGGAGGCATTCAACGAGGCAGTCGAGGCAGTCGGGACTATATCCGGGTCGGTATCGGCGGCGGCGGGCAGCGCGGAAGACGCGGAAGAGAGCGCAACCGCTGCGGCCGGGAGCGCCAGCGACGCGGCGGCGTCTGCGTCGGCTGCGGCACAGTCGGCAGCAAGTGCGGCGGCGAGTGCCCAGACCGCCCAGGCGTACAGCGGCAAGCCACCGATCATCCAGGAGGAAACCTGGTACACCTGGGACGCCGAGAGCGGGGAATATGAGAGCACCGGGCAGCCGTCCAGAGGCGAGGCGGGGGCAACGGGTGCCACCGGCCCCCAGGGGCCAAAAGGGGATACCGGGGCGACTGGGCCGCAGGGACCACAGGGGGCGACCGGCGCAACCGGGCCGCAGGGGCCGAAAGGGGATACCGGGGACACCGGACCGAAGGGTGATAAAGGCAACAAGGGAGACAAGGGCGACAAAGGGGACACCGGTGCGACAGGGGCCGCCGCCGGGTTCGGCAGTATCACCGCGACAGTCGGGGATACGGTCGGCACGCCGTCGGTCAGCGTAGAGGCGAGCGGGCCGGACACGGCCAAAAACCTCGCGTTTGCCTTTAAAAGCCTTAAGGGCGAACCGGGGCAGAGCGTCGGCAGCATCCAGCGGACGGCGGGCACCGGCGCGCCGGGGACGACCGACACCTACACGATGTACGATTCGGACGGCGGTACAATCGGTACGTTTACCGTTTACAACGGCACCGACGGCACCGGGAGCGGCGATTTTAAGGCGGATGGCAGCGTGCCGATGACCGGTGACCTCAACGCCGGGGAGCACAAAATTATTAACGTTGCGGCACCAACAGCAGACGGCGACGCGGCAAGCAAGGCGTATGTGGACGGTCAAAAGGTCGAGCTTGTCAAGACCGTTACCGGAGAGGTTATCTCCGTATCCGACAGTGCGGCGGCAAAGCTGCGGGGGCTGCATCTGTACGGCAAGTCTGTGCAGGGTGGCGTGCCCACACCGGAGGCTCCGGTGGAGATCGAGAGTGCGGGGGATGGGAGGAATATTACTACCTACGTCTTCGGCCAAAACTTGATTGATCCGATGGACGCGGGAAAATGGAAGATATCAAACAATGCAACCTTTGAGATTTCGGGGAATGGAAAAATCAAAGTTACCGGATCAAGAGGTTATTCTGGCGTAAAATATAATATCCCATCAGATACTATAAATTTGTTAAAAGGCAAAAAATGCGTAATTTCGAGGACAATCGACAGCCAGACAGATGAGAGTGCCGAAACAATTGTACAAATTATGGTCAAAACTGCCTCTGGCCCTAAATATTATTACGTCTCTGCAAGCTACCCTATTACAATGGATGCCGACGCTATAAGTGCCACGCTTGAAGCTTATGCTAATAATACGAGCACCACGCTAGAAACTCCAAACACCGTTGTTTTTAGCAATTTGGGCATCTACTTTGGAGATACAGCCCAGGCATGGGATACTTACGAGCCGATGCAAACCCTTACCTACCCCACCCCGAACGGCCTGCCCGGAATCCAGGTCGAGAGCGGCGGTAACTACACAGATGAAGACGGACAGCAGTGGATTTGTGACGAGGTGGATTTTGCATCCGGCAAAAAAATACAGCGCGTCGGCGTGATTAACAGTTACAACAGCGAGAGCGTCGGCGAAGTGTATATGTCCAGTACTGGGCAGCTTACCGCTGGGGCGAAGGTACTCTATCCTCTGACCGAGCCCGTTGAAACCGACCTCACCCCCGAACAGCTGGAGGCGTATGCGGCGCTTACGACGTATAAGCCCAACACCACAATCACGACAGACAGCAGTCCGGCGGCGGGGGTTGAGGTCAAGTACCTGACCGATTCGGGCGTCGCGGAGGTGCTGGATGGCAAGCAGGACAAGCTCACCGGGACGACGGGGCAGTTTGTCGGGTTTGACGCGGAGGGCGAGGCCGAGGCGCAGGAGATCACGGCGGCGAACGTGGGCGCTATGCCCACAGTGGATGGCGGCACGGCCGGGCAGTATCTCCGCAAGACGGCAGACGGGCAGGCGTGGCAGGACGGGCCGGATTTAAGCGGGTATGCCACGCAGACATGGGTTGAGGGTAGAGGATACCTGACAGCCGTTCCGGCCGGGTACGCAACACAGGCGTGGGTCGAGAGTAAAAATTATCTGACCGCTGTACCGGACGAATATGTGACGTCCACAGAGCTTACCCAGGCACTCGGCGATTATGTTACAGCCGATATGCTCAGCGGGTACGGGTACATTACAAGCGCGGCGCTTAACGGGTACGCTACGCAAAGTTGGGTGCAGGAGCAGGGATACTTAACGGCTGTACCGGCGGAGTATGTGACGGATACGGAGTTGACGGCCAAGGGATACGCAACCACGGCGGATGTGGCGGAGACCTACGCCAAAAAAGCCCTTAAGTTTACCGCGACGTTTACGGTGGCGGGGTGGACGTCGGCGACAGGCGGGTACAGCCAGACGATCAATGTATCCGGGCTAACGGCGGACGACGAGCCGATTATTGACCTTAATTCTACGGCGACAGACGCGGACACCTTTAACGGGCAGCTTGAGGCGTTCGGGCTGGTCAGCAACTTTACGACCGGGGCCGGTACTCTGACGGCGGTAGTGTTGGGAGATTCCGCGCCCACTGTAGATATTCCGATTCATGGGATGGTGATTTACTAATGGCAAACGCGTTTATTTCAGGTAGGCGGTACCCCACTGGGGGAGGTGCTGCTATCCCCGCCGGGCACCAAAGTTTTACGGCTAACGGGACTTTTACCGCACCTTATACAGGCGTGTATACCGTCGTGTTGACGGCGGGACACGCGGCGAGCGGAATAGGGGGACAGGGAGGTAGCGGCGAACATGGAACCACAAGTGAGGGATGGCAGCGGCGTTATGGTGGCGCTGGTGGAGGCGCTGGCGGTAGCGCATATCTTGCAAACTCTCCTGGAATAATTGTTATAAAATTAAATAAAAATCAATCTGTTATAGTGACTGTTAGCGTGGCATTATGCAGCTTTGGAAATTATGCAAGTTTTGCTACCGGTACTAGTCCGGGGAATGGAAATCCTGGGGGGCGACCGGACGCGAGCGAAGAAGTAATAGCAGTCGGCGGCAGCGGAGGATCTGGCGGTGGAAAGCCCGTATTTAGTTTTGATGATGCTTTGGTACTGTTTGCTGTTGTTCCAAGTCTTCCGGATTACAATTTATCAGGTGGAAACGGCCAAAACGGAGGCAGCCCAAATGTTAATTACGGGGGACCAGCGGGAATACCCGCGAATAATATCCCGTGTATATCTGGGCAAATGGGAGGATTTGGGCAGATATGTACAAATGGTACTGGCACACAAACGCAATATTTCAATGTTGGAGTAGTCCCTTCTGATTCTAAAATTCCCGCCGCCGCTGGCCGCATTGATATCACCTGGGGCAATCAATAATTTTAGGAGGTTAGAATTATGACAAAATACGCGTACATTTTACAGGGCAAAGTCATGTACATCGAGGACAGGGACGTCGATATCAAAAATCTGGTCGCGCCTGACCTCACCGACCGGTTTGTCCCCATCCCGGAGGGCGAGACTGTCCGGCCGGGGATGATCTACTCGGACGGGGCGTTTATCGACGACCCGGTCACGCCGCCGGACATTATTACAAAATATCAAAACTTACTGTTGGAGCGAGACGCGCAGTACAAAGCTGCCTTATCGTCGCTGGTGGCGATGGCTACCACACTGACTGACGCGCAGGCACTCGGCATCCAGCGTGACCTTTATCCAGTCTGGCCCAACGGTGTGGACGAGACCGGCGCATACCGGGCAGGGCAGGTGGTCACCGATAACGGCAGTCTTTATCGGGTGGTACAGGCGGTGACGCCGATTGAGAGCCAGCCGCCGCACGGGGAGGGGATGCTGGCGATTTACCGGCCCATCGATACCGGACACGCGGGGACGCAGGGAGACCCAATCCCGTGGGTCTACGGGATGGACTGCCACACCGGCAGCTATTACAACTATAGTGGGGTAACGTATCTGTGTAAGGGGGACATGCTGCCGTGCGTCTGGTATCCGGACAGCGGCATCTGGCAGTGGGAGGTTGCAGATGAATGATGAATATCTGCTGAGAGAAGTGCACGAAGAGTTCGCCGGGCGGATGGAGGACGAGCACCGCCGCATCAACCACCGGTTGGAATCGTTAGAGGAGACGATCGGGGAGATTAACCGGCTGACCTTATCGGTGCAGTCGCTGGCGGAGAGCGTCCAGCGGATGTGCAAAGAGCAGGAGCGGCAATCTGAGCGGCTACAGACGCTTGAAGACAGAGATGGGGACAACTGGCGGGCGTTGATGAAATACCTGCTGACCGGCATTGCCGGGGCGCTGGCGGGGTTTATCGCGTCGTGGTTAGGAGGAGGTATGACATTATGACGATTAACTGGGAAGTAAGAGTTAAAAATAAAACCTTTTGGCTGACGATTATTCCGGCGGTACTGCTGCTTATACAGGTGGTGGCGGCGGTGTTCGGCTACACCCTTGACCTCGGCGATCTGGGCAACCGGCTCATTGACGTGGTCAACGCGGTGTTTGCGGTGCTGGTGATTCTGGGGGTGGTCAACGACCCGACGACTGCCGGAACGTCGGACAGCGTACAGGCACTCAGCTATAAGCGACCGAAGGAGGACGGGGCAGATGTTAAAGGGGATTGACGTAAGCCACCATCAGGGGGCAATTGACTGGACAAAGGTCAAGGCAGATTTTGCACTCATCCGCGCCGGATACGGTAAATATGCCTATCAGGAAGACCCGTGCTTTGAGGACAACATCAAAGGGGCGTATAATGCCGGTATTCCCGTCGGGGTGTACTGGTACAGTTACGCAGGGAACGTCGAGAGCGCAAAGCAGGAAGCGGAAGTCTGCTTACAGGTGATTAAGCCGTATAAGGATAAAATCGTCCTGCCGGTATTTTTTGACCAGGAATATGAACCGGCGATCAAAGCGGCAAGTTATCAGGTGCGGACAGAGTGCTGCAAGGCGTTTATTTCTGCCGTGGAAGCCGCCGGATACCGGGCGGGGATGTACGCCAGCAAGGACTGGCTGGACAACCGGATTGACGCCGGGGCATTGCCGGAGAACTGTACGGTGTGGGTGGCGCAGTATAGCAATAAGTGCACCTATAAGGGACGGTACACCATCTGGCAGTATACCTCAAACGGCAAGGTGGACGGCATCAAGGGCCGGGTAGACCTTAACCAGGCGGACGACGATCTGATTATCTCCACAGCGGTTGGGTGGCAAAAGATCGCCGGAAAATGGTATTGGTACGAGGACGGCAAACTGGTTACAAACTGTTGGCGGAAGATCACCGGGGAAAGCGGCGTGCCGTACTGGTACTATCTCGGCAAAGGCGGCGCGATGCTCAAAGGCTGGCAGAAGATCGGGGAGGAAGTATTCTACCTGAACGAAAAGGCGGCCTTTGGGGTGCCGGAAGGGGCGTGCGTCATTACCGACAGCCGGGGGAATGTTGTCCGGAAATAGCCCTTGCAAATTACCGGCAAATTAAAAAAGCCCGTAAGAACGGGCTTTCGAAGTCAATCAAAGTCAATCTTAAGTCAATTCTGCAAGTTAAAAGCCGGGGCGGGTGCCTCGGCTTTTCATGTGCAAAAAAAATCGGGGCAAGTTCCGCAGAACGAGCCCCTATAAAACCGGAAGACGGTTTTTCCATCCGCCCGCAGGCGGTATTCCAGCCGCACTTTTATACCCCGCTGGCGGCAGGCGGCAAATCTCAAGAAAGGATGCTGTATGGTAGAACCCATGCGCTATACCCATTATAGCAGAAGCGGGTACATTTGGCAAATGTGGAAAATGGACAATCCAAAATGTGCCATCTGTCAAGGCAGAAAGCAGACGAAATAAATGATTCAAAACCGTGCAAAAAGCCGGTTTTTGTGCCAATAGACGGAAATGGGGCGAAATATCCGGGAAGGGACGGTATACTGAAAGCAACCTGGCCGGGGAATACAATTTGAAACGGAGGAAAGAAAATGCTTAACTTTACAGCTGCCGACCGCGTGGGTGTCGTCGGCGGGTACATCGGCGGTATTTCCGCACTGCTCAATGGCCTTGGCGGCATGGCTGCACCGGCTGCCGTATGCAGCGAGAGCCAGCCGGTCAGCCGCTATGAGATGAATATGGCGCTGAGCCTGGCGCAGAAGGACGGCGAGATCGCCACCCTCAAGGCGGACAAGTACACCGACCAAAAACTGGTGGAGGTTTACGCTGAACTGGAACGCCGGGTCAACGCCGTATCGGCCACTGTCCAGCAGAACAAGGAAGAGCAGTATCAGATCAACCTGCAGCAGGCGACTTATAACGGCACCAACACTGCCGCTATGGGCTGTATGCAGCAGCAGATCAACGCCCTTCTGGGCCTCACCAAACTGGTGGTTCCGAACAGTTCGGTCTGCCCTGGTTGGGGGAATGTGACCATTACACCGGCCACCGGCACGACTACGCCCGCGACCTGATCGCGGCATAGGGGGGCGTGGGGAGTACCCCACGCCCCTTTTGAACGGAGGAAGAAATGGTAACGATTACGCAGGTGCAAAACGGGATTCAAGCCTTCATCGAAAACGAGTTTCTGCCGGTGCTGCCGGGATGGAAGAAAGCGGCGGCGGCCACGGTGGTGGCGCTCTGGCTGCGCAATTTCCCCGGTGTGGCGCAGGAGTTTTTAGAGGGCCCGGTCGGGAAGGGCATGGGCATCTATAAGGACGGGATGATCGACCTGGACACGGTGTATAACGAAGCAGTCAAGCAGTTTGCGCAGCCGGTGCCGGTGAATATTCCGGGGCTGGGAACGGTCACGCTGACCAAAGAGAATATAGATACCCTCTATGGGCTGATACAGGAGGCGAAGGGATAATGAAAGAGATGGAAACGATTTTGGAGCGGGTGCGGGAAGAGATGGAGGACGCCGCCGAATATGCCGAGCTGGCGCTCTCGTTTAAGGCGGAGAACCCGGCGGCCGCGAAGCTCTTTGAAACGCTGTCGGAGCAGGAGAGAGGGCACGCGCAGATGCTTTTGCAGGAGGCAGGGAACCTCTGCAAGAACGAGGCGGACAAGGCAATCTATGGCTATGAGAAAGACGTCATAGGGCGGAAGGACGCCGGACTTCGGCAGAAGTGGGAACGGTTTAAAGAGCACGCATAAAGAGGGGCGCTGTCCGGGAGGGCGGCGCTTTTTTCGTTGGGGCGAAAAAATCCGGTAAAACCGGTACAATAGAAGAAAAACGAAAGGGGCGGCGGCAATGACGCTCAAAGAAGTATATGACGAGGTGCAGCGGCAGAAGCCGAACGCCTTCACAGAAGCGGAGATCACCCAGTGGGTTTCCAACATCGAAATTCAGATCGCCCGGGAGATTTATCACGTCGATTCAATTGAATACAGCTGGGCAGCGGATCAGAACACGGAACTTTTGATGGAAGCGCCGTTTGAGGATATTTATGTGCTATACGTCATGGCGCAGATCGACTTCCGAAACGGTGACTACAGCCGGTACAACAACGAACTGAGCCAATTTGACCAGCGGTTTACAGACGCGCAGGCAAGCTATCTGCGGCGGCACAAGCCGCGGCGAAAGTGGTTTAGGTGGTTCCCGTAAGGAGGTGGTATGGATGCGGAACGCGTTCGCGGCAGAGGGGAATCTGTCGCAGGATACGATAATGGCCTTCGGCGGGTACACCCATTTAGACGTCACCAGCTGGGGGAACATGTACGAGACTAAGAATCTCTCGACTGACCTTTACCCGGTGCTCAGTAACCGGAAGCCGAGGGGGATTTACCGGGAGCAGGCGCTCACGAAGCCGAACGGCCTTTACTGGAAAGACGGGCTGATGTGGGCGGACGGGACAAGCCTTTACTTCAATGGGGAACTGGTGGGGACGGTCACGGACACCGAGAAGAAATTCGCCGGGATGGGGGCGTATATCATCATCTTTCCGGATAAGAAAATCTTCTCGACCGAGGACAAGAGCCTTAAAAACATGGAGGTGACCTGGACGGGGCAGGTCAGTTTTACCACCTCCTCTATCGTCTTCCCATCCAGCGTTACGCCGTCGGAACTGGGGTTCGACCAGTACGACGGCGTGACGATCAGCGGGAGCCAGTATGACCAGAACAACACCACCCCGATTATCTACGAAATCCGGGACAGCGACTATGAACTTGCAGAGAGTGCCGGGGAAGATGAACGGGCCAACTCTTTCTACTTTACCCCGAACATCTTCCACGAAGAAAACAACGTGACGATCACCATCAAGCGGGAAGTACCGGACATGGACTATATCGTCGAAAGCGACAACCGCATATGGGGATGCAAGGATCACGAGATTTACGCCTCGGCACTGGGAGCGCCGTCCTGCTGGAACCGGTTCGAGGGGATCAGCCAGGACAGCTACGCGGTAACGGTGGGGAGCGAGAGCACCTTCACCGGGGCCGGGGTCGAGCTGGGGTACGTCATCTTCTTCAAGGAGGACACTTTCCACAAGATATACGGCACCAAGCCCTCTAACTTCTCGGCGATGCCGTCGACGCTGCGGGGGGTGGCCGCGGGGAGCGATAAAAGCGTCGAAGTGGTGGATGAAGTCCTCTGGTATCTCTCAAAAGACGGGGTCATGGCCTATGGCGGCGCGACGCCGGAAAGCGTCGCCGGGGCGTTTGGGACAAAGCACTTCGAGAACGGGGTCGGCGGCGGGATTGACGGCAAGTATTATATTTCTATGCAGGATGAGGCGAACGAGTGGGGGCTTTATGCCTACGACATCGACCGGCAGCTCTGGATGCACGAGGACGGCACCCACGCCCTCTTTATGGCATCTTCCGGCCGGGCGCTCTACTATATCGACGCCGCGGACAACAAGATTAAGACGATCAGCGGGGACAGCACGGAGACGGTCGAGTGGGAAGCAGAATTCGGGGATATCTGCGACGGGACGCCGGCCTTTAAGCAGGTGGTGCGGCTGTACTTAAACCTCTGGCTGGATGAGGGGGCGACTTGCACCGTATCCCTCCGGTACCAGTCGGACGGGGAATGGGAAGAGGCGCTGACCGTCACCGGCGACGAGACAAGGCGGACGCGGATTGTGCCCATCTACACAAGGCGGTATACCCAGATTGCCCTCAAGCTCTCGGGTACGGGGAATTTCAAGCTCTTCGGGATGACAAGGGTTCTGGAACCGTCGACCGAGCTGGGAAGCAGGTGAACGGATGAGCCAATACAATATGTCGCCGCTGCCGGATTTACAGACCGGCGGGACGCTGGAAGAAATCTACGAAAACCAGAAAACGATTAAGAACTGGCTCTTCCAGCTGAATGAACAGCTACGGTATAACCTCTACAACATGGAGGTTGAGAACTTCACACAGCAGACGGTCGACCAGCTGACCAGCGTCTCGGGGGATGTAGAAGCGCAGCTGCAGGTGCTGGACGGGAAAATCACGGCGGCGGTCACGGCGGCGGACGGGCGGTTCGCACAGCTGGAAATCGACATTGACGGGATCACCGCCACTGTCGGGGACGTACAAGGGAACGTCTCCCAGTTACAGCAGACGGCGACGGAGATCAGCGCGACGGTCGCCGGGATCGACGGGGACGTCACACAGCTGCAAATTCAGGCAAATCAGATTGAGGCGACGGTCGAGGACGTCGAAGGGAACCTTTCCAGCGTCGAGCAGACGGCAGATAAAATCAACTGGCTGGTGGCCAGCGGGACAAGCAGCAGCAACTTCACCCTTACTTCCCGGATGGCAAGTTTGATTGCGGATGAAGTGGAGATTCAGACCGACAACCTGGTTATATCTTCTATTCGATACGGAAGCAGTGTCCGCGTTCAGTGCAGTGCAGACGGAGTAGATATCTATTCCGGTAGCGGAAATATTACGATGGGAACGCCATCAGGCGGGGTAGAAACGACCGCGGGGCTTACAGTTGGCGGAACGCTACGGGCCGGGGCTTATTCCGGAAACGCTGTCGTTGGATACGGCAACATTGTCTGTTCCGATTTCCAGATGGGAGCCTATTCGGTCGTGGCGTCCGGGTATATGCGGGCTCCGGAATATCGGGAAAGTTCAGACCAGAAGCTCAAAGACGACATCGAAAGCCTGACCACAGAAAAAAGCAAGGCGCTGATTCTGGGCCTGAATCCAGTGCAATACGTCAAGCTTCCGGAAGTCACAACCGCTTCGTCTTCTCTCGGAACGCAGCCCGCCGCAGTCAATTCTCTGGCGGCGGATGTACAATCGGGACGGTATCCGGATGCACGGCTCAGGATGGGCTTTATCGCACAGGATGTGCAGAAGCTTATAGCAGGCACCGACTGGAAGGGAACAGGGATTCTGGTATCCAGCTGGACGGACAAAGGCGGAGAAGAAACGCTGATGCTGAACTACACCGACCTTATCGCCCCGCTGGTCAAGGTTGTACAGGATTTATCCGCGAGAGTTACCGCATTGGAGGGAACGGCATGAGAAAAGAAATTGAAATGGCACTGCGGGAGCTAAACGCCCTGGTGGTGCAGGGAACGACGAACGCAAAAATCTTGGCCAGCGTCAGTATCCATCTGGAAAACGTGCTGGCCGAACTGCCGCAGGAAAAGGGAGGGGTAGAGAATGCCAATCAAGGGAACGAATAACCGGTACGACGTCTACGACAACGGCGATTCGGTGACGATGATCCGGAACGACAACACTGAGGACAGCCCGTACAACCCGAACATGATTGAATTCCAGAAGCCGACGGAATCAACCACCAAGCCCGGGACATACGACGGGGTGAGCGAATACCGGCACAACCTTCTGGTCAACAACCTGACGGACACAAACCTTGACCGGTACACCCCTTCGGGCAACCCGGCGGTATCGACCGGCGCGCCGGGGGAGGCGTCGCGGCCGTCCAGCGGTTCCAGCCTGACCGGCGGGTTCAGCTTCTCGGGGACACGGCCCACCTATACTTCGCCGTATCAGGATCAGATCGACGCGCTGCTTTCGCAGATTCAGAACCGGCCGGATTTCAGCTATAACTATGTCGAAGACCCGACCTATGAAATCTACCGCGACCAGTACACGAGAGAAGGAAACCTCGCGATGCGGGACGCCATCGGGAACTCGGCGGCGCTCTCCGGCGGGTACGGGAACAGCTATGGGACGACAGCGGGGAGCCAGGCCTACCAGGCGTACCTTGGGCAGTTAAACGCGATTGTCCCGGAGCTGGAAGCGCTGGCCTATCAGCGGTATCAGGATGAGGGAACAGACCTTTACAACCAGCTGTCGGCCCTCTCGGCACTGGAAAACGCGGCTTACGGACAGTACCGGGATTCGGTCGGGGACTACTACAACGACTACCAGCTGGCCTATCAGGAGTATTCCGACGCGCTGGCACAGCAGAATTATCAAAACGAGTTCGACTATCAGCGGGGGCAGGACAACCTCGCTTATTCCCAGTGGCTTCAGGAGTTCGAGCAGGCCCAGCAGGAGGCGGCGAGAGATTTGGCCTACCGGTACGCGGCGGCGGGGATGGTGTATCCGTATGACGACGCGGCACAGAGTGTGCAGTATCTGGGCGGCGGGACAGGCGGGTCTACCGGCGGGAGCAGAGGAAACGGCGGCGGAGACGGAGATGACGACTACACGGAAGAACCAACCACCGGGCAAAACTGGTCGTATCTGCATGATACGCTTTTAAACAACTACGGCCAGGATCAGCGGAACGGGACGGCCAGCAACAGCGAAATTGGGCAGCGGCTGGCTAACCTGGTGGCGCTGGGCCAGCTGAAAGACGATGAAGCAATCGATATAGCCGAGCAGCTGGGGGTTATGTCGGCATTTTCCAGCGCGGTTTCCGGATTAAATAGCTCTGGGCGAGTACCAGCCACTTCGACAGGCAGCCACGGGAATAACCTCACAAGATAAGGAGGGAAACTATGCCGTTAAATCAAAGTCTTATAAGACGTCGTGAAGAGAAAGAGAGGGAAGCACAGCGGGAAGAAAATGCGCGTGCTTCCACTTCCGGAAGTTCCAGTTCCCGCCAGATGCCGGCAAGTACAGCGACCGCAGAAGATCAGGATAACGGACATGGCTTTCGTGCCAGAATGTCCCGGCTATCGGAAAAACTGGCAAGCAGGGGGTATGATGTTGGGACACCTAATGCATTGCGGGCAGACGATATCATTTCCGGTTCTCAAAATCAAGAGTTCCAAACGAGCCAGCCGCGCATTGACCGAATTGTCAGTGACTGGCAAAACCGGAGAGATGAAACAGACCTTCTCGATTTCTGGGGAAACAGCCGATTCGGAAACGGAATGTTCGGGAGCAACGGCGGCGAAGGAACGGGCTTCAACGCCTTTGGAGGTGGGGATGTCACCACAACTACCGGGAACCGGAGGCAATTCAGCGTTACGCTCGGCACCGGAAACCGGGAAGCAGAGGAACAAGCCGCCAGAGACGCCGCACTGAACCTCGTTATGCAGGGGGCGGAACGATTTTCCCCCAGCGTGGATGCCGGGGGAAACGTCATCGACAACGGGAACCGGGATTACAGCATACAGGACACGATTCTGCCCGTCTATACGTCCGATAAGGAACAGGAGGAAGCCGGGTATTTCGACAACCGCATTCTGGAACCGGAAAGCGTAACCTATGAGCAGGTGCAGCAGAACGCGGAAAATCAGGAAGACATTCCCTTTTCCTACCGCGTAGGGGCGGCCGGAAGAGCGGTACAAAACAGCGTCTACAACTATATTTCCAACGCGCTGGGCACGCTGGAAGCACTGAACGACCAGTCACCGGAGTATTACGGGATTGATACCTACGAAGTACTGCGGCAGGATTTAAACGACGCGATGGAGAATATCTCGGAGCGGGCACAGCGCGATTTAGATAATGGGTATATCCCGGAGTGGGTGGCCCAGACGATCGACACCGGAACGCGGATGCTGATTGACGCGGCCATTTACGCCGCCGGGGGCGCGGCCTTCGGCGGGGCGGCAGCGGCTACTGGCGCAACGGGGGCAGGGAACGCCGTTCTCGGTGTTGTGCAGAACCCGGCGTTTTACTCTTCCATGGTGCAGCAGATGGGTGACAGCTACGAAGAATACATGGACGCTGGCGTCGACCGGGAGGAGGCGCAACTGGTGGCCTTCGGGGTCGCGGCGCTGAACTCGATTCTGGAAGTACAGGGCGGCAGCGAACGGGTGATTGCGGATATTATCAACCGCATTCCGATTGGAAGAGGGGCCGACGCTGTGCGGCAGTACCTCACTAACGCCCTGGAAGAGGCGGCAGAAGAAGCCATACAGGCACCGGTTTCCAACGTCGGCGCGGCGCTCACCTATGACCCCGGAAGGGAAATTTTTAATGGGGAAGAAATGCTTGGGAACGCCGGTTCGGCGCTGCTTTCTTCGCTGGTGCTGGGCGGTATCGGCCTCGGCGTGCGGGGCGGCGTCAACGCTGCTGCAAACCAAATCGACAGGATCAGAACCGAGCGACAGAACCGCCCGCAGGAGGCAAAAAACACTGCCATTCCACAGCAGGAGCCGGAAGCCAACACCGCCCAGCAGTCAGAAACGGCCCCGGACGAATCCCGGCAGGCGGAAGCGGCGACCGACCTTGCCCTTCGGATGGCCGCCGGGGAGAACGTCGCGCAGACGGAAGCGGCGATTCGGGCGGAAGAAAACACGAGGGAAAACGAGATCGAGGCGTTCGCCCGGACGCTTGGGGAAAGAGGCGGGACAGCCTATCGGAACGCCGCGCCCCGAAGTGGGACAAGCGCGGAAGCGCAGGGGTTTCGAAACTCCTTTGAAGCCTACTACGACTGGGGCCTCTATGGGCAGGACTTTAACACCATCGACACGGCCTTTGGCGCGTATATCGACGAGGCGAAGGCTTTACAGGCGTTCCGCGCCGGGCAGAACGACGCGGCCCAGACGGTGCAGGTGGGCCTCAACACCGCACCGGAACCGGTGGGAGACGTAGGGCTTACGACTACCGGCACCGCCAACGCAGTAGACCAGAACACCCGGCTTTATCTCGATCAGATGGGGCGGGCGCTGGGGGTCGAAATCCAGATTGAGAACGCGCCGGTCGACGAAGACGGGCGGCCACTTTATAACGGCCGCGTAGAGGGGAACACGATCTACCTCTCCGCCCAGTCGGAGAATAACCTGACCGGCGTTTTAAACCATGAGCTGACGCACATCTTGCAGCAGAGGGACGCGCGGTCTTATCAGAGCTACCGGGATACGGTGGCGGCCTATCTCGAGCAGACAGACCCCGGCTGGATGCAGGGGGAAATCAACCGGATTATTCAGGGTTACGCGGCCCAGGGGCAGACGGTCAGCCGGGAAGAGGCAATAGACGATATTGTCGCGGACGCGGCAGAACGGTTCCTTATCGACCCGGAAGCAGCGGCCAGCACGGTACAGACGAATAAAAGCCTTGCCAGGCGGATTCTCGACGCCATCAAGGACATCTTACAGCGGCTTTCCAATATCGTGCGGGGCGGGGAGACCCAGACCCGGGCGGCGCAGATGCTGGAAGCCAGCGCCGAGACTTACCGGCAGGCGGAGGAAATCTGGACACGGGCGCTCAGCGAAAGCGTACCGGAAGAGCAGACCGCCAGAAGCGGCCATCACCGCAGACGGGACAGGACGCGGACGGGGGTTCAGCCCGCACGGGCGGAGAACGGCAGCCAGGCACGGAACCGGGAGCAGCTTTCGGAAGACGTCGGGGCAGATGAACAGATCGATCTGGAAAGCCTGAACCAGGAAGTGGCCGAGATGCTGCGGGCCGGAGACGACGAAGTGAACGCCGAGGTATCGGCCCTCCGGGCGCAGGCGCAGATTTTACAGAATGCCACTGTGAGTGAAGCGGATATAAACAGCACGGTCGACCGGCTGGCGGCGGAGTACGGCGCGGAGGGGACGGAAGAGGCTGCAAGGCTTAAAACGGTAGTGAACGACGCGATGCAGACGCTCAGACGCCGGGGAGAGGGCGGATTCAGCGAGGCCCTTTCGGCGATTTACGGCGCGGCCCGGGACGCCGTGGGGGTTTCGGAGTATCTGGATGACAGCGTGTATAACGATCCGGCAGTGGAGCAGGTACGAAACTATCTGCGGACTACCCGGATTTATGTCCCAGCGGAGATTCGGTCCGGGTGGACAGACTGGGGCGCGTTTAGAAAGAAAAATAATGGGCAGCTGCGATTGGTAAACAGCCATATATATACTGGAAGAGACGGTATGACGCAGACTGTAAACGGAATCGATCAGGCATATATGGAATTGCAGGAAATGGCCCCGAACTTTTTCCCGGACGATCTGGTCACGCTGGAAGATGAGTTACTGGCCATGTCTGATTTCTGGGATGCGATTCAGCCGACCTACACCAGAAGGTTTGATGAAAACCGAAACGGGATCACAATGGAACAGGCGGAAGCCGCCATGAATTTGACTACGGATATCTTAGCCAATATCAATGCGTCCACCAATACGGAATATCTTGACGATATTGAGAAACAGGCACTCAGGGGGCAGGTGAGAGAGTACCAGAGGGCTAATCGAGAGTTACAGCGGCAGTACAGGCGGCAAGCACGACAGATAGAGCAGCAGACCGGTAGACTGGATGAAGCCAGAACGAGAAGTCAAGCAAACGCCAGAGAAGCGCGGCGATATCGGTTAGACTACGAACGTACACTTCACCGCTATGTTCGTGCGGAACAGGATAATTTAGAGCAGCAGGCAAGGTTTAACAGCCGCTTACAGCAGGAACGGGAACGCCTAAACGATCAGCGGGCAGAAAACCGGCAGCTGCGGCAGGAACTGCGGCAGACCCAGCGGGAGTTTGACGCCGAAAGCCGGTATTCTGCAAGACAGCAGACGAGGCTTTTGAAGACGCAGGAAGAGCTGCGGCAGGCACGACAGCAGGGGAGAGTCCGCGAACAGTACGCGAGAGCGGTAGAAAGGGAACGGGCGGACGAGCGCGTCAACCAGGCGGTTGAGGCGGGCCGCGAACGTCTCAACCGGCAGCGGGAACAGGCGGCGGCACGGGTTCAACGGGTAAGAGAGCAGAACCGTGTAAGCCGGGAACGGGCGGGAGAGAGGCGACGCCTTTCGGCTGCAAAGAGACGGATTGAACGGGTATTCAACCGCTTAGCGCGAAAGGTTGTCAAGCCGAGTGACACACAACATATTCTGGAAAATTACCGTGCCGCAGTTGCCGACTTTTTGCAAGCAATCGATTTCTCGCGGATGAATACCAGAGAAAGTGGGCTCAGTCTTTATAACTTCGGTACAACCCGCAGAATTACCAACAAAGAACAGGCGTGGCGGAATCTTCGCGACCGTTTGCAGGACATCGCGAATAATCAGTCCAGCCCGGAGTACGAGGGAGAATACATCGTCGTAGACCCTGACCTTATTGATCTTATCAACTGGTTCTTACAGGATGAACGGGTAAAGAAGCAGGTAGACCGCATGAACTCGGAAGAGGCAGAGTATCTATATAGAATCATGAGAGCGGTCGAAAAAAGCGTTTCTGAATCCGATAATATCCGGATACGGGATCAGAGGAGAAGCGCCCGGGAAGAGGCCGTGGGTATTATTGATGATCTGCAACCGGCAGAACGGGACGGTAGAAGGACTGGTAAAATCCGAACCCGCCTTGCGCGCTTTTTGCGGTGGGATTTGATGGACCCTGTTCGGTTTTCTGACTTATATGGCGAACATTTCAAAGAAGTTTACATGGAAGTCCGGAACGCCGAAAACATTAAAATTGAATGCTGGAATCAGGCGGTCAATTACGTTCGTCAGGTCAAAGAGGACTTGGGATATAAAGATTCTGACCTGCGGAAGCTGGAAGAAGAGACGATTACTGTAAATCTGACGCACTATGCAAAGCCAATCACCATGACAAAGGCACAGGCTATAAACCTTTATCTTGCCGCCAAACGGCAGCAGGGGATGCAACATCTTTTCAGTGATAGCCCAGTCGAACCGGGCGGCGGATTCCGGCCTACTGACACGGACAAATATCAATACACACGCACTTACGGCACGGTTCCGGCCGATGTTCTGGCGATTACCAATCAGCTGACCACGCAGGAAAAGGCACTGGGCGACGCACTTCAAAGGTTCTGTGAACATGATAGTTCCGAGTGGGGAAATCATGCCTCTACCCGTGTATATGGATACCGAAAGTTCACCGAACGGCATTACTGGCCACTTCAGACGGTATCTGAATACCGCAGGACGGAACAGGGATACCAGCAGGGACGGCAAGATGCGACTATCGCGCACCTCGGGTTTACCAACCCGCTTCAAGAAGGAGCACGCGGGCCGATTATGATCGACAGCGTGTTTAACGTTTTCGCAAAACATATAACCGAGATGGCTGCCTATAGCGCTTACCTGGAACCGCTGGAAAATCTAAACAAGGTGTACAATTGGAGCAGTATGCGGGATGGAAAGCGGCTCAGTGTAAAGGAATCCATGTTGATGGCATGGGGAAAGGAGGGGCAGAATTATCTAAATGAACTGGTTCGCGATATAAACGGGCAATCACGGAATGAACGCAGCTCTCCCCTTGAAAGCCTGCTCAGCCGGGTAAAAGGCGCGAGTGTCGCTGCCAATATCCGCGTTGTTGCACAGCAACCGACCGCCATTTTGAAAGCCGGGTTTATCATGCCGAGGAGGTATCTCTTAATGGGGCTGGCGGGTAGAACGGATACAGATGAAATCTATGACAATGTCCCGATTGCCCGCTGGAAAAGCTGGGGGTATTTCCGGGACGGTGTAAACGGTTCCAACGTCAAAGAGCTTTTGATCGGCAAAGACCGCGCCGTCGACCGGATACTGGATAAATCCATGGCCATGGCGGGCGCGGCAGATAACATCACCTGGAGGGCCATCTACCGGGGTGTACAGCACTGGGTCGCCCATGATCTGAAAACGAACGAGGGCGAAGAGTACCGGCAGGAAGTTCAGCGCCGGTTCCAGGAAGTCATCGACTATACGCAGGTTGTAGACAGCGTGTTCCAGCGGACGCCCGCCATGAGGCGGCAGGGATTTGGTTGGAAGCTTCTCACTTCGTTTATGTCCGAACCGCTCAAAAACCTGAACATGATGGTCGGGGCAGCCCGTGACATTACCAACACAGTGGGAGGCAGGCAGAAAGGCGCAAAGAGGCGGTTTTTAAACAGCGTCGTTGCGTTCGGGTCTTCTGCCCTGCTGAACGCGCTGATTGTCTCGCTGGTTGACGTCGGGCGCGATGACGACGACGGGGAAGAATTTATGGATAAATACGGGCAGGCCCTCTTCGGGGATGCCGTGTGGAACGGGGTTTTCCGAAATGAAGAAGATGTAACGGGGTTTGATGTAGCCCTGGGGGTTTTGGAAGGAAACCTTGGGCAGAACCTAAACCCGCTTGGCCTGGTGCCGCTGGTCAGCGACATTCTGGAAATGATTCAGGGGTACGATTACGAGCTGATGGGAATCAGCGCGATCGGCGATATTCTGGATTCGGCCTCGAAGATGGTCAAAAGCTTCGACGAGGCGAACAGCAGCAGCACAATCTTTAAGGCCTGCACCGACTTTTTCCTCGAGCTGTCGCGGTTTACAGGCATCCCACTGGACAACGCCATCCGGGATATAAAGTCGCTTTTCAACTATACCTTCGTTCTAACCGACCTTGACGAAGCGGAAGAGGCCATGCAGGCAAAATTTAAAATCTACAAGGCGACGATGACACCGGCGAAAAACAAGGCTGATTATATCGCGCTCCTCCGGCAGGCCCAGCTGAAAGGCTACGACGATCTGGCGCTCCAAATCCGGAACTACCTCATCAGCCGGGGCGGCATGACAAGAGACCAGATTCAAAGCCAACTGACGGGGCTTGTGTCGGACGAGGCGGAACACCTCGACCTTATCGAGCGGTACGCGGCGGCCTATAACGACAACGACGTGAACCAGATGCAGCGGATCGCGAACGAGGCGGAAGACGCCGGTATCGACGGGGAAACCCTCTTAGATGCGGCAAAGAAGCTGAATACAAGCGTCGTCAGCAGTTACGCAGACGCCTACATGGCGGGCGATACGGCAGCGATGGACGAGGCAGCGGCGCAGGCCGACCGGATCGGAGTAGACCGGGACGATCTGGAAGAGGAAGCGCTGGGAGACGAGGCGGACGAGGAGGCAAGGCAGGAGAGCGTCAACAGCGACCTGTACGCCGACGCCGCGTACACCGAAAGCTACCTCTATGAATCGCTGGTAAACGCCATCCTGGACGGGGACAGCGCCAACGAGAACACCATCCGGAAGCAGCTCCTTCAGAGCGGCGAGACGGAAGAGGACATCGACAAAGAAATCCAGAAGAACATCAAAAAGTCCATGGCCGAAAATATGGGATATAAGGGTATTGAGGACATGGAAGAGGCTGGGGACAATTTCGATATCAATTCCACCGGATACCGGATTCTCCATGATGAGTATGGCTATACCCAGTATAGCTATGCCGATCTCGAAGATGCTTATGTGAACGGGAACACTGCTGAATATGAGAATGTGCTGGAAGATATGCTTGGGCAGACGTCAAGCGGAGATAACGTGTACACAGCAGAAAAGATTGAAACCCAGATGAAAAAGGACATTCAGACAGAGTTTAACAAGCGGTACGAGTGGGGAGAAGGCACGGGTTGGGAACCCTACCGGGACGCCCTCCGGCGACTTGGGAAGACTTGGGATGAGATTCGGGACAGTTACAGTCGAAGCAAATACTCTGATGAGGATGAAAATTAAGTTTTAAATGGTAGACAGTTGGTAGACACCCAGCACCGATTTACGAGCGTTATACAACGGATGAATACCGAGATAATCAGGGTTAGCGGGAGTTAGTGGGACGTATAAAGTGACTGTTAATCAGGGTGTCGCCAGTTCGAGCCTGGCAGGGGCAGCCATGGAAAAGCCCGCAGTTACGGCGTTTGTCGACTGCGGGCTTTTTTGTTTTGCATAAAATAAATAGGCTTAGTAGACACTTGTAGACACCATGTACCTTTTTAGGGGACGTTCGGCGCCGCAGGTGTCTATTTTTCTTTAGGATATTTTGGATTTCTCTTTTGTGGGTTCTGCTGAAGTTTCCGCCGCTTTTTTGGGCGTTCCGTATATGTCATTCCGGAGGCTTTCGGCGTTGGAATGGACGTATACGGCGGCGGTGATGGCCGTCGAGGCGTGGCCGAGGAAGCGGGAGACGGCAAAGAGGTTAGACGTACGGTTATAAAGGAGGGTGCCGCAGGTGTGGCGGAGTTCGTGGGGATTCAGCACCGGGAGGCCGAGAGAGGAACAGACGCGTTCCATGAAGGGGAAATACCGTCGCTTCGACCAATTGTGGGGGTTCCAGTAGTTCCCCAGGGGGGCAGGGACGACATAGCCACTGGATTGGTAGCGGGAAAGGTAAGCGGCGAAGGAATCGGACAGCGGGAGCTGTCGGCGGCTGGACTTATTTTTGGTCTCGCCGATATAGTAGCCGCCGGACTTATCCAGTTTGACCGCCCGGCAGATGGTAATCGTCTTATGGAGCAGGTCGACGTCCTCCCACCGGAGGCCGAGGAGTTCTTCCCGGCGGAGGCCGAGTTCTAAGAGGATCGCCACCGGGAGCCCTTCGGGGTCGGCGGTGGC
>ERZ1090860.265-NODE-266-length-32405-cov-128.919444_pt1 | contig 32405 bp, 30 predicted proteins | sample MGYA00478483_ERZ1090860 | MGnify/ENA primary metagenome ERZ1090860 (study PRJEB33644, sample SAMEA5815741) | chicken gut metagenome | biome: Chicken; feature: Gastrointestinal Tract; material: Caecum | place: Ireland | collected 2019-01-01 | study: A study of...
CGTTGTGGGGGATAGGGGGGGTGGGGCGTGTGGACGTCTGGGGGGTTTTGGGGGGGTGTTTGGTTAATTTTATTCAAATACATACGGCGTCCCTGCGCGGAACGTCGCATATTCCGCGCAGGGACGCCGTATGTCGGCTACAGGCCGCCGAAGGCCGCCGCTCAGTGCAGCAGCGCCGTCATCGCGCCGAGGTTGAGCTCGAAGCTGACGCCGCGTTCCTCGAAGTCGGGCTGGTTGCGGGTGCTGACCATCGCGTCGCGCACGAATTCGCCGGCGATGGCCGCGGCCTCGGACAGTCCCTTGCCCGCCATCACCGCGCCGCACAGCGCGGAGGCGAACGCGTCGCCGGTGCCGTGGATCATGTACGGCAGCTTCTCATGCGCATGCTCCTGCTTGCGTTCGGCGCCGGTTTCTGCGCTGGCCACGTAGTTGCGCAGGAATCCATCCCCGCGGTCGATGCCCTTGAGCACCACGTTCTTGGCGCCCAGCTTGAGCAGCGCATCCAGCCAGTCGGTGACCTCGGCGTCATCCAGGTTCTGCCCCGGATAGTCGCGGCCGGTCAGGATGCTCGCCTCGGTCAGGTTCGGCATCAGCACATCCGCGCCATCGGCCAGGGCGCCCATCGCCTCGCACAGCTCGGCGGTGTACGTCGGATACATCTGGCCGCCGTCGCCCATCACCGGATCCACCAGCCGCAGGGCATCCGGATACTCGCGGTACAGGCGCTGGATGACCGCCACCTGGTCGGCCGAACCGAGGAAGCCGCTGTACACGCCGTCGAGCCCCACGCCGATCTTGCCCCATGCGTCCAGGTATTCGTTGAGGATCTCCGTGGTGTCGTGGAACGTGAACACCGGATACTTGGTATGCGATGAGAACAGTCCGGTCGGCACCGGGCACACGTCGCAGCCCGCGGCGGACAGGATCGGAATGGCCGCGGTCAGCGAGCACTTGCCGTAGCCGCACATATCATGCACGGCGGCCACGCGCGGGATATACGCCGGATTGCGGTCATACAGCTTCACATCACTCATAACCCCTCGATTCATTAGGGACTGTTGGTCTACGCTCCCGACATTACCCATTCGCGCGACATTCCGGGCCTTGGAGGCCGCGGGACATCCCATCCTGTCCGAAATGTGGACGCAGAACCGAGAGAATCACGGCATGTCGCCCCGAACCGCAACGGATCCGCCGGGACTCGGCACCGCGTCAGACCACCAATGACGGCGAATGATAAACGGCCATAACCAACGTCGATAGCCGCGAACCTTGTCGCACCGCCGCCTCGTGGCCTACAGTCGCCTCCAACGCCGCGGTGCCCATGCATCGCCCCGCCAACCCAGCAACCCACACCAACGAACCAGGAGCGACCATGACCACCGCACAACACCACTTCGAAACCCTGCAGCTGCACGCCGGCCAGGAACAGCCCGACCCCGCCACCGACGCCCGCGCCGTGCCGATCTACGCCACGACCAGCTACGTGTTCCGCGACTTTGACCAGGCCGCGGCCCGGTTCGCGCTCGCCGATGCGGGCAACATCTACGGGCGGCTGACCAACACGACGCAGGAGGTGCTCGAACAGCGCGTCGCCGCGCTCGAAGGCGGCACCGCGGCGCTCGCCGTCGCCTCGGGCGCGGCCGCCGTTGAATACGCGCTGCGCAACATCACCCAATCCGGCGACCACATCGTCGCCTCCCGCACCATCTACGGCGGCACCTACAACCTGCTGCGCCACACGCTGCAGCGCGACGGGATCGCCACCACGTTCGTCGACATCGCCGACCACGCCGCCCTGGAGGCGGCGATCACCGACCGCACCCGGCTCGTCTACTTCGAGACCTTCGGCAACCCCAACGCCGACCTGCCCGACTTCGAGGCGATCGCGGCGATCGCCCACCGCCACGGGCTGCCGGTGATCGTCGACAACACCTTCGCCACGCCGTACCTGTTCCGGCCGCTCGAACACGGCGCCGACATCGTCGTCGAATCGGCGACTAAGTTCCTCGGCGGACACGGCACCACGCTCGGCGGCGTGATCGTGGAGGGTGGACGGTTCGACTGGGCGGCCGGCGCCGGCGGATTCCCCACGCTGACCGAACCGGACCCCTCGTATCACGGGCTGCGGTTCTTCGAGGCGCTCGGACCGACCGCGTTCGTCACCCGCGTCCGCGCCGTGCTGCTGCGCGACACCGGCGCGACGATCTCGCCGTTCGCCGCGTTCCTGCTGCTGCAGGGCATCGAGACGCTGAGCCTGCGCGTGGAGCGGCACGTCGCCAACGCCCTGCGCGTCATCGAATACCTGCGCACCGTCCCCGAGGTCGCTTCGATCTCGCACCCCTCGATCGAGGGGCGCGAGGACCACGAACGCTACCTGCGCTACTTCCCGAACGGCGCCTGCCCGATCTTCACGTTCGACATCCGCGGCGGCCTGGACGCGGCCCGCGCGTTCATCGACGGGCTGAGCCTGTTCAGTCTGCTGGCCAACGTGGCCGACGCCAAGAGCCTGGTCATCCATCCCGCCTCGACGACCCACTCGCAGGAGAGCGAGGAGGAGCTGGCGGCGCAGGGCATCGGCCCCGGCACCATCCGTCTGTCGATCGGCCTGGAGCATATCGACGACATCCTCGCCGACCTCGAGCGCGGGTTCGCCGCCGTGCGGGACCTGCGCTGAACGCCGGCCCATATCCGCACCTCCGGTCCGCGCACGGGTCCGGAGCATCCTAGGCGTCGCCGTCATCCCTAGGGATGACGGCGACGCCGCGGTTCCGCCCGGCGCACGATGTGTGCCGACCCCGGACCGGGGATAGCTTGGGGGCAACAGCCGGGATGGACCCCGGCTCCGGACAACCAAGGGGTGCGACATGAACACTGCCATCGAGGCCATCGACCTGGTCAAGGATTACGGAAACGGCGAGAACGCCGTCCATGCGCTGCGCGGCGTGAACGTGGCGTTCGAACAGGGGCGGTTCACCGCCATCATGGGGCCGTCCGGCTCCGGCAAATCCACGCTGATGCACACGCTCGCCGGACTCGACTCCGCCACCGGCGGGCACATCATGTTCGACGGCGCCGACATCACCACCATGACCGACAACCAGCTGACCATGCTGCGCCGCCACAAGATCGGCTTCATCTTCCAAAGCTTCAACCTGCTGCCGATGTTCACCGCCGAGCAGAACATCATCATGCCGCTGACGCTGGCCGGCGAGAAGCCGGACCGCGCCTGGTTCGACTTGCTCGTGACCACGCTGGGGCTCAAGCAGCGCCTGGGCCACCGCCCGAACGAGCTGTCCGGCGGCCAGCAGCAGCGCGTCGCCATCGCCCGCGCGCTGATCGCCCGCCCCCAGCTCGTCTTCGCCGACGAACCGACCGGCAACCTGGATTCCGTCTCCAGCGCGGAGGTCCTGAGCTTCCTGCGTCGGTCGGTCAACGAATTGGGACAGACGATCATCATGGTCACCCATGACGCGGTCGCCGCCTCCTATGCGGACCGGGCCATCGTCTTCGCGGACGGCCGCATCGTGGCCGACGAGACCGACCCGACCGCCGAACGCATGAACCAGCTGCTCATGCAGGAGCGGGAGCGGGCCACCCGCCAGTCCCTGGCGCCAGCCGGAGCGCAATCGCCGAGCGCGGGCGCCGGCGTGCCGCTGCCGCCGCAGAGTGCGCGGAACACGCGCGCCGGGGCGCATGCCGCAACCGCCGGCCGCCATCGCCGCTAATCCACACGCATCGGTTACGGCATAACAGAGGTAAGGAGGAACGCTCATGTGGTCGATAACGCTCAAACTCATGCGAAAGAACGCCCGGATGCTGATCCCGGCGGGCATCGCCATCCTGATCGGCACGATGTTCATCGCCAGCACGCTGCTGTTCGGCAACACGCTCGACTACTCGCTGCGCCGGCAGATCTCGGCGTCCTACGGGGACGCGAACTACGCGGTCGTGGCCAGCGACGACGACGCGCCGATGTACGGCATCACCGTCGGCGACCTGAACCTGGACCAGGTGCGCCGGGTCGAGGGCGTGGCCGGCGTGCGCGCCGACGTGACGCTGAACATCGAGGTGACCGCCGGCGACCGGCACTCCAGCGGCATCGTCATCGCGAACGCCACGCCGTCCACGCTGATGCCGGTCGATCTGGCGGAGGGTGAGTGGCCGTCCGGCGACGGGCAGATCGTACTCCCGCGGGATATGGCGGCGCGGCTCGACGTCGGCATCGGGGATACGGTCAGCGCGGCCTACTCGGACGGCACGCCCGTCGAGCTGACCGTCAGCGGCCTGAGCCTGGATCCGGGCGGCGCGTACGCGTACTACGGCGGCGCGGCCGTCGTGTCCGAGGGGGCGATCGGACGGCTGATGGATAGCGTGGCCGTCGATCCCGGCTACGCATCGTTGAACTGCACGATCCTGTACCTGGACATCCAACCGCCGGCGGGCACGGACGCCGAACAGGTCATCAAGCAGGTCAACGCCCTGCTGCCCGCGCACTTCGCCGCGCTGGACCGCGGCGCGAGCGAGGACCAGGCGCTCGAACGGCTGGGCGGCGGGCAGACCAGCATGATGACCACGTTCATGATGGTCTTCGGCGTGCTTGCCATGTTCGTGGCGGCGCTCGTCATCGCCAACACCTTCCAGGTGCTGGTGGCGCAACGCCGCCGTACGCTGGCGCTGCTGCGCACCATCGGCGCGAAGAAGGGGCAGCTGTACCGCTCCGTGGTGGCCGAGGCGCTGCTGCTGGGGCTGATCTCCTCGCTGGTTGCGGTGGGCCTGTCCATCGGACTGATGCAGCTGCTGCATGTGGCGGGCGTGGAGTTCTCCGGCATCAGCTTCGTGACCGTGCTGACCCCGCAGGTGTTCCTGGTACCGATCGCCTTCGGCGTGGTGGTGACGATCCTGGCCTCGCTCGGATCGGCCCGCACCGCCACCACCGTCACCCCGCTGGAGGCGCTGCAGCCGCTGGAGGTCAGCGCGGCCAGGAAATCGGGCGCCGCCCGACTGGTGGTCAGCCTGCTGATGATGCTGTTCGGCGCCGCCGTCACCGCGTTCACCGTGGTGGATACCTGGCGGCAGGCGCACGGCGAATCCGCGCTGAGCAACGAGCAGTTCTCCCTGGTGCTGCTCATGGCTATGGGCGGCGTCATGATCTTCTTCCTCGGCCTGCTGCTGTGCGCCAACCGGTGGGTGCCGCTCCTGCTCAAGGGCGTGGGCGCGCTTGTGGCCCATATCGGCCCCGCATCCACCATCGCCACCGCCAACATCCAGAAGAACCCGCGGCGCGTGGCCGCCACCAGCACCGCGCTGCTCATCGGCGTGGCCCTGGTCTCCACGCTCGGCACCGGCGCGGCCAGCGCCCGGCAGACGCTCGCCAGCGAACTCGACGCCCGGTACAGCGTGGACATCCAGGTCTCCGGCGAAGACGTGGACCAGACCGTGCTCGACGACATCCGCAAGGTCGCCGGCATCCAGGACGCCGAACTGATCGGCTCGTCGAACGCCGTCTGGCATACGGACGACTATGACAGCAACCTGCAGGTGTACACGCTCACCGCACAGCAGGGTCGGGCCGTGATGAACGGCGACGCCATCGACGGATTGCGCGACGGCGTGCTGCTCGTCCCCGACGCGCTGGCCGGCGACAGTGACGACTACCCGGTGCGCGACGGGTCCGTGCTCGATCTGGAACTCAACGCCACCTACAACGACGACGGCGACATCGTCGACGGCATCGCGTTCAAACCGACCGTCGAGGCCGCGCCGTTCCGCGGGGTGAACACCCCGTACGGCATCTACGGGCTGATGCCGCCCGACACGCTCGACCGGCTGGGCGCCAAGCCCGACGGCTACGAGGTGTGGGCCAAAACCGACGGCACCGTCACCCCGGCGGATGTGATCGACGACATCCAGCAGGCGGTCAGCTCCATCCCCGGCATCACCGTCGGCGGATCGATCGCCGAACGCGTGTCCTGGGACGGCATGGTCAACATGCTGCTCATGGTACTGGTGGCCCTGCTCGCCGTGGCCGTGATCATCGCGCTGATCGGCGTGGCCAACACGCTGTCCCTGTCCGTGATCGAACGCACCCGCGAATCGGCCACGCTGCGCGCCATCGGCATGACGCGCGGCCAGCTGCGGCGCTCGCTGGCCATCGAGGCGCTGCTGATCTCGCTGGTCAGCGGTGTGGTCGGCATCGCGGTCGGCACCGTGTTCGGCTGGATCGGCTCGTACATCGTGTTCTCGATGAGCTTCGGCTCGGTGGTGTTCCCGATCGACTGGGCCACCTCGGGGGCGATCCTGGCGATCGCCGCGGTCGCCGCGCTGCTGGCCAGTGTCTTCCCGGCCCGCCGGGCCGTCAAGACCCCGCCCGTCGAGGCCTTGTCCGAGGCCTGAGCCTCTTTAAAAGGAATGACCTCCCTCATCGCAGGGAGGTCATTTTCTATACCAGATGGTTGTCATAGGCGAAGACCACGGCCTGCACGCGGTCGCGGGCGTTGATCTTGGCCAGGATGTGGGCCACATGCGTCTTGACGGTCGGCAGGCTGATGAACAGCTTGTCGGCGATCTCCTGATTGCTCAGGCCGTGCGCGATCTCGATGAGCACCTCGCGCTCGCGGTCGGTGAGCTCGTCCAGTTCCGGATCGGTGTAGACCGGCGCGGCGGGGGCGGCCTCGGGCGTAGGGTGCGGCTTGGTGTACCCGTCCTCCATCATCTTCTCGATCAGACGCTTGGTGGCCGAGGGGGCGATGATGGCATTGCCCTGATAGACGGTGCGGATCGAGCTCAGCAGCGTCTCCGGCTCGGTGTCCTTGAGCAGGAAGCCGGAGGCGCCCGCGTTGATGGCCGCCATCACATACTCATCCAGGTCGAAGGTCGTCAGGATGATGACGCGCGTCGGCCGCGTCCCCTCGGCGGCCTCGGATTCCAGCGCGGTGATGCGACGGGTCGCCTCGATGCCGTCCATGCCGGGCATGCGCACATCCATCAGCACCACATCCGGATGCAGCGATTCGGCCACCCGGACGGCGTCGGCGCCGTCACGCGCCTGCCCGACCACCTGCATATCCTGCTGGGAGCCGATCACCATCGCGAAGCCGGCACGCACCAGCTCCTGGTCGTCGGCGATGACCACGCGAATCCGTTGCATAGCATTCATGCCTTCCACTGTAGCGAACTGACTGGCAGTCGCGGTCGATGTTGTCCATAACCCCCGAAACCGCACCGTGGTGTTGCCTTGGCGTCATGCTTTGGCGGTGGCGGCCCGCAGCTGGTCGTCCAGCGAGGCGGCCGGGGTCAGCCGCATCGTCTCCTGCGCCGCCGGCCGGTGCTCGTCGCTGAAGCCGGTCTCGCGCAGCACCCGCAGCAGCTGTCGCATATGCGCCAGCGCGTCGCGTCCGCGCGAACCGATCGCCTCGAACGCGGCGGCGATCGTCTCCGGAGCAGGCGTCTCACCGCGCGCCGCGCAATCGTCCAGCATCGCCAAGCCGTCCACCGCCTGGTCGATGACCGTGGTCAGCGTGGCTGTGACCTCGGCCTGGATGCTGGCGCTGATCCGGTCGCGCTCCATATTCGCCGCCAGCACGCGCTGCTTGGCCTCCTCGGCCCTGAGCGCCTCCTCGCGCGCCTGCAGGATCAGCACGTTCGCGCCGCGCGCACGGGTCCAGCGCCCGTAGACGATCGCCGTGCAACACAGCAGGAACACCACGCCACCGGTCATCAGCCCGGCGGCGACGTACAGCATCAGCCGCAGCGGCGGCGGCTCGAACATCAGGTCGTAGATGGTGTTCAGGCCCATCATATTGGCGCAGACCTTGACGCCGAACAGGATGGAGTCGACCAGCGAGGCCGCCGTCAGCCACATCCACGCGCGCGGCCGGCCGTACGCCGCCGCCGCATGCAGCGCGTACAGCACCAGAATGTTGCACCAGGGCGCACTGGGCAGGAACACCATCTCGAAGGCGCAGAACACCGCCAGGAAGGCCGCGGTGCCCTCCGGGAAGCGCCGGTGGAAGGCCAGCGGGCCGATCACCATAACGGTGATGAACACGTACAGCCCATGGTCGGGCAGCGGGCTGCCGACGAAATCCGCGTGGACGAACAGATCGGAGGAGGCCACCAGGATCAGCAGCAGCGTGCCGATGACGTCCATCATCAGGTAATGGCGTTCGCTCCATTGCGAGAGCCGCTCGATCCAATTGAACCGCTCGCCGCCCGCCGACTCGGCTTGGTCGATCGGCTTGGAGCGCAGCTTGCCGGCGATCTCCTGCAGCGAGGGCGGCACGATGCGTTCCGGCAGCGGGAACGACGGCATCGCGAACCGGGGCAGACGCGGCATGTGGGAGGTCTGCGGGGACGACGGTGCCGGGCGGTCGGTCGTACCGGCCGTACCGGTCGACCCGGCCGAATCGGCGGTGTCGGTTGAAGCGCCTGTGAAGGCAGCGTCGGTTGCGTCGGTGCCACCGACCGCGTGGATGGTCGCTGCGCCCGCCAAGGTCGGCGCGTCGGCACGGTCCCGCCCGTCGGGAGATGGTGCCGGACCGGTGCCGGGAACCACGGCCGACGGCGACACCGCGGTCTGAATGGGGGGCGTGTCGATACCGGCGGATCGCGCCGTCGCATCGTCGGCGGCCGCGGGAACGGCGTCCGCTGCGGCGGCGTACGGCACGGTGACGGACACCACGAACCCTCCACCGATGCCCGGTCCCGCACTGACGGTGCCGCCCACGGCCTGCACGCGCTCCCGCATGCCGATCAGCCCGTAGCCGGGCACATGCCCGTCCAACCCCGACGAGGCGCCGCGGCCGTTGTCCGCAATCGTCAGGGACAGCCCGTCGTCATCCCAGCGCTCGTCGATGCGGACCGTGGGGCGCGGCCCCGCATACTTGCGCACATTGGTCAACGCCTCCTGCACCACGCGGTACACGGCCATGCTCGCCTGCGCGCCCAGCCGTTGCGGGGCGGCCGTCCCCTCGACGCGGCGGACGATCGCGGTATCGGGGGAGGTCTCGCGCGCCTGGTCCACCAGCGCGGCGATGTCGTCGTAATCGGCATGCGAGGAGCCGCCGAAGACGCCCAGCAGACGTTTCATATCGTGCAGCGCGCGCTCCGACTCCCTGCGGATTGTCTCCATCGTGCTGCGCGCCACCTCGGGGTTCCCGGCACCGGCGTAGCGGCCGCCGTCGGACTGGACGATGATGATCGACAGCGTGTGCGCCACCACGTCATGCATATCGCGGGCGATGCGCGCGCGTTCGGCCAGCGCGGCAATATGGCGTTCCTCGTCCTGCCGGGCCGCGATCGCCTCATTGCGTTCGCGCAGCATGCGGATCGTGGCCTGCCGCGCGCGCTGCCAGTAGGCGAGCACGATCGTGGCCCCCAGGCACGCCGCCACCAGCAGCCCCATCTGGAAGCCCTCGACCAGCAGCGTGGAGGCGCATTCGCCGCTGAACCCCTCCTGATAGAGGGTGGAGCACGCACCGTAATACATGTGACGGTATCCGTCCCACACCTGCCCGAACATCGGGCCCACGTCCACTGACCAGGTGATCGCCATCGTGGCGAACAGGCCGAACGCCGAGGCCAGCACGATGAACGCCTTGGTGTTGCGCGGATCGCCGTAGACGATCACCGAATACACCATGACCAGCGAGAGGAAATCGCTGTACAGCATCGCCGGGCCGAACATCAGATGCAACGCCACCAGACCCGCATAGCACAGCGCCGCCGCCTGCGGGCGCCAACGGCGGAACATGACCGGAACCAGCGAGACCAGCGACCACACCATCTGCGACGTCGGATCATGCGCGAACAGGATGCCCGGCGTGTTCCCGGTCGAGGCGGCGAGGCCGACCGTGAAGAACGCGATCGCCAGCGTGCCGAGCACATCGAGCGGCAGCACGTTGCGCGCGCGCCAGGCCGAGAACCGTTCCATCCTGTTCATGGTTTCAAGGCTACCGTGGGATGATGCACTCCGGCCATCATCCCCGGGCATGATGGATGGCCGGGGCGGTGGCGCTCGCGGCCCGTTCGAGTTCGCCGGCGGTTGCCGCGGCGGTGGGTCCCCGTGTTTCTCGGATATCATGGAACCGCTTGACCACGCAAGGAAAGGGAAACGGAACCGATGACGTTGCTGACACAGTATTACGTGCCCGGTCTGCATATCGAGGACCGGTCGATCCGCGTGCCGCTCGACTGGACCGGCCATACGCCCGGCGAAGGGTTCGACGGCGAGTCGATCAGCCTGTTCTACCGCGTGGTCACCGCGCCCGAACACGTACACGACGACCTGCCGCTGCTCGTGTTCCTGCAGGGCGGCCCCGGCGGCCCCGGCCCGCGCCTGCTCAACCCCACCAGCGATGGGTGGATCGCGGAGGCGATCAAGCACTTCCGGGTGGTGTTGCCCGACCAGCGTGGCACCGGGCGCTCCAATCGCATCGAAACGCATACGATGGCGCGGCTGGCCCCGGGCGGCCCCGAGGCGCAGGCCGCGTATCTCAAGCGGTTCCTGGCCGATTCGATCATCCGCGATTTCGAACACCTGCGCCGCACCGAATTCGCCGGCGCGCGGTGGGTCACGCTGGGCCAGAGCTACGGCGGATTCCTGACCTTGACCTATCTATCGCTGTTCCCGGAGGGCGTGATCGCCAGCTTCACCACCGGCGGCATCCCGCATGTGCCCGCCGACGCCACGGAGGTCTACGAGCACACCTTCCCGCGCATGGCCGTGAAGACGCGCCAGTACTATGACCGCTACCCGCAGGACGTGGAGCGCGTGGCCGCCGTGGCCGACCGGCTGGCGGCGCAGGATGTGCGCCTGCCGAACGGCGACCGGCTTACCGTGGAACGATTCCAGACCCTGGGCTCCGACTTCGGCATGAAGCCGAGCTTCGAACGGGTGCACTGGATCATGGACGACGCGTTCCTGGACGGTGACGGGTCCGTGTCCGCCGACTCGCCGTTGAGCGACGATTTCCTGGGCAAGGTGATGGCCGCCACCGGATCGAGGCCGCTGTACTGGCCGTTGCAGGAGTTCATCTACGCCAACGGCGAGCTGGACGAGCCGATCCGCTGGGCCGCGCAGCGCGTGCGCGACCGGCATCCCGAATTCGCGGGGGACCGGCGGCCGATGCTGTTCACCGGCGAGGCGATGTTCCCGTGGATGTACGAGCAGCAGGCCGCGTTGCGTCCGTTCCGGGCCGCGATGGATGTGCTGATGGAGGATACGCGCTTCGGACGCATCTACGACGCCGACCGGCTGGCCCGCAACGAGGTGCCGCTGCAGGCGGCCGTGTACTTCGACGACATGTACGTGGACTCGGGGCTCCAGCTGGATACGCTGAGCCGGGTCGGGCGCTCGCACTACTGGGTGACCAACGAGTTCGAACACGATGGGCTGCACGGGTCCGTCGTGTTCCGCCATCTGTATGAGGAGGCGCTGAACCGTGGCGACTTGGAGGAACTGTTCTGAGTCGGAGGGACGGTATCTCCGGCCGCCGTGCGGCTTCCCTCGCCGGAGGGAGAGGGGTTTCAAGGATTGACGAGAAAGGATGAGGATATGCCTTTGCAGGATGTGACCGTCGGATTCATCGGATTCGGCAATATGGGGCAGGGCGTGGCCCGCGGCCTTGTGAACGGTGGCGTGGTCGGTGCCGGCAACATCGTGGCCTACGACATCGACCGCGACCGTCTCATGCGCGACACCACGCAGCTCGGCGCGCGCGCCGCCGCCAGCGCGGAGGAGACCGTCGCCGAGTCGGATGTCGTCGTGATCGCCGTCAAACCGAACCTGGTCGGCGAGGTCATGACCCCGCTGGCGGACGCCCTGGACGGCAAGATCGTCCTGTCCATCGCCTGGGGCATGTGGAACGACCAGCTGGAGGCCATCATCCCCGGCACCAGCCACCTGTCGGTGGTGCCGAACCTGCCGATCGGCGTGGGCAGCGGCGTGCTCGTCGTAGAACAATCGCACACGCTGGAATACGAGCAGATGGCGCTGGTCCGCTCCCTGTTCGAGCCGATCGCGTTGCTGGAAACCGTCGACACCGCACACATGTCGGTTGCGGGCATCGTCAGCAGCTGCGCGCCCGCGTTCACCGCCGTCTACATCGAGGCCCTGGCCGACGCCGGCGTGAAATACGGGCTCAGGCGCGACACGGCCTACCGGCTCGCCGCCAAGATGGTGGAGGGCACCGGTGCGCAGATCATCGAGGAGGGCATGACCCCGTCCGCGCTGAAGGACGGCGTGTGCTCGCCGGGCGGCGCCACCATCAAGGGCGTGGTCGCGCTCGAACACGCGGGGTTCCGCGGGGCCGCCATCGGCGCCATCGAGGCCGTGCAGGGCTGAAGGTAGGCTGGAGGGCATGTCTCTTACCATTGGAATCGTCGGCTTGCCGAACGTGGGCAAGTCCACACTGTTCAACGCATTGACCCGCAACAACGTGCTGGCGGAGAACTATCCGTTCGCCACCATCGAGCCGAATACCGGCATCGTGCCGCTGCCGGACGACCGTTTGCCGGTGCTCGCCAAGCTCGTGCACACCGAGAAGATCGTGCCGGCCACCGTCACGTTCGTGGACATCGCCGGCATCGTCAAGGGCGCGTCCGAGGGCGAGGGCCTGGGCAACCAGTTCCTGGCCAACATCCGCGAGGCCGACGCGATCTGCGAGGTCGTGCGCGCGTTCGAGGACGACGACATCGTGCACGTCAACGGCCGCGTGGACCCGGCGGACGACATCGACACGATCAACACCGAGCTGATCCTGGCGGATATGCAGACCATCGAGAACGCACTGCCGAAGCTGGAGAAGGACCTGCGCGGCAAGAAGGTCAGCCCGGAGTACGTGGCGGCCGTCAAGCAGGCCAAGGAGATCCTTGAGGCCGGCGAGACCATTGACCATGCGGCCGCGGACGGCCGGATCGACAAGGCGGACATCGCCGAGCTGCACCTGATGACCGCCAAGCCGTTCATCTACGTGTTCAACGTGGACGACGCCGAGCTGGGCAACGAGGAGTTCAAGGCCAAGCTGGCCGCCTCCGTGGCGCCGGCCAAGTCGATCTTCCTCAACGCGCAGTTCGAGGCCGAACTGACCGAGCTGGACGAGGCGGACGCCCGCGAGATGCTTGAGGATGCCGGGCTCAAGGAATCCGGTCTGGACCAGCTGGCCCGTGTCGGCTTCGACATCCTGGGCCTGCAGACCTTCCTGACCGCAGGCGAGAAGGAGGTGCGCGCCTGGCAGATCCACAAGGGCTGGACCGCCCCGCAGGCCGCCGGCGTGATCCACACCGACTTCGAGAAGGGCTTCATCAAGGCCGAGGTCATCTCCTACGACGACTTCGTGGCCGCGGACGGTTCCTACGCCAAGGTCAAGGAGGAAGGCAAGATGCGCCTGGAGGGCAAGGACTACGTCATGCGCGACGGCGACATCGTGGAGTTCAAGTTCAACGTAACCCACTAGGCTGGTATAGAATACGAGAAACGGCGTTATTTCAACGTTTTCGGGCTGTCGGAAACGCTGGGAACGCCGTTTTTTCGTGTTTTTACGACTCGCTGAAAATGGCGGTTTCTGCCACGTATCGGGCCGTTTGTGACTTTTTCACAGGTTGCGCGTGTAGGATGGTCACCATCAAAGCGACAATGGAACAACGTTTAAAAGGGGAGTACATCATGACGGCAGCATTGACAACTCCAACGATACGCAGAATCGGAAAGCCAGTCATGCTGACCGAGCATGATATCCAGCGTCGTCGGGCGACGCTGGAGGAAAAATACGGGGATGCCATGACTCTTCGTGCGAAGAAGGCGATGGGTGTCATCAGCACCGATGAGCTCATGGCACTTCAGCGTTTCGATGATTTCGATTACCTGGAAAAGGACTGACGTTGGCCGAGCACAGTGAAGAAGACCAGGCAACACAATTCGCCCAACGAATCGAAAATTTGCTTCAAGGTGTCCTCGGTGCCAATGACGATTTGTATACCGCCGCTCCTGAAGGCAGACGTGTGCGCGGAGGCGGAACTTCGTATGTCATACGCCAGTTATGCGAAAAGGGTATCCCGATCAATTCGGCCGGCGAGTGTATCCTCAAATTGTCGTATACGTTCCACTGCTCATGCAGACAGCCGGATGCGTGGCTTCAGGTGGACAAGTCATCAATCATGCTAACCGGCGAACCGGAACACATCCCCCTCCTTCGTTACGACTACGTCAGGTCGCCGTCTTCCGATATCCCCGCCGCTCACCTCAATGTCTACGGGTCAAACGATATGGCCAGCAGGCTTATGCTTGCATGCTATGGCGGGAAAAGAACAAGAAACAGGCGAAAGGAATATGTTGAAAAAGGAGCGTTCCCGACTTTTTCGTCGCTGCATTTTCCCGTAGGCGGGGATAGGCTTAGGCCTGGCCTTGAAGACATCCTGCAAATGGCGATATACGAATTCCATATCGATGTGGAACCGGATTGGGAAATAACGTTGAATGATAGCCGTGCGGAATACAGGAGTCGCCAGATAAAGGCTCTCGTCAGGGAGTTCCCTGATTTGGCGTATGAAGCGCTCATCGAAATCGGCTGCGACCTCACGGAGAAACCCGAACGCAGTGGACGTGACGACCGCCCCAGCATGCTGATCCGGTACTGATCAACCTCAAACGTCCTGGCTCTCGCAGGAGACAGGACAGGGCTTTTCGCTTGGCCTTGGATTTGACAACGCGAGGTGGTGCGAACCTCTATTACGATACGGCGCACACAATGTTGTTGAGATACTGGTCGGCGAGGCCGACGAACTGGCCCGTTTCCGCATCACGAATCGCGCCGGTCTCCGGATTTAACTATGGGTCTGCCTCGGCTGGTGCCGCGTGCCCGGGATCCGAACAGAATAACCTTCGTCGCGTCGGTATCGGCCGCGAACGCTACGTCTATAGGAACCACGCGTGGCCTCCTCATACGTTGCAGGTCTGTCGACCGCTGTTGCCGGGGCCGGTCGAACACAACATCAACTATATACAGTGTTCCGTCTGTGTCCCGAAACCTACAGAATATGCAACGGCGTCTGGCGCTGCCGGAGTCGAGCGGTTACAGTGGAACCATGAGGAGCAACGGCGCATGCCGCATATCGGGTGAGGTTGTGGAGAGACGATGAGGGTCTTCGACTTCGATGGGACGATCTACAAGGGCGAGAGCCTGTTCGACCTGTATCTGTTCAGCGTCCGTTACGAGCCGCGCGTGTTGAAATACATCGCACCGGTGGCCCAATGCGGCATCCGGTACAAGACCGGCCACGCCGAACTATCGACGATGGAACGCAAACTGGGGCGCGTCATCCGCCGGTATCTGCAGGATATCGACTCGTCGAAGCGCGTGTCCAGGCTATGCGGTTCCAACGCGTCGCCAACAGTTCCGTCGAAGCGCGGCGGCGATTCCGTCGCGGCCTCCCACGCGGGACTGAATGCGCTGTCGGAGGCGTTCTGGGAACGTAAGTTCCGCAAGATCAAGTCATGGTATACGCCCCAGCCGGACGATGTCATCGTCACCGCGTCGTTCGACCTGACGGTGGGCGAGGCCTGCCGCCGTCTGGGTGTCCGACACCTCATCGCCTCCACCATCGACCCGGAGACGCTGGAGATCTCCCACCTGAACTTCCGCACGAACAAGGCCAAACGGTTCCGCGAGATCTACGGTGACGACGCGGTCATCGACGAGTTCTACACCGACAGCTACCACGATCAGTCCATGATCGACATGGCCCGCACCGCCTATCTGGTCAAGGGCAACAGACTCATCCGCATCAAATGACCATGCGGCTCTCCGCCGCCAGGGTGGGATTCCATCTGCCGAACATGGGACGGCGGCGGTCTATTGCGCTTCGTAGCATTGGTTTGCGGCAACCGGTGCGAACGTGTTCACGCGGTGGGCGCGGCCGCCGGAAACCGTGGAACGGAAGAGTGCCGTCCTGCCGTGGGACTTTGAGAGACTAAGGAGAGGCGTTGGAACCGCAGGCGTATATGGTCACGCAGGGGGAGGGCTTCCCGATCGTCTTCGCGCACGGCATGGGCGTCGACCATCGGTCGCTGATGATGCTGGACCGGTATTTCCCGGAGCGGACGCAGCGCATCTACCTCGATCTGCCCGGGTACGGCCGCACCCCGGCGCTGGACGGCCCCGGCGGTTTGCCCGAATACGTGGACTGGTTCTGCGGCGCGATCGACGACATCCTCGGGCCTCGTGCGCCGTTCGCCGTGGTCGGCAACTCGATGGGCGGGGTGCTGGCTCGGGCCGTGATCGCACGCAAGCCGCGTCGTGTGGCGGGCGTCGCCCTGATCGCGTCGGTCATCGATCCGGTGATTGCGCATCGTCGCGTCGCCGAGCATGTGGTGAGCGAGCCGAACCCGGACCTGATGCACAAACTGCCGCTCGACCAGGTGCTGGACTTCATCCGCATGGGTGTCAACCAGTCGTTCGAGGCATGGCGGCGGTATCAGATGTATGTGCTGCCGGGCATCCGCGCCTTCGACCGCGCCGCGTACGCCAGGCTGGAGGCGCGCTATTGGCTGGCTGAGGACCCGGAACGTGCGTTCGGTATGTTCGAGGGGCCGACCGCCATCATCTGCGGGCGGCAGGATCAGATCGTCGGCTATGAGGATCAGGAGGAGATCCTGCCCCACTATCCGAACGCGCGGTATGCGGTGATCGAGAACGCGGGGCACAATGTCTACGTGGACCGGCCCGAACAGGTCGGCGCATTGCTGCGTGATTGGGCCGAACTGCTGCCGATTCGTTAGGAGAGGGATGGAACAGTTCACGGTGGTGTTGGACCAGCTGATCGGATTCGCGATCATGCTGGTCATCGGGTATATCTGCGTCAGATGCAAGGTCTACGGCGAGAAGGCCCTGGAAGGCATCTGCCAGCTGATCCTCAAGGTGGGCATACCGCTGATGGTGTTCTCCAACGCTACGGCGGGCGCCACGCGCGACGACCTGTTCGAATCCGGCGTCATCCTGGTGTTCCAGGCCGTCATGTACGTGCTACTCATCTCGTCCACCTGGCTGATCGCCAAGGTCATGCGCCTGCCGGTGGACCGCGGCCACATATTCCAGGCGGCGTTCATCTTCGGCAACGTCGGGTTCATCGGACTGCCGTTGCTCATCGCCCTGTTCCCGGAGCGCGGCGCGTTGTTCTACTCCCTGATGGCGCTGCTCGACCAGTTCCTGATGTGGACGTACGGCGTCTGGCTCACCCGCTCCGAACGGACCCGCCGCGAACGGCCCGCCGCATCGTTGGCGCAGCAATTGCGCGGGTTGCTGAGCCCCGGACTGGTGTCCGTGATCGTGTCGTTGCTGGTCATCCTGATCGGCATTCCGATCCCCGAAGACATCAACACGCCGCTGCACACGGTCGGCTCGATCTCCACGCCGCTGTCGCTGATGTACATCGGCGGGCTGTTCGCGCTGCGCGACTGGAAGACCACGCTCAAGCAGCCCGAGGTGTATGTCGGCATTGTGGTCAAGATGCTGATCATTCCGATCGTGCTGTTCGCGCTGCTCACCTTCGTACCGCCGATGCTGGGCTTGGGGGCGATGAACGCGGATATGGTGCATGCGGTGACCGTGGTGTGCGCGATGCCGACGATGACGGCGCTTGTCATGTTCGCCGAGCGGGAGCGTAACATGCCCGAATACGCGGTCGGTCTGGTGCTGGTGACCACGGTGGCCAGCCTGCTGACGCTGACCGGCGTGTCCTATGTGGTGTTCTGATGCGGGATACTGGTGGTATGTTCGCGCTGTTGGAGACGCTGATCGCCGTCTATGAGACCGGGCAGTTCACCATTGCGGCCGACGAGCTCAAGGTCTCGCAGTCCACGGTGTCCTCGCGCATCGCCTCGCTGGAGGCGATGGTGGGCGCCCCGTTGTTCGTGCGGCACGCCAAGAGCGACGTGACCCCCACCGAAGCCGGCACACTGCTGTACCGCGCGGCCACACAGATCGGCGGCGTGTGGCGTGACGCCCGCGAGGAGATCGCCCGTACACGGGCGAACCGCGAGCCGTTCTCGATGTTGGTCTCCCATACCGCCGCCGCGGTGCTGATCCCCGCGGCGCTGCGCGCGACGCTCGGTGAATTGGGCCGATTCGAGATCGCCGTGGCGGCTTCGAACTCGGATGGCATCCTGGAACGGGTGGGGTTGAAGGAGGCTCATCTGGGCGTGGTCGAGAAGCCGATCATCAGCGAATCAGTCGAACGCGTCACCCTGTGCGAGGACGAGCTGGTGCTGGCCGGGGACCCCTCGGGCGTATGGCTGGTGCGCGAGCATGGATCCGGTGTGCGCTACTACACCGAGCTGTATTTCAAGACGGAGGGTATCGTGCCGACGCACGCCATCGAGGTGGCGAGCAACGCCTCCATCGTCGCCGCGCTGGCGGCGGGCGTGGGCTGCTCGATCGTATCGCGCGCCGCGTGCCCCGGCGGAGTGGCGGTGCATGATCTGGGGCCGGAATTCGTGCGGCGCTTCTACGCATTGATTCCCCGGTCCGGCCTGACCCGCGACCAGCGTGCGCTGGCCGATGCCGTCATTACGGCGTTGCGGGACGTCAGGCTGCGCTGAGAAGTCGGTTCGGCGTTCATGGCCCGGCGGGACGCATTCGCATCGAAAAACGTGATGATATTCATCGATACGTTCTATTTGACCGATGTTGGGACTCGTTGTTCAATGGAGGCATGAGAGAGTTCTGCACCAAGTGGTGGAAGCGCATCGCGACCACCGATATGTTGTTCATCGCCGTCCTGACGCTGATTGCCTCCTTCATCGGCACGTTCCTCAAGCAGTTCGACGGCTTCTCGCTGCTCGGTCCGCTGATCATCGCCCTGCTCATCGGCATGGTCATCCAATTCCCGATCCGTTCCCTCTACGTCGGCTCCAACGACTCCCGCAAGGCGGGCGTCAAGGACGCCGCCGGTCTGATCTCCAACAAGCTGCTGCGCCTGGGCATCATCCTGCTTGGCTTCAAGCTCAACCTGCAGGTGCTGTTCACGCAGGGCATCAAGTGCCTGCCGATCGCGGCGGTCATCGTCACGCTGGTCATCGTCGTGACCTATCTGATCGCCCGTGCGCTCAAGGTCAGCCCGATGCTCGCCATCCTGACCGCGGGCGGCACCGGCATCTGCGGCGCTGCCGCCGTCATGGGACTGTCGGGCTCCATCACCGTTCCGGAGGAGGACGAGGAGGAGAAGGCAGACAACGAGGTGATGGCCGTGGCCACCGTGGCCATCATGGGCACGATCTTCGCGCTGATCGAGATCGCGCTGTTCCCGGCGCTCGGCCTGACCCCCGCCCAGCAGGGCGTGGCCGCCGGCGCCAGCCTGCATGAGATCGCCCACGCGGTCGCCGTCGGCGGCGCCTTCGGCGAGGAGGCCCTGAACATGGCCACCATCATGAAGCTGAGCCGTGTGCTCATGCTGGTGTTCGCGGCCATCATCATCGCCATCTGGTGGGACCGCACGCACTCCACGGTCAAGCACGAGGGCAAGCGTAAGGTCGCCTTCCCGTGGTTCATGCTCGGCTTCATCGCCGCGTCGGTGCTGGGCACCTATGTGCCGTTCCTGACCGCCATCTCCGCCCAGCTGGTGGACGTGGCCTACATCGTGCTCGGCATGGCCATGGCCGCGCTCGGCATCAATGTGAACTTCAAGGCCATCGCCTCCAAGGGCGCCAAGGCCGTGCTCGCCAGCTTCATCGCCTCGGTGCTGCTGGTAGCGTTCGCGGTGTTGGTCGCCAAGCTGTTCTTCTGATTCGGGTGCCGTCCGCCGAATCCGGCGGCGCGGATCCGTTCCCGCAGGGGCCTTCCGATTCGTCGGAAGGCCCCTGTCCGTTATATGAGGGGCGGAATCGAGGGCTGTCGCCGATGCGTTCGCTCACGGTAAAACGATGGAAGCCCCGCCCTCCAAGGCGGTTGAACGGAGTGAATGGTCAAGGATACGAGCCCGGAAGGGCTCGGGGGCCGGCCGCAGTGGCCATCGTCTGCGGCGGACGGTCCTCTCCCACGTTGAAGGAGTATGTGATTATGGCTATGTTCCCTTCCCTGATACATGATTCCCTGTTCGGCGACCTGTTCGACGATCCGTTCTTCACCGGACTGCGCCGCGTCTCCGACACCCCGGGCACCGTGGTGTCCGGCAGCATGATGAACACTGATGTGCGCGAGACCGACAAGGGCTACGCCGTCGACATCGATATGCCCGGTTTCAAGAAGGAGGATATCGCGGTGGAGCTGAAGAACGGCTATCTGACCGTCAGCGCCCATCGTGATACGCACCACGACGAGAAGAACGACAACGGCCGCTGGCTGCGCCGCGAGCGTTACGTCGGCTCCTGCTCGCGCAGCTTCTACGTGGGCGAGAACGTCAAGGATACCGACATCCACGCCAGCTACAAGGACGGCACGCTGTGCCTGGAGCTGCCGAAGCCGGAGGCCCGGCAGCAGGTCGAGCAGAAGCACACCATCGCCATCGAGGGCTGATTGGCGGCTCGGTTGAACGCCGACGCATCGTAATGAACCGGTGAGGCCGGTGGACGTCCGAATCGCAGACGGATGCCCACCGGCCTCTTCCTGTTCCGTTCCCGCGTGCGTGCCGTGGACGGACGTGCGAGAAATCAAGAGCGGGCCCTGCTCCGATGCATTCCGGAACAGGGCCCCGCTTGTGGGTAAGTCTGGTTGACTCGGCCTTTTACTTGTTGAGCATGCGCTTGATGCCGTTCCACACGGTCTGGGAGAGCGCGTAGTGGCCGAGCGAAGGGTCGGTGGCGGCGAGCGGGGAACGCAGGGCCTGATCCATCATCTGCTGGTTCATCATGGTTGTTTCCTTTCGTTGTGGCGCCCGTCTTGGTCTGCGGGTGCCGTATTGGTGATATTCGATCTTCTGTTGTGACAGGCACAGCTTACGTCCTCCGAGCCGTCGGTTTCCTGCTGAGATTTCCAGAAAACTATCAAAAATATCGGGTATTCTTGAAATAAAGATAAAGAAATGGTGAAGAACGAAAGGAGGGGCGATGGCGGAGCCGGTGGTCAGCGAGGCCAAACTGCGCTATCTTGACTTCCTGAGCCGGGAGGACCGCGTGCGGCACCACCGGTATGTGGAGGAGATGAAGCAGTACGAGTTGATGAAGAACGGCGACCTCTCCGCCATTGGCGAGAGCGCGCGGCTGTGGACATCCGGCTTGTACGGCCATGTCTGCGACGACCCGCTGCGCAACGCGAAATACCTGTTCGTCACCTCGATCACGCTGGCCACGCGGTTCGCCATCGAGGGCGGCATGGACGAGGAGGACGCCTACAACGCCTCCGATCTCTACATCCAGGACGTCGACCGCTGCACCACCACCGATGAGGTGCGCCGGCTGCATGCCGATATGATGACCTTCTTCACCTGGGCCATGGCCGACATGCAGCGCGGCGAGGTGCATTCCACCGCGGTCGTCGAATGCATGGACTACATCCGCTACCACCTGCACGAGCGCATCACGGTGCCGATGCTTGCGAACCACGTCCACCTCAACCCCACGTACCTGTCGGAACTGTTCGCCAGGGAGACCGGAACCACCATCTCCCGCTACATCGCCGATCAACGCATGGAGGCGGCGCGCAACATGCTCAGATATTCGCAGTATTCGGTCGGGGAGATCGCACAGATTCTGGCATACCGTTCGCCCAGTCATTTCGGCAAGGTATTCAAGGACCATATGGGCGTGACGCCGCGCGAATACCGCAACGCCAATGCCCAGGCCGGCATCTGGCCGGAATAGCCGGCTCCCGGGTTCGGCGCCATCAGGCATTCGGGCGTGCGATCCGGCCATGGTCGTCGGCGCGGTCGCGGTGCCGAAGGTGAACGCGGCATGTGCCTCCGGTGAATTCTGTACAGGCCCATCGCAAAAACGTGCCCGGTCGCGCCGTTGTTCGGCTACGGTGGAATCGGAACGGGTCCGCACGTCCGGTGCGGATCTGATCGATATCGGTACGGCAATCGACGAGTTCAGGAGGAGCGACCATGGGCATGCCGTTGGATCTGTATGTCATCCGCCACGGCCAGTCCGAGGCGAACGTCATCGTGCAGGCGGGGGAGCAGGGCGATAACTCCCTGTACACGCAGGATAACGTCACCGTACCGGACCGCTCGTGGCGGCTGACCGCAATCGGGCGCAAGCAGGCCGATTGCATAGGACGATGGCTGGTCTCCCAGCAGGAGTTGTTCGATCGGTACCTGGTGTCGCCGTATGTGCGCACACGGGAGACGGCGGCCACGATGGCGTTGCCCAAGGCGCGTTGGGAGGAGAGCCGCGTGCTGCGTGAGCGTTCGTGGGGTGAGATCAACACCATCACCCAGGAGGAGTTCCGCACGAACTATTCGCGCAACTGGATGTTCAAGCGCACCGACCCGCTGTACTGGCGTCCGCCGGCGGGCGAGTCGATCGCGGATGTGGCCGAGGACCGCGTCCATAACCTGCTGACCTCGCTGAACCGCAGGGCCGAGTCGGAATCGGTGGTGGCGGTGACCCATGGCGATTTCATGCTGGCGCTGATGCTCACGCTGGAGGACATCTCGGACGAGGAGTTCCTGCGCCGCGCGGACAGCCCCGAGTGGCAAATCACCAACTGCACCTGCCTGCACTACTCGCGCCGCGACCCGCATACCGGTCGCACCTCGCAGCGCGTCCGATGGGAGCGGACCGCGCGTCCGGTGCTGGATGAGCGGACCGGGCGCTGGGAGGTCAAGGTCGAACCGTGGCGCGAGTTCACCAAGCCCACGTTGTCCAACGGCGATCTGGTGGATGTGGTGCATTCGGTCGATCCCCACCTGTGAGCCGGATCTGGTCCAATAGTCGCAGTTGTACCATCGCGCTGCGGCTTTTGGCGCAGTTCTTCATCGTTATCCGGTCCTTTTGGCGCAGCAGCTTGGTGTTGCTGCGGCACAAGGGCTTGGGCGGCGATGGACTAGGCGTGTCGCTATACTATTCTGCGGCGCGCGGACGGAGTGTGCCGCGCTGAGAGAGTTCAAAGGAGATAAACAGATGAAGAATCTGTTCAGCTGGGCCATCCATGGCGATGGCAAGACGCTGCATCCGGGCGAGGTCGTCGAACCCGACGAGCGTCTGACCTGGGGCCGTACCGCGGGTATCGGCGCCCAGCACGTGGTGGCCATGTTCGGCGCGACCTTCCTCGTGCCGATCCTCACCGGCTTCGATCCTTCGACCACGCTGTTCTTCACGGCCATGTCGACCGCCCTGTTCCTGCTGATTAACAAGAACGTGCTGCCGAGCTACCTGGGTTCGTCCTTCGGCTTCATCGCCCCGATCGCCGCCGTCACCACGGCGAACAAGGGCCTGGCCGTCGCCAGCTTCGGCATCATGGTCACCGGTCTGCTGCTGGCCCTGATCGGCCTGCTCGTGCACTTCGCCGGCTCCAAGTGGATCGACGTGGTCATGCCGCCGGTCGTCAACGGCGCCATCGTGGCCATCATCGGCTTCAACCTGGCCCCGAGCGTGTGGAACAACTTCCAGCTCGCCCCCGACACCGCGCTGGTCACCCTGGTGGCCGTGCTGGTCATCTCCGTGCTGTTCAAGGGCCTGCTCGGCCGTCTGAACATCCTGCTCGGCGTCATCGTCGGCTACATCTACGCCTGCTTCCGCGGCCAGGTCGACTTCTCCGCCGTGAACGAGGCTGCGTGGATCGGTCTGCCGAAGTTCCACCTGCCGCAGGTCGACTTCTCCATCCTGCCGATGTTCATCCCGGTGGTGCTCGTGCTCATCGCCGAGAACGTCGGCCACGTCAAGTCCGTGGCGCAGATGACCGGCCGCGACTATGACGACAAGATGGGCACCGCCCTGTTCGCCGACGGTCTGGGCACCGCCATCGCCGGTTTCGGCGGCGGCTCCGGCACCACCACCTACGGCGAGAACATCGGCGTGATGGCCTCCACCAAGGTCTACTCCACCGCCGCCTACTGGTTCGCCTCCGGCTTCGCGCTGCTGCTGAGCCTGTGCCCGAAGTTCGGCGCGATCATCAACACGATCCCCGCCGGCGTGCTCGGCGGCGTGACCACGCTGCTGTACGGCATGATCGGCATGATGGGCGTGCGCATCTGGGTTGACAACCACGTCAACTTCGACAAGTCGCTCAACGTCATGACCGCCGCCATCGTCATGATCATCGGCATCGCCGACTTCACGTTCGCCATCCAGGGCGTGCAGTTCAACGGCATCGCCATCGGCACCATCGCCGTGCTCGTCGCCTACCACGGCCTCAAGGCCATCGGCAAGGCCACCGGCACCATCGAGAAGGACGATCCGGACATCAAGTGATGACGGTCCATCCGAACACGGATGACCGACTCCCGTGGGGCGGCCTGAACAAGCCGCCCCACATTCATATCCGCCATGTCCGCCTTCTCCCTGCGATGGGGAGAAGACGCATGGCCCGTGATCGACTTCGCCGACACCTCTCTCGCCGACCGAGGCGCACGCCGTCAGGCATCGGCTACCATGCTATGAGGTATTGGTCCTTGTCGGTGAAGCAACGCCGGTACACCAGCAGCATGATGATCGTGTCCGCCAGCAGGGTCAGCGCCGAGATCGCGGCCAGGATCACGAACTGGTACTTCGCCGCATCGAACGGGTCCCCGCCGGCGATGACCTGTCCCGCCATCATGCCGGGGATCGTCACGATGCCGCTCGACGCCAAGGAGGCCGTTGTGGGCAGCAGGCCGAGTCTCAACGAGGAGACGATCGACGGGCGGGCCGCCTCCCACGTCGTGGCGCCCAACGCCAGCATCATCTGGACCTCGTCACGCCGCTCCCGCATGCTTTCGAAGAACCGCGTCAACCCCACCGCCAGCGCGGACACCGAGTTCCCCAGCAGCATGCCGGTCAGCGGCACCACCAGCTGCGGGGAGTACCACGGCATCGGACGGACGATCAGTTCGGCCACCAACGTCAGCATCAGCAGCATCGTGATGACCAACGCCAGCAGCACCGGGCCGGCCATGCCCCGCGGCACGCCCTTGGCCCGGGACAGCGTGATCTGCACGCCGGCCCCCAGCATGACCACGATCAGCAGTGCCACCAGCCAGGGATTGTCGGCACGGATCACGAACCCGATGATCAGTCCCATCGCGCACAGCTGCAGCAACGCGCGGCAGGCCGACCACAGCAGCGTCCGTCCGATGCCCAGCCGCATCCGCCACGACACCGCGGCGGCCGCCACCACCATCAGCATGGCCGCCAGCAGTCCCCAGACGTCGATGGGGTAGTAGGTTCCTCCGTTCATGTCACGCCTCCTCTTCCGGCCGCGCAGTACCGGCCCGTGAACCATCGGGGTGCACGCCGTCAGGGTGCGTTTCGTCACCTTGCGTTCGACCGGCCCGTGAACCATCGGCATGTGCGGCGGCCTGCATATCGGTGCTGCCTGAATCAGGGGTTGCGTCGTTGCCATGCAGCCGACCGTCGCTCAACACCAGCGTGCGTGAGGCCGCTCCATCCGGTGGCCGGTGCCGTATACGGATGATCGCCATACCGTCATGCGCCGCCCGCGTCATGATTGCGGCGACCTTGGCCGCGTTGTTGTCATCCAATCCGGCGTCGACCTCGTCGGCCAGCAGCACCTTCGGACGGGTCAGCAGCGTACGCGCCAGCGCGACGCGCGCCGCCTGACCGCCTGACAGATTGTGCGGCGGCCGGTCCAGCTCGATGTCGCCGCAGCCCAGCGCATCCAGCATCCGGCTGATCGCCGCGTCGTCCAAACGATCGGCTGTGTGGCGGTCGGCACCTCGGAGCAATGACGGGAACCGTCTCCGGCCGCCGTCATGTCCGCCCTCCGCACCGTTCGGACCGCCGGCGCGAACGGCCAGCGTGAACGGCAGACGGATCGCCTCGGCCACGGTGCCACCGGTCAGGATGGCCTGCTGCGGCAGATAGGTGACCTGCGTGCGCCACTGCTGCGGGGTGAACACGGATGCGGGCCGCCCCTGCATGGTCAGATCGCCGGATGCGTGCGGATTGAGCTGCGCCAGCGCGGTCAGCAGACTGGACTTGCCGGAACCCGAAGGACCGGTCAGATCGACGATCTCGCCGGATTCGACCTGCAGCGACAGGTCGCGGAACAACACGCGTTCGCCGTCGGACGACGGCAGGGTGCAGAACAGGTGTTCGGCGCGTAATAAGGCTGTCATGTCGCCAGTGTAGGCGGGGTCGGTTCGGATGGGGTAATGGGATGTGTGTTGCCGGTGCGGTGCGTGCGGTGCGTCAGCGGGCGGTGCGGTGCGGCGGGCAGTCACATGTTCGCAGCCGGCACGGAAGCGATGCCGGAGTCGTACCGGTTCGATACAGTGAAGGGCGATTGGTTCCGGCAAGACAGGGAGGTCGTGATGGACAAGCGGATCGCAATCGTGACGGGCAGCGCGTTGGGACTGGGGTATGAGCTCACGCGGCAACTGATCGAACGGGGATGGTTCGTGTGCGGCGTGGATTTCAACGCCGCAAAACAGCAGGAGCTCGCCGAGGCGTTCGGCCCCGACCGCTATCGGGCGTTGACCGGCGACATCTCGGATGAGGCGTTCGTCAGGGCGGCGGTGGCCGAGGCCGCGTCGATCGGGCACATCGACCTGCTGATCAACAACGCCGGCCAGCCGTCGTTCAAGGTGCCGACCGCATACGAGGCCGCCGACGTGGACAAGTGCCTGAAGGGATTGAAAGGGATGATCCTGTTCAGCGTCGAGACGTTGAAGGCGGATGGCGAGCGAGACCTCAAGATCGCCAACGTCATGAGCACCGCCGCCACACGCGGCAACGCCAACGAATCCGTGTACTGCGCCACCAAGTGGGGCGAGCGCGGCTACACCGAAAGCCTCAAGGCCGCCTACAAGGGCACCAGCGTCAAGATCGTGGGCGTGTGCCCGGGCGGCATCGACACCGAGTTCTACCGCGACAGCCACGACTACGTGTCCGAGGAGAAGCAGCACACGTTCATGAGCCCGGCCGACTGCGCCAACGTCATCCTGTTCAACCTGGTCAACGACGCGAACCTGACCGTCTCCGACATCCTGATCGAACGCAACTACGTGTGATCGTATGCGTAACAGGCATAACGACCATGTTGATGCGGCATTAGCGATCCGAAGGGCATGCGGGTAGGAATGGAACCGTGTGGCTCCGTCCCCGTGCCGACGGATTCGACGGGGCCGATCAGGAAGGACAACACCATGAACAATCCCAGCCTGTTCCCGATGGGCGAACCGAACGACGCCTACGCGCGGTATTTCATCGGCCAGAGCTATCTGGCGCCATTGTTGAACAAGGAGATCGCGCTGTCGAACGTCACGTTCGAACCGGGGTGCCGCAACAACTGGCATATCCACCACAATTCCCCGCAGATCCTGATCGCCGTGGGCGGCGTCGGCTACTACCAGGAGTGGGGCAAACCGGTGGTCACGATGCAGCCGGGCGACGTGGTCTACGTGCCCGCCGAGACCAAGCACTGGCACGGCGCCACGCCGCACGCCTCGTTCGCGCATCTGGCGATCATGATTCCGGGCGCCGACGTGAGCAACGAGTGGCTGGAGCCGGTGGACGACGAGACGTACTACGCGCTCGATGCCGAGGCGGCCCGCGCCTGAACGATAGGGTGCGCTGAGAAGGACCGACGACGATATGGTCCGCCTGTGATATGAGTCGGGGCTTGCGGAATCGGTATCCGCAAGCCCCGACTCGGTCACCAACGGTTGATTGACGTTGTCTGACACCGGATTATGCCTGATGGGTGTCGTCGCTGCCGTTGTTCCCGTTGTCGTCGTTGCCGTTGCGGCGACCTGGCAGCAACGAACGCATCGCGTCCGGCACGCCGTCCTTGACGATGTCGATGAGGAACGACGAGACGAACACCGTGACCAGCGAGAAGGCGATGCGCTGCACCGGGATATAGGTCAGCGACAATCCCAGCACGGTCAGGTCGGTGAACAGGTAGGCGCGCGCCAGACGCCAATGCGTCAGATGCGAGATGACGAGCGCCAGCGCGTCGTCGCCGCCGCTGGAGCCGCCCTGGCGCACCACCAGTCCGACGCCGATGCCGACGAACACGCCGCCCAGCAACGCCGCCAACAGCGGCATGCCGGACAGGTCGGGCAGCATCGGCGGGAACAGGTCCCACAATCCGAAGAACAGCGACATCGATGTGGTCGATACGATCGACAGCAGGATGAACCTGCTGCCGAGGAACCGCCACGCCAGCAGGTAGCAGGTGATGTCCAGCACCGGCGTGGTGATGGACGGCGGGATGTCGAACCAGTGGTCGAGCAGGAGCAGCATGCCGAGCACGCCGCCCTCGGTGATGTCAACGCGCTGGTGGATGTTATGCAGCCCGAATGTGGCGATGGCGGTACCCAACATGATGAGCAGAATGCGCTTGAACGTCAGCGTTTCGGGGATTTTCCGCAACATGTCGTGGACCTTGGCCCATGGCATGGATATCACGTCCCTTGCAGATGCGAATCAAAGGTAATAATGCTAGTCGGCCGGATCGGTCATGCCGGCCGACACAGCAGTGTAGCACGTCCGCCTGCGAACGTCGCGGGCGGACGACGGGCTAGGCCCGTCGCCGGTCGCGTGCCAGACTGTCGGCGACGCCGACGACTACGCCGATGAACGCGGGGATCAGCCATCCGATCTGCAGGTCGTTGAACGGGATGGCGCCGACCAGCGCGTCCAACCAGCCGAACGATACGCCGAGCAGTGCGATAAGTTCGGCGCAGCAGTTGACGATGCTGACGATGCCGGCCAGCAGTACGGCCCAGAAGTAGACGCGCGGGAACCTGGAGGAGAAGACGCCGTGGACCAGCGAGAGCACCACCAGCACGATGGCGATGGGGTACAGCGCGGACAGCACCGGCACCGACACCTTGATGATGGTGTTGAGGCCCGCGTTGGAGACCAGGAAGCTGAACGCCGCGAAGATGGCGCTCCAGACGCGGTAGGACACCGGACGGCCCGCCACCGTGGGGAAGTGGCTGTGGAAGAACGTGCCGCAGGTGGAGATCAGCCCGGTGCAGACGTTGAAGCAGGCGACGACGAAGATGACGCCGAGGAACGCGGTGCCCACCGGCCCGAACGCGGAGTGCGAGAGATTCGTCAGCACGGTGGCGCCGGTGTCGGTGGCCGGGTCGACCGGGGTGATCGAGCCGGAGACCATGCCGATGAAGGCGAGCGCGCCGTAGATCGCCACGAGCAGGATACCGGTGCCAAGTCCCGCGTAGCCGGTTTCGCGGCGGTTCTGGGAGACGCTGGTGATGCCCATCTGCCTGACGTTGGCGGAGATGACGATGCCGAAGTACAGCGCCGCCAGCAGGTCCATGGTCTGGTAGCCGTCCAGGAACCCGCGGGACAGCTGCAGCTGCGCGTAGTCGCCGCTCGGTGCGGGGAATGCGTCGTGCGGGATGACCAGGCAGGCCACGAACAGCACGGCGATCATGACCAGCAGTAGCGGCCCCATGAACCGTCCCAGGGTTTTCGAAAGGATCTCCGGACGCTGCGCGAGGAGGAACGAGAGGATGAAGAACACCGCCGAATAGATGAGCTGCGTGATCTAGGTGGGGATGCCGGTCGTGAAGGGGACCACCATCATCTCGAACGAGGTGGTGGCGGTGCGGGGGATGGCGAAGCAGGGGCCGATGGTCAGGATGATGGCCAGCGCCAGCACGATGGCGAACCTGGGGGAGACGCGGTCGGCCAGGTATTCGAAGCCGCCGGCCGAGGATACGGCCAGCACGCCGAGCACCGGCAGGCCGACGGCGGAGATGATGAACCCGACGGCGGCCAGCGGTGTGGCCGATCCGGCCTGCGCCCCGAGGAACGGCGGGAAGATCAGGTTCGCCGCGCCGAAGAACATGGAAAAGAAGGTGAACGTGATCAGGATGCGGCTGCGAACATCCAGACGTTCCCGCGTGGTGTTGGCCGCCAATGGCTCTTCGCTGTCTTCTCTCATGGACACTACCGTAGTGCCCCCTCGTCCAAATAGTGGAATCGTCCGGCGCGCCCTGCATCGGGGAGCGCCGGACGATGTCGTCGCGGATTCGGTGCGCCGTCAGCGGAACGAGCGCAGACCGGCCGTCAGTCGCCGCATGCCCTCAGCCATGCGTTCGCGCTGCGTCGCCGCGTTGATGCGGACGAAATACCGCCCGTTGCCGCCGAACTGGGCGCCGGGGGAGAGCATGAGCCGCTGCTCGGCGAACAGGTGGTCGCACAGGCGCTCCGTGTCGTCGGTCAGCGCCGAGCAGTCGAGCCACAGCAGGTACGTGGCGTCGCCCTCGACCAGGGTGACGCGGCGGGCGGTATCGACCGATGCGTTGTACTCATCGACGGCGGCGCGTACCGCGCGCTTGTTCCCCGCCAGGTAGGCGCGCAGCTCGTCGAGCCAGGGGCCGCCCTCGGTGAACGCCGCCACCGCCGCCGTGATCGCGAACGCGTTCGGCTCGGCCACCTCATCGGTGTTCAGTCCGCGCCACACCTTATGCCGGAGCACGGGGTCCGGGACCATCACGGCGGCGGTCTGCAGCCCGGCCAGATTGAACGTCTTGGTCGGCGCGATGCACGTCACCGAGTTCATGCGGCAGTGCTCGCTCACCGAGGAGAACGGCACGTACCCGAACCCCGGATCGGTCAGATCGCAGTGGATCTCGTCGCTGATCACCGTCACATGATGCTCCCAGCACAGTTCGCCGAGGCGTGTCAGGGTGCCGCGGTCCCAGATCTGCCCGGAGGGGTTGTGGGGGTTGCACAGGATCATCAGCGTGGTCTGCGGGTCGGCCAGCTTGCGTTCCAGGTCCTCCCAGTCGATGGCGTACCGTCCGGCCGCCGCGTCGTACGCCAGCGGCGCCTCAAGCACGTTGCGGCCATTGTTGAGGATCGAGTTGAAGAAGATGTTGTACACCGGCGTCTGGATGACCACGTTCTCGGCCGGTGTGGTCAGCTTGCGCACCATGCTGGAGATCGCGGGGATCACGCCGGTGCAGAAGATCAGCGAATCCCTCTCGAAGGTCACGCCATGGCGGTCGCGCCACCAGCCGATATACGCTTGCCTCCACTCGTCGGGCACGATCGAGTAGCCGAAGACGCCGTGGTCGAGCCTGCGGCGCATCGCCTCACGGATCGGGGGAGCGGTCGTGAAATCCATGTCGGCCACCCACATCGGCAGCGCGTCGCCGGCCTCCTCCCATTTGAGCGAGTAGGTGCCGGAACGGTCGGTCAATGCATCGAAATCGTAGGTCATCGGTTCTCCTGTCAGCTGGGGGCAAGCGCCCTGCCATAATGCCTCATACCGGTGTGCGACGGCAAGGCGGATGCGTCGCGCACCGCGGGGGCGTTCAGCGGTCTGTGGTCTCGATGACGGTGGCCGCGGGGTCGATGCGCGCCGGATCGAGCGTGATCTCGTCGATCGAACCGGCCTTGATCCTGCCGCCGTCGGGGTTGAACACGCTGTCGATATGGCCTTCGATCTCGGCGTCCACCGTCGAATACTCGAACGCCAGGTTCGTGTGGTTGAGCCGGCAGCCGCGCATCACCAGATTGTCGATGTAGCACAGGCCCTGCAGGCTCTCGATCGTGCAGTTGATCAGCGTGAGGTTCCGGGCGTTCCACCCCAGGTATTCGCTGGTGATGAACGAGTCGCGCACGGTCACGTTCTCCGAGTTCCAGAACGCGTCCTTGGTGATGAGCCGCGAATTGGAGATCTCCACGTTCCGCGCGCCGTCGAACGAGTACCCGCCGACCAGCCGCAGGCCGTCCACCTTCATGTCCTCGCAGTTCATCGCGAAGTAGTCGCCGTGCACGGCCACGTCGTCCAACGTCACGTTGCGGCAGGACCACAGGGTCTCCTCGGCGTTCGGGAACTCCACATGCCGCAGCGTCACGCCGTTGCAGCGGCGGAAGTTCTTCGGCGCCACCACGGTCGAGTTCTCCACGGTGATGTCGTCCGTGTACCACACGCCGGCGCGGCCCATTTCGAACCAGGTGCATCCGCGCACGGTCACGTCCCTGCAGTACCACAGCGGGTACTTCCACTGGAAGGAGCTGTCGATCAGCGTGATGTTCCGGGCATGCTTGAGCGGGGATTCGCCGTCCGCGAAAATCGTGTCGACATAGGTCACGCCGTCCGCCGCGAACGCCGCGCGCTCGCCGGTCAGATACCCCTGCTCGACGCGGTCGGCAGCGTCGGCGGTCTTGCCGTTGTTGGGATTGGTGGGTTCGGTCATCATACGTCCATTCGTGATGGGGAATCGGGATTGTGCTCAGTAACGCTGCTCGGGATGATAACCCCGGCCGAGGCGGGTTAAGGGTCAAAAAGTGTGTCCGGAATCGCGGATTTTCACGGATTGACCTG
>ERZ1090860.266-NODE-267-length-32377-cov-28.509189_pt1 | contig 32377 bp, 29 predicted proteins | sample MGYA00478483_ERZ1090860 | MGnify/ENA primary metagenome ERZ1090860 (study PRJEB33644, sample SAMEA5815741) | chicken gut metagenome | biome: Chicken; feature: Gastrointestinal Tract; material: Caecum | place: Ireland | collected 2019-01-01 | study: A study of the...
GGTCAGTTCCTCGTTGACGATCTTGACCACCTGCTGGGCGGGGGTCAGGCTTTCCATGACCTCCTGTCCCATGGCACGTTCGGAAACCTGCGCGCAGAAATCTTTGGCAACCTTGTAGTTGACGTCAGCTTCCAGCAGCGCCATGCGTACTTCCCGCATGGCCGCCTTGATGTCTGCTTCATTCAGTTTGCCCTTGCCGCGCAGTTTTTTGAACACGCCCGAAAGGCGTTCGCTCAATGATTCAAATGCCACGGTGTGTTCCCTCCCTGTGGTCAGGTATTCAGACGTTTGAGAATAGCCAGGATCTCGTCCGTATCCCGGGTGATCTGCGGCACCGGCGTAAACAGGCCGGTGTTGCAGCAGCGGATTTCCATGACAAGCTGTTCCAGGCGGGCGAGATCGGCACGCTGGGCCGCGTCCTTTTCAGCATAGCCCAGGTTCTGCTCCATCTCGGTCAGCGTCGCTTCGCCATGTTTGATGGCATCCCGCACGCCCTGACGGGTGATGCCGTAATTTTCGGCAATCTCTGCCAGGGACAGGTCCTGATCATAATATTCGGTCAGGATGGCGCGCTGTTTTTCGGTCAGGACAGGGCCGTAATAATCCAGCAGCACCGAAAACGTCAGGTTTTTCTGGCTTTTGGGGGCCACGGCGGCGCCTCCTTCCCTTCGACAATGTAAAGTATTTTTCTTTACAGCAGATGAATTATAACACTCCGGGTCATTCCTGTCAAGCAAAATTCTGTGTCTGACGTAATTTTTTCCCCGGCACCAAACCTAAAGATCCTCCATTCCGGGATTTTCTATCCCGAAAAAGGTGCAAAGCCTGCCGTTTTATGATATAATAATGAAGTATCTGACAAAAAGCATCCAATTTTCCCGAAAGGACGGTGGAAGGCCATGGCCATCCTGCAAAGCTATTATCAGGATGTATATAAGTGTCCGGTGGTTCGCCTGTCCAGATATTCGGGGCGCCACGGTCTGCCCAGCGCCATTCTGGCATACCTGGATTTCGGCGGGGCGACCGGGACCTGCAAGGACGGCGTTGCAGAAACGATGCTAGCCTTTGCCACCGAACGCGGTACACTGAAGCCCGGTATGCCGGTGGTGGAAGCCAGTTCCGGCAGTTTTGGGGCTGCGCTGGCCGTGTCCTGCGCCACCACAGGGCATCCCTGCATCCTGGTAGTGCCCAGCAGCCTGCCGCTCTCCCGCCGCCAGCATCTGCAAAATCTGGGGGCGCGAATCGTGGTGTGCAGCGGCGGCGGGCGCAAAGCCCTGGAACGGGTAGCGGCCGACACCGCCAAGCGATACAACGGATACTATACCAACTATTTTGCCAACGATGACAACCCGGAATACCACCGCCGTGTGACAGGCCCCCAGATCCTGAAGGCCTGCAACGACTCCATCGATGCCGTGGTGATTGGTGTGGGCAGCGGCGGCACCATCACCGGTGTGGCCGAATACCTGAAAGCCTGGAACAGCATGATCCGCATTGTGGCGGTGGAACCCAGCGAATGTGCTGCCATTTCAGGCGGGTACATCGGGCATCACGGTATTTCCGGCATCGGGCCCGGATTTATACCGGAAAACTACAACCCTTATGTGGTTGACACAGTACTGACCGTGAGCACCGCTGATGCAGAACGCGCCGCCCGGGAGGTTTTGTTCTTTGATGGCGTGCCGGCCTGCACCAGCGCCGGGGCCACCTTGGCAGCTGCCGTACAGCTCATCGGCACCGGGAAGTCCACCCGGCCGCTCTGTGTTTTTGCAGGACGCCATACATATGGCTGACCAAAAAAGGCTGTAAGGCGCTTTTACTTTACAGTTATATCTGGCAGCGACCTCTCTTCCCCTCTCCTCGATATCTTTCAACAGCCCTCGGGTCTTTCGGCCCGGGGGCTGTCTGCTTTTCACGTCCGGAATAGCATACAGTCCCCTTTTCCGGCATAGGGTTTGGCAAAACGATCCTATGCAAGGGAGGTTTGTGTATGAAAGGCGACCCCGAAGAGCGTGCGGTGGAGGTGGGGCGGTATCTGGTGCGCAGCGGTGCAACAGTGCGGGCGGCAGCACGGGTATTTGGCGTAAGCAAAAGCACCGTCTGGAAAGATCAGACACGGCTGAGGCGCCTGAATCCCGGTCTGTGGGCAGAGGTACGAAAGGTACTGCAAAAAAACAAAGCCGAGCGCCATCTGCGCGGCGGTGAAGCCACCCGCTGCAAGTATCTGCAGGATGCGCGATGCCGCCATCCGCCCGACTTCACAAAAGTTTGACAGTCGCTTTACAGGGGGTTGCGCGGCTGTACCCTGGACAGTATAATAAAAGCAAGATGTGTATCCGTGCCGGACTGTTTGCCGGTACAAGAAAGGTTGTGTGGAACGATGAAACGCACCGATTATATCAGCTGGGACGAATATTTCATGGGCATTGCCCTGCTGTCCGCCATGCGAAGCAAGGACAGCAACAGTCAGGTGGGGGCGTGCATCGTCAGTCCCGAAAACAAGATTTTGTCTCTGGGGTACAACGGCATGCCCACCGGGTGCAACGATGACGATATGCCCTGGGAACGGGAAGGTCCGGCATTGGAGACCAAATACATGTATGTCTGTCATGCCGAACTCAATGCCATTCTGAACTCCGCCCACAGCGATCTGCGGGGAGCCCGGGTATATGTGACCCTGTTCCCCTGCAACGAATGCGCCAAGAGCATCATTCAGAGCGGAATCAAGGAGATTGTATATCTTTCGGACAAATACCATGATGCCGATATGAGCATCGCCAGCCGCCGCCTTCTGCGCATGGCGGGGGTCAGCTTCCGGGCCTACCAGCCCACAGGACGCCAGATCACCTTTACAGTCTGACAAAGGGGACGTTCAGGAATGAAAACTACCATCATCGGCATTGCTGGGGGCACCGGCAGCGGCAAAAGCACCCTGACGGCGCGGCTGCGGGAACACTTTGGCGAACATGAAGTGAGTGTCATCAACCACGACAGCTACTACAAACGTCACGATGAGCTGCCCTATGAAGAGCGCTGCAAGCTCAATTATGATCACCCTGATTCTTTTGACACCGACTTGCTGGTTGAGCACCTGCGCGCCCTGCGGCGCGGTGAAACGGTCCAGGTGCCGGTGTATAACTACTCCATTCATAACCGCAGCGATAAAACGGTGACGGTCTCCCCCGCGCCGGTCATTATTGTGGAGGGGATCCTGATCTTTGATTCTGCCGAACTGTGCAGCATGATGGATTTGAAGGTCTTTGTGGACACAGATGCGGATGTTCGCATTCTGCGGCGCATCGTCCGCGATGTGAAATCCCGGGGACGCACCCTGGACAGCGTAGTGAAGCAGTATCTGACCACCGTCAAACCCATGCATGAACAGTTTGTCGAGCCAAGCAAGCGAAAAGCCGACCTGATTGTGCCGGAAGGCGGACGCAACGAAGTGGCCCTGGATATGTTGATCAAATGGGTCGATAATCATTTACAGACCAACTGAACAAAAAGCCCGATGCTTCTCCATGAAGCACCGGGCTTTCCTTATTATATAGCAGCCGAGGGCAACAGAGGCAACCGCTCAGGCGCTTTCCTGGGCATAGACCAGCTGTCCCAGTTCCTGCATAGCGGCCACCACAGCCGGCGGAAAATCCACGTTCTGGTCGCCCTGGTCGGTCATGCAGCAAAGAATGTAAGGGTGTTCCGCATACACAATGGCAAAGTCATGGAAGGCATAATCCCAGCTGCCATACTTTTTGGCAGCTTCCACCCCTTCCGGTATGTACAGCGCCGTGTGTTCTGCATCCAGGAAGCAGTCCATCAGCTGAAGCGAGGTGCTGGTTTCCGTTCCGAAATACTGATAAAGTGCCTGCATCAGCAGACCGGCATCAGATACATTCATAATGCCCTGGATGCCGTCCTCCTCCGTCATGGAACAGGTATACGGAGCATGAAACCCAAGATCGGCCAGAAAATCACAGAATCCGCTCTCTTCATTTGCCGGCCAGGTTGCCACCAGCATGTCCATGGCGTTGTTATCACTGACTGTGATCATCGCATACATGACATCCCAGGCCGGGATCATGGAAACGCCGTCATAGGCATCCAGTTTGGTGCCGGCCAGCGTGCCGAAGGAGAAGGTATTCCGCACATCCCCTTCCATATCCAGCACGCCTTGCTCCGCCTGCTCACACAGCCACAGTGCATACGCCGCTTTCAGCGTACTGGCCGGGTAATATTCTGTTTCCGTATTATATGTATACACGGCCCCGGTTTCCAGGTCCTGCGCATACACGGAAAAGCCGCTTGGCTGCTGTGCGCAGAAAGCATCCAGCGTTTCCACATCCCACCCCGCAAAGGGTGTGGCCGTTACAGCCGGTGTTGCCACGGCTTCCGGCTCATCCTCCGGCTCACTGACCGGCGTGGGCAGACTTTCCGAAAGTTGTGTACTGGCCGTCTGCTCTGTATCTGTTTCTTTTTCCGGCCGCAGCAGAGGAATCAGTTCCCGTGCGGTAAAAGCCAGCACCACTGCAGCCGCCGCCAGCCCCAAAAGCGCCAGACCGGCCCGCGGCTTTTTGGTTTTTGTTGACATCATCATCCACATCCTTCACCCATCTATTGTATCCCACACGGTTCCATATAGCAATAATACCTTTCGATTGTATCGGTTTTGTTTGCAAAATGTGTGAAAATGGTGCAACCGACAAAAAAATCTCCTGCCGGGAATCCCGACAGGAGATCTGCCTCAGTTTATGGGAAGATTACCAGAGATTGACGACCTCGTTGTACAGACCCTCATAGCTCTTGGCAGAGTTGGACCAGCTGAAGTCGCACTCCATGGCACGGCGGACCAGAATCGGCCAGCCATCCTTCTGCCAGTATCCTTCCTTGGCACGCCAGCAAGCTTCATACAGCTCATGGGCATTGTAGTTGGCAAAGGTAAAGCCATTTCCGTACCCGTCACCGGAGTCGTGAATGGAATCCCGCAGACCGCCGGTCTCGCGCACCACCGGAATGGTGCCATAGCGGCAGGAGACCATCTGGGCCAGACCGCAGGGTTCGGAGCGGGACGGCATCAGGAAGATATCGGCACCGGAATAGATCCGCTGGGCCAGCTTGGCATTGAAGCCGATGTACACACCCACACGGCCCGGATGACGGGCGCACAGTTCGTTGAAGAAGTTTTCGTACTGTGCTTCACCGGAACCGAGGATGACCAGCTCAATTCCCTGCTGCAGCAGGCCTTCGGCGATGGAGCGGACCAGATCCACACCCTTATGGCCCACCAAACGGGTGACCATGGCCATGACCGGACTGCCGTCCTTGTTCAGGTTCATCTCATCCTGCAAAGCTGCCTTGCAGGCCGCCTTGCCTTCCTGGAAGGTATCGACATCATAGTTTTTGACGATATCGGGGTCGGTGGCCGGGTTAAACACGTCCACATCAATGCCGTTGAGGATACCGCACAGCTTGTACTGTTTCTGACGCAGCAGACCATCCAGGCCATGGCTGAACCAGGGATCCAGAATTTCCTGGGCGTAGGTAGGGCTGACAGTGGTGACCTTATCGGCGGTCTCGATGGCGCCCTTCATGAAGTTGGCACAGCCGTCGTACTCGACCACATGGGCATCCCGATTGCCGATACCGCAGGTATCTTCCAGAATATCCAGACCATACTTGCCCTGATAGGCAATGTTGTGGATGGTAAACACCGTCTTGATCCGGTTGAACTTGTCCAGGTGACGATAATACAGGTTCAGGTATACCGGCGTCAGTGCGGTCTGCCAGTCGTTGCAGTTGATGATATCGGGCTCGAAATCCGTATAGAACAGCATTTCCAGAATGGCGCGGGCAAAGAAAGCAAAGCGCTCGCCATCATCATAGAAGCCATACAATCCGCTGCGCTTGAAGTAATATTCGTTGTCGATGAAGTAGAAGGTAACGCCGTCATACTCGGCCTTGAACAGGCCGCAATACTGGCTGCGCCACCCCACCGGCACACTGAAATTGGTGACATAAGTCAGGGTGTCCTTGAACTTCAGGTCATTGTACAGCGGCATCACCACACGACAGTCGATACCGTCCCGGACAAGAGCTTTAGGCAGGGCACCAGCCACGTCGGCCAGACCGCCGGACTTGGCATATGGGGCTGCTTCGCTGGCTGCATACAAAATTCTCATGGTTGGGTAGCCTCCTTGCGGATCTATCACGCGCAATGCGCGGAGAAGTAGAAGTAAAAGAAAGGGCGGGAGACTCCCCCGCCCTCTCAATCAGGCGCGGCCGCCGGGGAGATGTGGCGGCCCGCCTTTTTGAGCGATCAAACCGTGTGGTTCTTGGCAACGAACACCGGGAACGAATCGGTGCCGCACAGCTGCTTGCCGGTGGTGATATGAACGTTCTTATCAGTCACGACATATTCAACGGAGCAGTTTTCTTCCACAATGGTATCCTGCATGAGCACGCTGTTCTTGACCACGGCGCCCTTCTTGACAACGCAGCCGCGGAACAGCACGCTGTTCTCGACCTCACCCTCGATGACGCAGCCGTCAGCCAGCAGGCTGTTCTTGACCTTGCTGCCGCTGATGTAACGGGTGGGGTTATCATCACGAATCTTGGTGTAGATGGGGTTGGCGGGGTCAAACAGCTGATCGACGTTATCCGGCTGCAGCAGGCGCATATTCTCGTCGAAATAGCTCTTCATATCCGCCAGACGGGCGGCATAGCCGGTAAACTCATAAGCCTGGACGTTCAGCAGGCTGAGGTTGCGGGCCAGGATATCCCGTTCAAAGTAGACCAGACCGCGGACAGCAGCGTCACGGACCAGCTGGATCAGGCTTTCACGCTCGATGACATACAGGTTCATGGACAGATTCTGCATGCCGGGACGATAATCGTTGGACAGCAGTTCGGTCACACGGCCGTTGGCATCCATCCGGATGGTGTAGTTGTCATTGCGGGCACCATCGGGAATTTCCGCACGGTTATAAACCATGGTCACGTCGGCGCCGCTGTTGATATGCGCTTCCAGCAGCTTGTTGAAGTTGAAGTTCATGGCGATGTGGGAGTCAGAGAGAATGACATAGCGCTCTTTCTGTGCAGCCAGCCAGGTCAGCACACTGGCCAGTGCATCCACGCGGCCGGAGTACAGCTTGACGCTGCGCTCTGCAAAAGGCGGGATAATGTTCAGACCACCGCGCTTGCGGGTCAGGTCCCATTCACGGCCGGCTCCCAGATGGTCCATCAGGGAGTGGTAGTTCTTGCGGACGATGATCGACACATTGTCCACGCCGGAGTTGGCCATGTTGGACAGAGTGAAGTCGATCATACGGTAACGGCCCGCAAACGGGATGGAGGCCATTGTGCGCTCCGCCACCAGTTCGGGGACAAGGTTATCATAAGAGTTGGCGAAAATAACGCCCAGAGCATTTGCGTTGCTGCTTACCATTGTTCCTCACCATCCTTTACATCATTGGAGACCATTGCCTTGGGGCCCACCGTTGCGCCCTTGCCGATCTTGACGCCGGCGCCCAGAGTTGCCACATCGCCGGGTTCGGCAATGTTCAGGCCGCCTTCGGGCATCTTGCCGACGGTTGCACCTTCTTCGATGGTGCAGTTCTCGGCGACGATGCAGTGTGCCACGGTAGCGCCGGCCTTGATGACCGTACCGCCCATGACAACAGCGGCTTCGACCGTTGCGCCCTTTTCGACCACAACGCCCGGGAAGAGGATGGAGTTCTTGACGGTGCCGTTGACCTTGCAGCCTTCGGTGACCATGGAGTTTTCAATGTCGGCATCCGTGCCGATCTGCTGGCAGGGACGGCCGGAGTTGCGGGAGTAAATCTTCCAGTTTTCATCAAACAGGTTGATGCCGGAATGAGAGGGATCCAGCACTTCCATGTTGGCCTGCCACAGGGAGGAAATGGTGCCCACATCCTTCCAGTAGCCGCTGAAGCGGTACGCATACATGCGGCGGCCGTCTTTGAGCAGTGCGGGAATGACGTTCTTGCCGAAGTCATTTTCGGAGTTGGGATCCGCTTCGTCGGCGATCAGGTAGGCCTTGAGCACATCCCAGTTGAAGATGTAGATACCCATGGAAGCCAGATTGGACTTGGGATCCTTCGGCTTTTCCTGGAACTCATTGATACGGTCATCGTTGTCGGTGACCATCAGGCCGAAGCGGGAAGCCTCGCTCCATGGCACTTCCATGACGGCAACGCTGAACTCGGCGTTCTTTTCCTTGTGGAAGCGCAGGAAATCGCTGTAGTCCTGCTTGCAGATCTGGTCGCCCGACAGGATAATGACATACTGCGGATCATACCGATCGATGAAGGAAATATTCTGATAAATGGCGTTGGCAGTGCCCTTGTACCAGTCAGAGCCGCTGGCCTGCTGATACGGAGGCAGAACATGTACACCGCCATGCAGGCGGTCCAGGTCCCAAGGCTGACCGTTGCCGATGTATTCGTTCAGAACCAGCGGCTGATACTGGGTCAGGATGCCAACCGTGTCAATGTCGGAGTTGACACAGTTGGAAAGCGGGAAGTCGATAATGCGGTACTTTCCGCCAAAGGGTACCGCCGGCTTGGCCAGCTTCTGGGTCAGCGCATACAGGCGTGAGCCTTGTCCGCCGGCCAGGATCATTGCGATCATTTCTTTTGCCATAATGTTTCTCCCCTTAAATATGGTATTTGCAGTGGATCAAATATTTCCTTCCATCTTTTCAGACGGTTTGGACTTGGATTTGCGCGTACGGGTCGATGCAGTGGTCTTGCGCGCAGTGGGCTTTGCCGGCTTTTCCGCCTTGACAGCCTTTTCTGCCTTGACAGCTTTCACCGGTTCTTCCTCCGCTTTCTTCGCGGGCTTTTTGCGGGGCGCGGGCACGCTGAAATACATCGTGGACAGCGGCGGCAGCGTCAGGGTGATATGCTGTTCAAAGCCGTGCATGGCGCCCTTCTTGCTGCGGACCGTACCGTTGGTAACGCCCGAACCGCCGTACTTGGCATCGTCGGAGTTCAGAACTTCCTTATAGCTGCCGGCGTTGGGCACGCCCATGGAGTAGCCTTCCCGCAGGACAGGATTGAAGTTGCAGACGACAAGGACCATCTTGCCCTTGGCGTCCCGACGTAGGAACGCAATGACACTCTGCTGGTTATCGTCCGGCACAATCCACTGGAAGCCTTCCCAGCTGTAATCCACCTGCCACATGGCCGGCGTTTCCAGATAGAACTTGTTCAGATCGCGGACATAACTCTGCAGCTGGTGATGCTTGTCGTACCCGAGCAGCATCCAGTCCAGCGGTTTATTTTCATCCCACTCAATGAACTGGCCGAACTCCTGCCCCATGAATAGCAGTTTCTTGCCCGGGTGCGCGGCCATGTAGCCATAGAAGGTACGCAGATTGGCAAACTTCTGTTCGTAATCACCGGGCATCTTGTTGATCAGGCTGCACTTGCCATGCACAACCTCATCGTGGCTGATGGGCAGCACAAAGTTTTCACTGAACGCATAGAAGAAGCTGAAGGTGACCTTGCCGTGATTGCCGGCACGGAACAGCGGGTCCGTCTTCATGTAGCTGAGCATGTCGTTCATCCAGCCCATATTCCACTTGAAGTTGAATCCCAGGCCGCCGTCCGCGGCAGGCTTGGTAACCAGAGGCCATGCGGTGGATTCTTCAGCGATCATCATCTTGTGGGGATAGCGTCCCAGAACGGTGCTGTTGCACTTCTGCAGGAAGGCAATGGCTTCCAGGTTTTCCTTGCCGCCGTTGACGTTCTGTTCCCACTCGCCGTCCCGACGGTTGTAATCCAGATACAACATGCTGGCCACCGCATCCACACGCAGGCCATCCACATGGTACTGCTCGATCCAGAACAGCGCGCTGGAGATCAGGAAGCTCTGCACTTCCGGCATGCCATAGTTGAACACCATGGTGCCCCATTCCTTGTGCTCGCCGCGGCGGGGGTTGGGGTCCTCATAGCAGGGCGCACCGTCGAACATATACAAACCATAGGCGTCCTTGGGGAAATGGGCGGGCACCCAGTCCAGAATCACGCCGATGCCGGCATTGTGCATCTTGTCCACAAACGCCATAAAATCATGGGGCGTACCGTAGCGGCTGGTGGGTGCATAGTAACCTGTGACCTGATACCCCCAGCTGCCGTCGAAAGGATATTCGGTGATGGGCAGCAGTTCCACATGGGTATAGCCCATATCCTTTATGTACGGAATCAGCTCGTCCGCCAGTTCGGAGTAGTTGTACGGCACACCGTCCGCCTTCATCTTCCAGCTGCCCGCATGCAGCTCATAGATGAGCATCGGCCCGTTGATCACATCACGTTTTTTCTGCTCTTCTTCCCAGGCGGTATCATCCCAGGCGAATCCGCTGAGTTCATAGACTTTGCTGCCGTTGGAGGGGCGGGTCTCGGCGTGGAACGCATACGGATCAGCCTTATAGACCAGTTCATCCGCCGGGGTGGTAACACAGTATTTGTACACGTCAAACTGCTTGATCCCCGGAATGAACAATTCCCAGATACCGTCATCCACCTTCTGCATCGGGTGGGCGGTGGGCATCCAGTCATTGAAGTTCCCCACTACCGAAACAGCCTTTGCATGCGGAGCCCACAGGCGGAACACACATCCCGCCTGACCGTCCTGCTCGCAAAGGTGTGCGCCGAAATAGCGGTAAGCCTCCATATTATTGCCCTGCTTGAACAGATAGATCGGCAGGTCGGAAGGTTTTGGCACCTTTTCTTGCTGTTTCAATTTGATCTCCCCTTACAAAACCATGCTTTGTGTGGTTCTGCTGCTGCAGATCCACTGATTTTTGTGGTTCTATTGATTCTATATTACCCGTTTCACACAGGAATTTCAAGACTTTTCTGTAATAAACCGCTAAAATTTTATCAAGCCTGCCTGTCGATTTGTGCAAAATAGTCATTTATCATGTTGCTTGATGACATTATGCAACGAAAAAAGCGCCTGCAGCGCACTTTTTGTCAGAAAAGCACGCTGCAAGCGCTGTATTCATCACGAACCGAGAATATAGTAAGGATTGGTACCTTCGTATTTGTTCCGCCGGTCCCAGGCGGTGTGGGTCTGCAGGTATTCCGTCCAGGCTGCGTAACCGGCAGGGCCCATATGGATACCGTCGCTGGTCTGGTATTCGTCGATCTGGCTTCCGTCGGGATAGGTCAGGGCTTCCTGGATATTGACGAAATAGCACCCGCGGGTCAAAGCTATGTTGGCCAGCATATTGTTGATGGTCTGGATACGGGCGTTGTCCAGACCCGGCTTGGTCTGGACAACCGTTTCCTGCACGCCGGGAATGGCCTGGATATAAATGGCCACACCAGGCAGGTTCTGCTGCAGGATCTCGATCATCTTGTCATAATAAGCAACAAAGGAATCCTCGTTGCCCTGATTAACCAACGCATTGGTGCCGAACAGCACATACAGGAAATCCGGCTGAGAAGCCACCACGGCGTCCAGGGCCGCCTCGTCCACATTGCGGGCGTAGTCATGCACCACTGCATTGTTGACGATGATCTGGGGGCCTGCACTGCGGTATCCCCTGACCTGGGCATTGGTAAACCCGGTGGCGTAGATAGCCATGCCTTCGGTAATGCTGTCCCCCAGGAAGGTAGCGGTGTTGAAATGCTCCCTGGTCACACGACCGGACTGGGGCAGCGCCACCATTCTGGCATCGGTATTCAGATATTCAAAGTCGATGGTCTGTTCCACCGGCTGGCTGGTATCCCAGGAAGCGTTGTCCACCGCCGGCAGAAGGCGCTGCGGCGCATAGGGCGAAGCACTTTCCGGACTGGCCGCCGTTTCCGTGGTGGCAGGGGCCGGAGACGCTGTTTCCGACACGGCCGTTTCCGGCGTGCTCCCCTGCGGCGGTGTATCATTCTGGCTGCGGAACCAGAAATACCCGGCAGCCGCGCACAACAGAGCCATAACAATCAAAAGCGCGATCACAGCCTTGCGGCGGCGGCGCTGGCTTTCCACTTTTCTGCGATAGTAATAATAATCTGCCATAATACAGAGATCTCCTGTGGTTGTGCACGCCTTCTGCATGCAGCATAACAAGTACATGAGGTATTATACCTCTTTTTCCATCACCAACGCAAGGGAAAAACCCGCCCTCCCCTACCTTTTACAATTTTGTGCGCTGAATCGAACGCTTGACGGTTTTGCCGTGCCCCCGTATAATAAAGAGAGAGAAACCAATACTTGGTATAGCGCGCCTGTGTTCTGCACCGGTGCCGGGAGGGTTTGCCATGGCATGGATGATTGTATCCGACACTTCTTGTGACATCCGGGAACTGACGCCGCTTTCTGCAGGAGTGCAGTTTGCACTGGTCCCGTTCAAAATCCGCATCGGGGAGCGGGAATATGTGGACCTGCCCACACTGAATGTGCCGCAGATGATCCAGGCGATGACCGACTACAACGGTGCCTCTTCTTCCGCTTGTCCCAGCCCCGAGGAATGGGCCGAGCGTTTTCTGCAGGCTGACCAGGTCATTGCCATGACCATCAGCAGCAATCTTTCAGGCAGCTACAACGCCGCTGTGGCTGCCCGGGAGATGGTGCTGGAAGAACACCCGGAAAAGAAGATCTTCATTCTGGACACACTGAGCTGCGCCGGCGCACTGGCTTCGGCGGCCGCTCTGGCCAACCGTATGATTGGAGAAGGCGCCGGGTTTGAGGAGATCTGTCAGGCCCTGACCGAGTTCAGCAAGGAAGGCCACATTCTGTTTGCTCTGGCCAGCTTTGACAATCTGGCCAAAAATGGCCGCGTTTCCAAGGTAGTCGGCTTTATCGCCGGACGACTGAACATGCGGGTGCTGGGCAAGCGCACCGCCGACGGCAAGATCGACTTTTTCTTCAAGACCCGCGGCGAACCCCGGGTACTGGCCCGCATTCTGGAGCAGATGGATCACGATGGCTTCGACGGTACCCGTCCGGTGCTCATCAGCCACTGCAGCAACGAGAACGCCGCCGCCCTGCTGACCCACGGCATCCGTGCCAAATGGCCGGAAGCCAATGTACAGGTAGTCCCCTGCGGCGGTCTTTGCAGCTTCTACGCGCAGGAGCAGGGCATTATCATTACCTACTGAGAAACCACCAGCACACCCCCGGAGAGGCTCTCTCCGGGGGGTGTTTTTATACTGTGGCGGGCATTATTGCCCCAATTCGGCAAAAGCCTGTGCGCAGCGGTCCAGCCACAGTTTCTCATACTGTGTCTGCCCCACCACACGTTTCCTCAGGTCCCCCACCGTACAAACGCCCTCGTCCCTGCACCAGCCAATGGCCGTACGGTAGGCCTTCTGTCCTTCCGGGCCCACCACCATTTCATCCGTATCATAACAGACCGGACAGGGCAGCCCCAACAGCAGCAAAGCCAATGCCCGCGTGTGGCCATCGGTCAGGGTGAGAAAACCGTCACCGAAATCATGCACCGGAAGCGGGCGGCAAGCGTTCAGGGTCGCCGGCGTGAGCCACGCCTGTACCGCCTGCAGCTTGGTACGGCTGACGTACAGCTGGCTGACATGCAGCTGTGCCGGTTGTATCCGGCGGACACCGTCAAACAGCTTTTCCATAAATGAAACCGCCCTTTCCTTTTTCCGTATAGTTTGCAAAAGAAAAACCCGAACGATAAATCGTTCGGGTTTTTGGTGGGAGCTGGTGGATTCGAACCACCGAAGCATTACGCAGCAGATTTACAGTCTGTCCCCATTGGCCACTCGGGAAAGCTCCCATCTATTCAGTTTCGCGCCGCTCGTTTGTGCTCACCTGTCAGCGCTCATTTATTATAGCAAAGGAATCTTGGAAATGCAAGCTTTTTTTGAAAAAAAGTTTGTCGATGTTTCGTTGTCTTCAAAATTTCTTTGAAAAAAGTTGATTTTTTATGGGTCGGAGCACTGTTTTTGGCGGCAGAAAAGATATCCGGAACGGAGCTTTTGCCCGTCTTGCCGCCCGCCTCTCCGCAAAACGGTCCGATCAATACAAAAATCCCCGGTTTACGGAAGCCGGACCGTAAACCGGGGACCTGAAACAATTTTGTCAGCGCTCGATCTTCATGTGAGGATGGCGGGCGTTGTAGCTCTCCACAGACAGCTCCCAGGTGGTGTTGCCCTCGGCATCTTCTTCCACCCGGGTAAAGCCCATACCGGCATAGAAGTCCTTCACCATACCGTTCTTGGCTGTGGGGTAATAATAGCCCCGGATGGTCTTGAGACCACGGGCAGCGGCATCCGCCACCACGGCATCCATCATGGCATCTTCCATGCCGCGCTTGAGCACACGGCAGCTCATGAGCCACAGACGCAGGTGCAGGGTCTCCCCTTCCGCTTGTCCGGCCACCACCGTGACCACACCGTTATCGCCGAACTTGTCCACCAGCTTGCCGTACAGGCACAGCCAGGACGGATCATCGGCCATACCGCGGATATCGTCCTCCGAGCAGCGCAGGGTGGTGAGATTGAACTGGTTCGACTTGTTGGTCAGCTGGGCGATACGCTGGATATACAGCGGTTCAAAGCCGCGGATGGTGGCCGTCATCTCCAGGCTGTCCAGATAAGCACCGTAATCCGCAAAGGCTGCCTGGGCGCGGCGGCGCTCGGCGTTGGCATGGTAGAGTTCGGTCTTTTTCAGGTCCTCCCCCGAGAGGGTGGTGACCTCAAAGTAGCCGCCGTGGTCCAGGGTCTTGATGTAATTTTCGGCCCCGTCCAATACCGGCGTGGCCACACCGGGCACTTGGGCTGCCACAATGGCCCGCTCTGCCGGATTGTCATCGGCAAAGACAAAGCTGTCCGTTCCCAGGTTGAGTTCAGCGGCAATGGCTTTGAGGTTCTGGTCCTTGGGGTCCCAGTTGGCCTTGATGGCCACGAAATCTTCCGGACGCAAAACGCCGTCGGGATGGTTGAGCCCCGCCAGCGCATTTTCCTCGTCATTCTTAGAATCCACCGCCAGCACAACACCGATGGACTTGAGCGCCTTGCAGTAGCTCTGGAATTCGGCATAGACCTGTCCCTCGGGCACTTCGGGTCCGACAGCAATGCCGTCCACCCCGTCATCCCCCACGACGCCGCCCCACAGGGTATTGTCCAGGTCCAGGACCAGGGCTTTCTTGTTGCGGCCATACAGGGACTTGATGATGTTGGCCAGACTGTTGGCCAGAGACGGGATGGCATCCAGACACATGGCATACTTGTACATGTGCCAGAAGAAAGCATCTCCCCAGGCGGTCAGGCCATAGTCCGAAGCCAGGTAGTCCAGGTCATTGATGTAAAAGTCCTCATGGGCCGCAGCATAGGCATAGAACTTCTGATTCAGGCGGGAAATGAAGTTGGTGCGTCCCCGCACATCCCACACATCCCGGTTGCCCATCAGGCGATAGTTGGGACGGTCGAAATTATTCTGAATGACCGGACAGCTGAACTTCCGGGCCAGCGCCTGCCACATGGTCTCGAAGCGGGCGTACTCGGATTCCAGCATTTCATCCACCTGAGCCGGAGTATCGGAAGTGGTGGGGAAATGTTCAATGTTGCGCCAGTTGGTATGAATATAGATCACATCCGGTTTGAATGCATCCAATTCGGGGGTACCGAACATGGCATCCTGCCAGTACTGACCGTATTCGGATTGATAGAATTCGGCCTCGATGCCGTAATTCAGCAGAAACAGTCCCAGCTGATCGGCCACCTCGTTGGTGGTGGAACCGCCGAGGATGGCAATTTTCTTGTGCAGGGGGCTGGGGTTCTGGGCCAGCAGCTCCCGCCGGATGCGGCGCTTTTTGCGCAGCAGCTGTTCGGTATCAAGAGGATAATGGAAGCAGTCCATGACAGGCTCCTTTGCTTCGTTTTTCTGGGTAAGCAGCAATCAGCCCAGCTGTGCCAGGGCCTCTTCCAGAGCATGGGAGATCTGGTCCGGGCAGCTGGTGGGGCGAGGACCGCAGGTGGTGCCCTTCATGCGCTGAATGGCGTCCTCGGCCTTCATCCCCTGCAGCAGCTGGCAAATGCCTTTCAGGTTGCCATTGCAGCCGCCCATGACTTCCACTTTGCGGATGGTGTGGTCCTCAGCCAGATCGACACGGGTCAGCACCGAGCAGGTGCCCTTATTCTTGCGTTCGTAAATCATGATGGTCTCTCCTTTGTCTTTCTTGCCGCTCAGCGCTTGCGGGCGCGAGCGACAGCTTCAATGCGGGCGATCTGATCGTCCGCGGTATAAAAGGCGCCCACCGGGCGCGGGTTGTTGGAATTCATGCCGTGGAAGTCGGTGCCGCCGGTGACGATCAGGTCGTTTTCCCGGGCCAGACGGGTCAGCTCCTCCTTGTCTTCCGGGGTATTGCGGGGATGGTCGATCTCCACCCCATCCAGGCGGCCGGCTGCGATGAGTTCCCGGGCCAGAGGCATGCTCTTATACACACTGGGATGGGCCAGCACGGCCACGCCACGGCAGGTCTTGATCAGGTTCAGTACCGTGTCCACCGTCTCGTACTTGGGATTGTGCAGGATCTTGCCCCGCACCGGCCGCAGACCGAACAGCGAACGATACACCGAATTGTACATCCCATCCGAAAGGCCGTACTGCCACAGCACCCGCATGACGTGCGCCTTGTACAAAGTACCGCTGTCCCGGGCAAATTCCAGCGCTTCCGCCGTCTTGAACTGCGGGCAGAGTTCCTCCAGTTCCCGGCAGCTCTGCATGACGGCGTTGTACCGGCGCTCGGACATAAGCTTGGAGAAGTCCTCCAGGGCCGCACAGTCATCAGGCCAGAAACACAGAATATGTACCCGGTGTCCCCGCTCATAGTCGTACGCCGTAAGTTCGGTGGCCGGAATCAGGTGGACTCCTTCCACCACCGGATTGGCATAGGCATACCGCACGCTGCGGATGGCATCATGGTCAGACACGGCCAGATGGGTCATGCCGGCACATTTGGCCAGAAAAGGCAGCTTGGCCACCGGGGTGGATCCGTCGGAAAAGGTGGTATGTGTGTGAAGATCTCCTGGCATGGGGAGTGCTCCTTTCCGCTGTCTGGCAGCTCTTTTTATTATATACAGTTTTGTCAGATTTGAAAAGAGGGTCCACGGAATCAGGATACAGCAAAAAGGGGCCGCCCCGCGAAGGGCAGCCCCGGATGATGAACAGGGAAATCAGGCCAGAATCGGCTTGATGGCTTCGGCCAGCTTGTCTTTCTGGGCCTGGGCTTCGGCCAGGTCCTTGCCGAGGGTGGTGAAGTAGGTCTTGATCTTCGGCTCGGTGCCGGAGGGACGGACCACCACGGTGGCGCCGCTTTCCAGCTTGTAGATCAGGACGTTGGCGGCAGGCAGGCCGGTCTCCTCGGGCTTCTCGTAGTCGGTGACCTTGACGACCTTGTCGCCGGCGAAGTCCGCAGGCGGGTTCTTGCGCAGGCCTTCCATGATGCCGGCCATCTTGTCCATGCCGGACAGGCCCGGGAACTCGAAGCTGTCCACCTTGTTCAGGTAACGGCCATACTGGGCGTAGATGCGCTCCAGCTCCTCCTTGATGGAGGAGCCCTTGGCACGGTAGTACGCCGCCATCTCACAGATCAGCATGGAACCGATGATGGCGTCCTTATCGCGGACATAGGGACCGGCGAGGTAGCCGTAGCTTTCCTCAAAACCGAAGATGAAGCGGTCAACCTGACCATCGGCTTCCAGCTTGGCGATCTGGTCGCCGATCCACTTGAAGCCGGTCAGGACGTTGCGGCACTCCACGCCATAATGGGCAGCCACGGCGTCCGCCAGCGGGGTGGACACGATGGACTTGCACATGACAGGGTCCTTGGGCATGGTGCCCTGCTCGATGCGACCGGCACAGATGTAATCCAGCAGCAGAACGCCCACTTCGTTGCCGGAAAGCAGCTCATAGCTGCCGTCCTTGCACTTGACGGCAATACCCACGCGGTCGGCGTCGGGGTCGGTGGCCAGCATCAGGTCGGCACCGGACTTTTCGGCCAGTTCCAGACCCAGGCGCAGCGCCTCAAAGATCTCGGGGTTGGGATAGGGGCAGGTGGGGAAGTTGCCATCCGGGTCCTTCTGTTCGGGCACGATGGTGATATCCTTGATGCCGATCTCGTCCAGAACGGTGGTGACGGGCACCAGACCGGAACCGTTCAGCGGGCTGTACACCAGCTTCAAGCCGGCGGTCTTGCAGATGCCGGGACGGATGGAGCGGGCTTCGATGGCATCGTACAGAGCGCGGATGCAGTCATCCCCCACATACTCGATCAGGCCCTTTTCCAGACCCTCGGCAAAGGGCATGGTCTTGGCACCGGTGAGGATGTCGGTCTTCTGGATCTCGGCATAGACGATGTCGGCGGCTTCATCGGTCATCTGGCAGCCGTCCGGGCCGTAGGCCTTGTAGCCGTTATACTTGGCAGGGTTATGGGAAGCGGTGACCATGATGCCTGCGTTGCACTTATAGTACCGGGTAGCAAAGCTCAGGGCCGGAACGGGCATGAGGGCGCGGTAAATGCGCACATGGATGCCGTTGGCTGCCAGCACTTCGGCCGCCGCCTTGGCAAAGACATCGCTCTTGATTCGGCTGTCGTAGCTGATGGCCACAGTCTGGGTACCGCCCTGGGTCTTGACCCAGTTGGCCAGCCCCTGGGTGGCCTGCCGGACCACATAGACGTTCATCCGGTTAGTACCGGCACCGATCACGCCGCGCAGACCGGCCGTGCCGAATTTCAGGGCAACGGCAAAACGGTCCTGGATGGCAGCATCGTTATCCTTGATGCTCTCCAGTTCCGGTTTCAGGTCGGCGTCATCGAGGTCGAAGGCCAGCCAGCGGTCAAACATTTCTTTATACATTTTGAACACCTGCGCTTTTCTTCCAATGATATATTTTGGGTAGTTTTGCTTAACTATCATAAATATACCAATCTGCACCGGTCTTGTCAATCGAATCTTGGCGCAATCACCCATTTTTTGCCCTGTCCGTCTGCATTTTTATGCTTTTTGCTTGCCCCATGCCGGAGAAAACGATATACTGATAAGTGAAACGAACACAGAGGAGGGGCGCGGATGTTTGCGCAGATCAACAGCCTGGGGGTGACCGGCCTGAGCGGTTACCCTGTGACGGTGGAGACCGACATTTCCGGCGGGCTGCCCGCCTTTGCCCTCGTGGGACTGCCTGATTCCGCCGTCAAGGAGTGCAGCGAGCGGGTCCGCAGCGCCGTGAAGAATCTGCACTACCCCTGGCCTGCCAGCCACATCACCGTCAACCTGGCCCCCGCCGACGTGCGCAAGACCGGTTCCCTGTACGATCTGCCGGTGTTTCTGGGCATTCTGACCGCCCAGGGGCAATTGCCCGCTCCGGCTCCGCACCAGGCTTTTCTGGGGGAGCTGGGTCTGGACGGCGCCCTGCGGCCTATTCCCGGGGTGTTGCCCATGTCTCTGGCGGCACAAAAGGCAGGCATCACCGAACTGTTCTTGCCGGCCGAAAACGCCGCCGAAGCCGCCGTAGCCCCCGGCGTCACCGTCTATCCGGCCCGTACCGCCCGGGAGGTGGTGGAGCATCTGTGCGGCACAGAAAAGCTCTCCCCTGCCCAACCGGACGGATATGACGCGGACGGCGGTTGGCTGGGGCCCGACTTTGCGGATGTACGCGGGCAGGCGGAAGCCCGTCGGGCGCTGGAAGTGGCCGCCGCCGGCGGGCACAATGTGCTCATGGTGGGCCCGCCGGGTACCGGCAAGAGCATGCTGGCCAAGAGGCTGCCGGGAATCCTGCCGCCCATGAGCTATGAGGAGGCCCTGGAGACCACCGCCATCTATTCGGTGGCAGGGCTGATGCGCGCGGGCCAGGGTCTGCTGAAAGCCCGCCCCTTCCGCAGCCCGCATCACAGTGTCAGCGCCACCGCCATTGCGGGCGGCGGCACCAACGCCCGCCCGGGGGAAGTGAGTCTGGCCCACAACGGCGTCCTGTTTCTGGATGAGCTGCCCGAATTTTCCCGGGACACGCTGGAGGTATTGCGCCAGCCGCTGGAGGACGGGAAAATCACCGTGAGCCGGGTCCATGCCAGTGCCACTTACCCCTGCCGGTTCATGCTGGTGGCAGCCATGAACCCCTGCAAGTGCGGGTATCACGGCTGCCCCGGACACGAATGCACCTGCACCCCCAGCGCCATCGAACGGTACCGGCAGAGGATTTCCGGGCCGCTTTTGGACCGCATCGATCTGCATGTGGAGGTCCGGCCGGTGGAATACGACTCCCTGGCAGCCGAGGCGGGCGGCGAGCCCAGCACCGCCATTCTGGCCCGGGTGACTGCCGCCCGTGCCGTTCAGCGGGAACGGTATGCAGGGCTTGCCATCGGCTGCAACGCCCAGCTGCCCAGCAGCCTTCTGCGCCGGTACTGCCGGCTGGCCCCTGCCGCCGAGGCCATGCTGCGCACCGCCTTTGAGCGGATGGGATACAGCGCCCGTGCCTACGACCGCATCCTGCGGGTGGCCCGCACGGTGGCGGACCTGAACGGCAGCGACATCATCGGCCCTGCCGAGCTGATGGAGGCCCTGCAATACCGCAGCATGGACCGCAAACAATAAAAACCGCCCGACTCCCTGTGCCTGTGCACAAAAGGAGTCGGGCGGTTTTCCTATCCTGGATATTCCATTCAGAAAAGCAGACCGGCCAGACGGCGAGCGCTTTCGGCCCAGGAATATTTGGCCAGCAGCTCGGCGGGGTCCGCCGCAGGCGGCGTCACTTTCGTCACATCTCCATGATTGACGGCCAGATCAATATACCCGGCACAGGGGCCGTAAACCTCCCGCATGCAGGGCGTGTCGCTGACCAGCACCCGGGGTGCCCCGCAGGCCACCGCTTCCAGCGGCGGGATGCCGAATCCCTCATACAGCGTGGGGAACAAAAACGCTTTGCAGTTGGCCATTAGGGTCTTGGCTTCCCCGTCGGAGACATATCCCAGGTAGACCACATTGGGCAGGTCGGCCAGACCCAGTTCCTCTGCCTGCTTTTGCAGGCTGCCGCCCCCTGCTATGGCGAAAACCTCCCGCGGGGCATTTTCGGCGGCCCGCAGCACCCAGGGGAAGTTTTTATTCTTGAGCAGATTGGCCATGGAAAAGTAATATTGTCCCGGCTTCAGGGCGGGCCATTTGCCCCCGTTGGCAAAAACATCCGGGTCAGCTTTGATCCGTTCCATATGCTGCCATGCGTTGCCAATGACGGTGATGCGAGATGGGTCCACCTTATAATATTTGACAATCTCGTTTTTGGAAAATTCCGATACGGTAACAATGCCGCAGGCCTGATGGGCCATGGCCCGATACTGAAGCCGGTGCCACGCCGCCGACGCCCGCCCCCGTGGGTCCCGGTAGAAATCCGGACGGGCACGGTAGCACACATCATGCCAGACGGCAATCCCCCCGTGCCGGCCAGCCCGCAGGGGGATCACATTGCACATGCACAGCCACCGGCGGCCGGTCTGCGCCAGATACCGCGGATAGTCCCGCTGCTCCCACAGCGGATTCTGCTTGCCGTACGCTACGACCTTCAGGTTTTCATAGGCAGGCTGCAGCACGCCTTCCGGCACGACCACCTCCAGGGCCCCGGGCGGTGCGATCTTGTCCAGTTCTGCCAGGACTTCGGTGGCATATCTCTGGATTCCAGAAAGGCGCTGGGTAAAGAACCAGCCGTCCACAGCATACAGCGGCTTGGCCGCCGGTCTGGCTCCGCAGTCCCGCACCTGCCAGGGGCGGGTACGTTCCCCGCAGGTCCCTGCCAGAGAGCTTTGCGCCGGTTTGGCGGTGATCGTGTCCTTTTGCATCCCTTTTCCTCCTGTCCGGGAAACAGTCATTCAAGAAGTCCCGCCTGCTGTTTAAGAGCCAGAATGCGTTCCACGCTCTCATCCAGGCGGGCTTCGCTCAATCGTCCATCCTCCACGGCCGCCAGCACTTCCTCATACGCCTGGGCCAGACCGGCGGGCATCAGCAGCAGGTCCGCTCCGGCCTGCAGGGCGAGAACGGCAGCTTCGCCCGGTGTGTAAGTTCCCGTCACCGCTCCCATAGAAAGCGAGTCGGTCACCACCACACCGCTGAATCCCAGCTCTCCCCGCAGGATCTCCGTGACCATGGTGCGGGAGAAGGTGGCCGGCAGATCTGCCTCACTGGCAGGGACAGCCTGGGCAGCGGTAATGTGCCCCACCATGACCAGAGGCGCTCCGGCCTGGATTCCGGCCGCAAAGGGCAGGAACTCACAGGCACGCAGCTCTTCCAATGTTTTGTCGGTACCGGCCGCGCCGTCGTGGCTGTCCTGGGCGGTATCTCCGTGCCCGGGAAAATGTTTGAGGCAGCACAGGACCCCTGCCTGCTCAAATCCCTGCACGGCGGCAGTCACGCACTCCGCGGCGGTCTGGGGATCGGAGGAGAAGGCTCTGGTGCCAATAACCGGATTGTCCGGGTTGGTGTTCACATCCGCCACCGGGGCAAAATCCAGGGTTATGCCATATCCGGTCAGGTATCTGCCGATTTCCAGCGACATGGCCCGCACGGCCTCCGGCCCCTGTTCCCCTACTGCGGCGGCACTCGGATACCGGGGAAGGGAAAAAGCCGGATTTCCGGCCAGACGGGCCACGGTGCCGCCCTCCTCATCCACACCGATGAGCATCGGAATCTCCGAGACCTGCTGCAGTTCATCAACCAGGGTTTTCAGCTGTGACTCGCCGGTGATGTTTTTGCCGAAAAGAACCACACCACCCACCGGATATTCCGCGAGAAAGGCGGCCATGGAGTCGGAGACTTCGGTCACACCATCGGCATCCGCGTCGTCGATCTCCTCCTGGGAGAGGGATTCTTCCAGCGCATCCGGCCGAACCAGAAACAGCTGCCCTACCTTGTCCCGCAGGGTCATGCCGAACAGCGGGCCGTCCGGCTGCGCCGTCTGGGCCGGCAGCGGGGATGGCGTAGACACCGGCGCGGAAGACGGTGCGGTGCAGCCGGCCAGCAGGCAGACCGTCAGCCCCAGCGCCGCCGCACGGCGTACAAACAAAAGCGTCACCCGCTTCTCCTCCCTCCCCGGGCACAGACTGAAATCTGCCTGTATTATACCACGGGTATCCGCAAAAGAAAATGCCGGACCACGCAAAACGGCACAGCCCCTTACGGGGCCGTGCCGTCAAAGCCAAAAATCATGGTCAGGAATTCTGCCACCCGGCATAGCGGGATTTGCGCAAAGCACTTTTCATCCGGCTGAGCGTTTCCGGCGTCATGCTCAGGAAACTGGCAATGTGACGGTTGTTCACATCAAAGATCAGGCCGGGATACTCTTCCAGAAACCACTGGAACCGCTGCTTGGCGGGCAGATTGCACATGACGTGGCGGGTATGATTGTGCAGACGCATGGCATCGGTCAAAAAGCGCGCATACAATTCCGTCAGTTCCGGATAGGTATGTACCAGCTTCATCGTTTCCTGCAAAGGCAGTACCACAAACTCACAGTCGGTAAGGGCCACCAGGTTTTCCGGAGAAGGCTCGTCAAAAGAGCAAGGCGGCATGGTGGGCGTTCCGCACTTGAAACAGAAACAATCCGTATGGTCCGCCCCATCCATGTCCACAAAATACCCCCGCGCTACCCCGCTGAGCAAAAGAAACACCTGCGTCTGGATCTCCCCCGCCCGCAAAAATACCGTTCCGCGCGGCATACGGCGCACTTGGGCCAGCTGGCACAGGGACTCCACCAATTTCGGTTCCGTCAGACCATACTGTCGGGTAAACAATTCCATTGCATCCATAGTATACTCCCAAACATTCTTCCCCCCGCCGCATGACCGGAATATACCGCACACCCGTCATATGGCGCCCTTCGTTTCCGCCAGGATCCCCTATAGGCAGAATTTGTTATTTTATATCATACCCCGAACCTCCATCCCTTGTCAAGAATCGTTCACATCCGTGGCTCATGCAAGAAAAAGAGCCGGACCGGATCCCGGACATCTTGTTCCGCCCGCCGGCATGCTTTATAATGAAGATACAATAAGAAATTTTTAACAATGTACCGCCCATCCCGTACAGCGGATTCCTGGCAGACAGAAAAGAAAGGTTGCCTACCATGAATAGAAAAAAGGCCAAACGATACAAAAGCCTCCGCCGTGTTCTGAAAGATATGCGCCTGAGTCTGCTCGCCTTTGGCGTGCTGGTATGTCTGGCGCTGTTCGGCGTACTGATAATCCGGCGTTCCCTGCTGATCAACGGGCAGGAAACCGGCGCGGCGTTGGCGCGCAGCTATGCGGAGGAAGCCCGCAGCAACCTGACCGTGTACCAGACCCTGCTGAGTTACGGCACCGCCTTTTTGCAGGACCGGCTGGACGAGGGCTATACGGCCGAAGACCTGTTTGAGCCGGCAGATATGTATTTTGAGCGGGTGACCAGTGTTCTGGGTGAAGGGGTCGTCAGCCCGTTTTTGCTGGTGGGCGATGAAATGCTCACAGCCTCCGGACGCCTGCCCACCGATATCGACCCCGATTATGACGCACGCCAGCGGGATTGGTACCGCATGGCGGTGGCCGAAGAGGGCAAGGTCGTGGTGACCGGGCTGTATACCGACATCGTCACCGAAGAGCCGGTCATTTCGGTGGTACAGTCCTTTGACAACGGGAACGTGGTGCTGGGATTTGATGTCTTTACCGAAAACTTCCATTTCCAGGCAGATCCTCTGACCCTGGCCCATGCGGATTCCTTCTTCTTGTGCGACGCCACGGGAAAGGTCCTTTATTCCCGCACGGGCCTGCCTTTGGACAGCGAGGGAATCCAGAAATATTGCAGCTGTCTTTTGGAAAAGATTTATGCCGGCGAGCTGGACGAATACTGTGATTTCATCAAGGACCTGGACGGTGACCGCCGGGGTGTTTACTACACCCGGATGGAAAACGGCTGGTATTCCATCGTGACGATCCCCTACAGAAACCTTCTGGGCAATCTGCGTCCCTTTGGCAGCGTGCTGGCCATGATCCTGGGCGTTTCCCTGCTGGTCCTGGCAGTAACGGTCTGGCGGGAAAAGAAATACCATGACCGCATTGACCGCACCGACGAGACGGTAGTACTTTTGTCCAAACTCAATACCAAGCAACATATCGAGGTGGAGTTGAATTTGGACGAGCTGGATTTGACCGCTGCGGAAAGCAAAGCTACCTATGAAGAGATTAAGGAGTATGTGCTGGAACATACAGGTTTGAAAGTCAGCCACCTCTATATCGCCCAAGTCAAACAGAAATACGGAATTATCGAGCGGGAGAACTACAATAAACCGAAGTCTGAGAATTCTAAGCAGCCGAAATGCCCACCCGAAAAGGAAGCGGCGATTACAGAGGCGTTAAAGTATTTTGGGATGATATAAGCCTTGTTGCAGCAAAGGAGGCTGCGAGAATGGACAAAATGATTTCCTGTGAATTCAATATGGACAACGCTTGTGTGGAGCTGCGTTTTGCGGATGGGACGATGATTTCCATTGATACCATTGCTGTGGAGAACGAGGTGGCCGACAATATGTACGAACGGTCTGAGTTGGACTATCTGCTCTACAACACACCGCTTGAATATGCTGACCTGATACTGAACGGCGATCCTGCGAAGTATCTGAAAACTGTAACCGTATATAAGCCTTTTGAGAGCTGATCGCACTGCCGCCCGTGGGAAAATCCTGCGGGCGGCCTCCTTTTTGAATTATTCGCAAGAAGTTGCGAATTTTAGATAAGATATAAGCATATTTCATTGACTATATGGCCAGGTGGATGTATAATCATTCCATAGAGTTACAGCAGTGGATCGAGAAAGAGTGAATTATGAAAATTAGTTATAAAAAGCTGTGGATACAGCTGATAGAAAAGGAAATCTCTCCGGCCACGCTTCGGAAAGATCTAAATATTGCCACGGGAACCATGACGAAATTGCGAAAAAATGAAGAAGTGGCGCTTTCCGTATTGTTGCGTATCTGCGAGTATCTAGACTGTAATATCGGAGATATTTGTGATGCGGTGCGTACGGAAGGTAACGATACCTTTGGCCAATAATCACATTTGGAGGGGACAAGAAAATGGCTGCTTTTACATCGGGAAATGGGGCATCCAAACAGCATCCAAACGACAAAAAAGTGATGTTTTGCCCTTATTGCGGAACCAAACTGGATGATGGCGCACGATTTTGCAAAAACTGCGGAGAGGCTGTCTCTGACACTGCGGAACAGACTCCAAAGGTCCAACAGACCGAATCTCCTGATGGAAATCCTTCAGAACGAAAGACGGTTTACGAGGGCTATATACATAAATGTCCTAACTGTGGTGAAGTGCTGGATTCCTTTGCGGTAAACTGTCCCACTTGCGGGTATGAATTTAGAGGAGTTAAAGGTGCCATATCCGTAAGAGAGTTTGCAAAAAAATTGGAGGAGATTGAGAGCAAAAGGCCGACCAGCAGATTCGGATTTAAGAAGGTGCTTGAAAATCAGAATACCGTCAACGAGACGGATATGAAAAAAATTTCTTTGATTAGAAGTTTTGTCATTCCAAATACCAAAGAAGATATGCTCGAATTTTTGATTTTGGCATCTTCTAATATCAATTTGCAGAGATATAATGACTTCGATACAATCTCAGAATCGGAAAAAGCCGTTTCTGATGCATGGCAAGCAAAATTTGAACAGGCATACGAAAAAGCAAAACTGAGCTTTGGCGATACACCGGAATTTGAGAAAATCCATGCAATATACAAGAAAAAGACCGGAGAGGTCGAAAAAAGCAAGAAGAAACGAGTATATTTTTGGATAGGATTTGTGGGATTCTTCATTATCTTTATTGTGGGAGGCTTTGGTATCCTTTTTGGTATGGCTGGTTCCGAGAGCAGGGAGATTGCTGCCGAGAATGAGAGACTTGAGGCTATTGTCCAAGAGGTTTATGATGCTCTGGAGAACGAAAACTTTGTTCTTGCCCGTGCAAAAGCCGCTACATTAGTATTTTCAGGGCCTGACAACGATGAGGCGGAAATTGCCGCTGAAAAATGGAATACGACAAGGAATGATCTATACAAAACTATTGAAGCGGCAGAAAACAACGCACCAGGGATCAGTTCGAATACAAGTGAGCCAGTCAATGATGATAACGATTCATCGAAGCCCGTAAACGAGAACGAACCTGTAAATGACTCAGGCAACAGTGGCAATAAAGAATATGGCGTAATCAGTAGTGCAGATGACTCGGTAGAAGTAACAATTCAAGGAAATGATTATCTCGATGTCAAGGAGTTTGGATGGTTCATTAGTGGTGACTATTTGGAAAGTATAATTACGATTACAAATAAAGACTCTGAAAATGCCATCGAATTTCCCACATACAGAATTACTGCTTACGATGAGAGTGATAAGGTACTTGGTACAGCAGAACAGGTATTAAGTGTTATTTACCCGAAGCAGGACTTCTCTTCTTACTCATTATGCTTTGAGCTGACCGAGAAACCCTCAAGAATCGCAGTTTCTGTTTTTACACCAGACGATTACAATATTGTATCGCCAACTATGTTGGAGCATTCTGGACACAAGCAGATGGTTGGCAAAAATATTTCTATTAGTGGTGAGTCAGTTACTGGAGAAATTTATAATCCTAATGACTATGATGTGGATTCTGCCTTGGTAACAATTATTTTTAGAAACGATAAAGATGAAATCATTTTGGGTGCACTAACATTTGTTGACCAGATACCTGCCGGAGGAAGCGTTCCCTTTGATGTGGCGGTTTATGGACATGGTAGCCTGCCACAACGGTGTGATGTTTTAGCATATCTCTGGTGACTTTTGGTTGGCAAACAAGAAATGGAGGATAGCAATGAGGCTTTTCAATAAAACAGAAAAAACAGGTGGCTTTATGGACGAGATACGCTGCGACGAGCCGTCCTATCTTATCTGGAAATGGCATCCGGCGGGAGCGCAGCCTGGGAATAACAATCGAGAAAACGCCATTCGCTGGGGTTCTTCGCTCCGTGTGAAGGATGGCGAAGTTGCAGTCTTTGTATATAACCAGAAGAACGGTGTGATGCAGGACTACATAGAGGGCCCCTACGACGAAATTATCAAAACAGAAAACCTGCCGGTTTTAGCAAGTATTATCGGCTTGGCCTATGACGGCGGCACACCGTTCCAAGCAGAGGTATATTTCATCAATCTTGCCCGAATCATTCAGGTTAAATTTGGTGTCCCGTTCTTTGACATCTATGATCCCCGGTTTGCGGACTTCGGAGTGCCTGTGTCGGTTAGAGGCACGGTTAGCTTCCGTATTGCTGATTATAGGGAGTTTATCAAGCTCCATAGGCTGAATAGCTTCCGCCTTGACGATTTTCAGAAGCAAATCCGGGATGCAGTCAGCCGTTATGTGAAAGATACTGTGGCCAACGCTCCGGCAGCCAATAATATTCCTGTCATTCAAATTGAAACCAAAACAGCGCAAATCAATGATGTCGTAGAGTATGACATTAGCGAACGGCTCAAAGAAGGTTTTGGTGTCCTTGTTTCCGGTGTTGACATTGGAGCTATTGAGATTGACAAGAGCAGCGAGGGCTATCGTCAACTCATGGCTGTTACAAAAGACATTACCGCAACCAGGATTGAAGCGGAAACGCAGGACTATGTGGAGCGGCTTCGCATCCAACGGGAAGAAGGCCAGTATGCCATGCACAAGCAGACTCAGACGGCAAATATCGGTGCCTTCCAGGTGGAGAAGCAGGCCGAGGTGGGCATTGCAGGTGCGCAGGCTCTTGGTCAGATGGGAGCAAATGGTGCCGGTGACGTGAATCTGAGCGGCGGTGGAGAGGGGTTCAACATGGCTGCTATGATGGCCAGTATGGCTGTCGGCGGCGCTGTCGGTCAGAATATCGCCGGAGCCATGAACAATATGATGGGCGGAATCAATCAGCAGACAGCCCCCGGTGCCGTACCCCCTCCCATCCCTACCGCAGCATATCATGTAGCGGTCAATGGACAGGCTACAGGGCCGTTCGCACTGTCCACTCTTGCACAGATGACCGCAAACGGGCAGCTGACCGGGGATAGTTTGGTATGGAAAAATGGTATGGCACAGTGGGAAAAAGCAATAGCGGTAGATGAGCTGAAAGGTTTATTTAGCAAGATGCCACCGATTCCTGAAGAATGAAGGAGAGCAAAGACATGATTAAATGTTCAAAGTGCGGAGCAGAGTTGTCCGATGACACAAAATTTTGCTCATACTGCGGTAACAAGATCGAAGCGACAACGCCCCCACCTATCAAAGAGAATGAGGGAGATATAGTCCCCGATGTTCCACAGCAAGAACCTGTCAACGAAACCGCGCAAAAATCAGATGCCTCAAAATCTTTGGCGGACAAAATTAAGAGTAAAGCATCTGAAAAATGGCACAAGTTGAGTACATACGGCAAAATTACTACGGTTGCAATTATTGCGTTTACCTTGTTATGCCTCATTGCCATCTTGTTTGGAAAGACTGCCGCCGCCGTTATTGCAATTTTGCAAATTGTTTTAACTGTGGTTGCAGTGCTTATGAAGAAGCAGGTCATCAAGGTGCCTCAGAGCTGGCTCCATATCGTTGCTCTTGTCCTTGCAGTGGTTCTATTAGCGCCGTATATGACCTTGTTTGGTACGGATTATGGTGACGCCGAGAAATTTGCGTGGTCCGATATTTTGCTTGCAGATGTTATTCCTGAGCCGAAATCTCATTTGGGAGAAATTTTAGCAAACTCTGACGAGTACCTGTCTTTGTATGTGTATAAAACCAGCGCAGAAGACTACAGCAAGTATGTTAATGCTTGCGAGGAAAAGGGCTTTACGGTTGAAGCGGAGCAGTCAGATCTGTCTTATTACGCCTATAATGCTGATGGGTATAAATTGTCACTGTATTATGATGAAAATGACAGCAAAATGAGTATCAGCGTAGATGCTGCCAAGGAATATGGAGCACTCGTGTGGCCCGACAGTGAAATTGCGAGTATGCTTCCTGTCCCCAAATCGACAACGGGAGAAATTACTCAGGATGACGAAAAAGGTTTTGCAGCCTATGTAAGCGACACTCCGATTGAAGAATATAACGCTTATGTGGCGGCGTGTGCCGATAAGGGATTTACTGTGGAAGCCTCTGAATCAGAAAAATCGTATTCGGCAAAAAATAATGACGGGTACCAGCTTTCCGTTTCGTATCAGGGAAATGGCGTTATGTCCATTTCTGTAGATGAACCAGAGTATGCAGTGTCTTTGGAAATCGAATGTGTGGAAAATCTCCTGTTCAGCAAATATGATGTTGATGTTTACGTTGATGATTCCATGCAAGGGACTATCAGCCACGGGACTACCGAAACCTATAACCTGAATCTGACCAAGGGTGTTTACGAGATTAAATTTGTGAGTGCAGAAGATGATGAGGTAACAGGTGGGGTTTCTATAGACATTTATCAGGACGAATCCCTCAAATACAAGATTTCCTGTACCAGCTCACAGATCAATGTGGAAACTATTCAAGGCACCGTTTCAGCGCATGGTGAAGATGAGGCTGCTATGCCCCGGTCTGCCTCCTCGTACAAATTTGAAAACTATACGGATGTGCAAACAGAACTTTCAGAAGCTGGGTTTACCAATATTTCTTTTGAAATTCTATATGATATTGTGATTGGGTGGACCGAAGAAGGCGAAGTAGATAGCGTATCTGTTGGTGGAAACACCGAGTTTGAGCAGGGAGACATATTCAAAAAAGATGTAGCCATCGTGATTACATATCATATGCCAGAGGAAGACAATCCGAACAAACCTGCTGAAAGCGAAGAGCCAAACTCCACAACTGAGCCTGCCACTGAACCTGTGGAGAATCTTACCGTAGAGAATTGTCCTGATCTTGCGGCACTCTTAGCATTGCGTGACCCAGGCGATCCTTCCGTTTCGGCATTTGCTAGTAAATACAGTGGCCAAGTTATTGAATTTGACGGTTGTGTAATGAATATGCAACATCATGGCGATTTCAATACACGCTGGGATGTTTTGCTTGGTGCCGGTGATTATGATGAAAATAGTGCTTTAGGGCCAAATTTCCGCCTGACGGATGTTGCCTTCTATGAAATGAATGTATCAGGTGGCGACAGTGTGTATGCGGGGTTAAATGTCCACGTTGTCGCAGAAGTTGGTGACTACAATTCCAGTTCCCAACTGTTTGAATTGGAGATTATAAGTATGACCATTAGGAACTGACAGTATTACAAAAAAATCCCGCAGATTTTCCTCTCTCTTTTGAGATAAAATCTGTGGGATTTTTTGTTTTCGGAGATTGTGAAATATACAAGGCGGAGCAGACTTGTATATGCACTGGCGACGAAAACGAGGGGTATCCAAAGGGGAGTATCCCCTTGGCTCTGGGTTTCCAATAGGGGCGAGCAGCACCCCTGTTGGCACACGACTTTTCCTCGGAAAGTCTAGTGTGTTATACCTTCGCTTCCGGCTGACGCCGGGAAGGGGCTGGCTGCGGCATCTGCGACTTGGGCAGATGGGCAGGGGGCAGACTCTTTTCGGCGGCAGTAGGACAGGCGGATTTTGTGCGGACACGGAGGAAATCAGGATTTGCACAGAGGGCAAAATCCACCTGGCCGGAAAAGGAAGCAAAGGTATATCAAAACCCACGTCCCGCCGCAGCGACAGCGCCTCCGTTAGTCTGCGTCCCCCTTGGATTTCTCACGGCTTTTGTAGACATTATATTGGTTCTTACACCGGGCACTGCAAAAGGCTGCATTGGATCGGCTGCCCAAGAACACCTTCTGGCAGTGCTTGCACAGGCGTAGGGGCTGGTCATCGTCCACCAGCATGAAACTGAACATCATCTGGATACCCAGCAGCAGGGAGTGAAAATCCCAGTAGATGGTAGGCTTGTCCAGCAGCTCGATGTGGTAGCTGGGGGCGATTCCGCCGAACGCAGCCATGGCCTTGCGGTACAGTCCCCTTGCGTCCTCATCGATGGAACTATAGTCATTATAGTACAGGATTGATGTGGACAGGGTAAACGCCCAGTCCTTGAACTGCTGTGCGACCCAGTCATAGGGTTCCGCATATTCCCGCTGGAAGCTCATGTTCTTTGCCATCGGCTCGTCCATGAAGGTCATGGTCAGGGCAACCATCGTCCGGTCACCGGACACATTCCATGTGGATTCAATGCCTTTCTTCACCAAATCCAGCTGGTCAAAGGGGTAAAACAGGGACAGGTATTTGTCTGTCGCCATGGATTCTTCCTTGATGAAGTGGTTTTTCGGCAGGTACACCGCCTCATAGTCCATAAAGGACGGTGTGGTGGGCAGGGCGGTCATCAGCCCCAGCAGGCCGTACCGGGTGATAAACTCCA
>ERZ1090860.267-NODE-268-length-32220-cov-7.336826_pt1 | contig 32220 bp, 30 predicted proteins | sample MGYA00478483_ERZ1090860 | MGnify/ENA primary metagenome ERZ1090860 (study PRJEB33644, sample SAMEA5815741) | chicken gut metagenome | biome: Chicken; feature: Gastrointestinal Tract; material: Caecum | place: Ireland | collected 2019-01-01 | study: A study of the...
CGACCCCGCGAAGAATCCAAACGCAAAGAAGTACGACCGCCTGACCTATATGGATGTGCTCAATCAGGGCCTTGGCGTAATGGACACGACCGCGACTTCGCTTTCCATGGATAACCATATCCCGATTTTGGTATTCGCACTTTCCGATCCGGAAAATATTTATCGTGCGGTCAACGGTGAAAAGATCGGCACGATTGTAGAGGAGGACAAATCATGAAGGCTCAGCTCAACGCTTATGAGGAAAAAATGAAGAAAACGCTCGACGTACTCGCCAAGGAATTGGCAGCCGTCCGCGCAGGCCGCGCAAACCCGGCTGTTCTGGATAAGATCACGGTCGAGTATTACGGCGCGCCGACGCCGCTCAATCAGGTTGCGGCGATTTCCTCGCCCGACCCCCGTTCGCTGGCAATCCAGCCGTGGGACGGCTCGATCCTCAAGGCGATCGAGAAGGCGATCCAGGTTTCCGATCTGGGCATCAATCCGCAGAATGACGGCAAGCAGATCCGTCTGAACTTCCCGCCGCTGACCGAGGAGCGTCGTAAGGAACTGATTAAGGGCGTTTCCAAGACGGGCGAGGAAGCCAAGGTCGCGCTGCGCAACATCCGCCGCGATGCAATCGACAAGTTCAAGGCAGCGCAGAAAAAGAGCGAAATGACCGAGGACGAGCTGCACGAGGGCGAAGAGAAGATGCAGAAGCTGACGGATAAGTACGTCAAGGAAGTGGACGGCATGGTTGCCAAGAAGTCCAAGGAGCTGGCCGAGGTGTGACGCTCCGCGCATTGTTCGGGATGCCAAACAAACAACATTAGGGGGCGGCGGGATCGCCGCCCCTTTGCATGGGGGAAGTATTGTGGGTCTGTTTACACGGAAAAAGAAAGTGACTGTGCCGGAAAATCGTCCGGTGCCGCGGCATATCGCGGTCATTATGGATGGCAACGGCCGCTGGGCAAAAAAGCGCGGCCTGCCGCGGCAGGCGGGGCATAAGGTCGGCGCAGAAACCTTCCGCACGATTGCGACGTATTGCAAGGATATCGGCGTACAGTATTTCACGGTCTATGCATTTTCGACCGAAAACTGGAAGCGTCCGCAGGAAGAAGTAAACGCCTTGATGAACCTGTTCCGCACCTACTTGAAAGAGGCGGCGGAAACGATGTTTCAGCGCGGCGTGGCGGTGCGCGTGTTGGGCGACCTGACGCCGTTGCCCGAGGATATCCGCGCGCAGATCCGTGAGGTGGACGAGATTGCCGACCGGCTTGGCCCGGACGCGGCGACGGCTTCCCTGTGCATCAACTACGGCGGACGGGATGAGATCAAAAACGCGGTGCGTGCGATTGCGGAGCAGGTGAAAAGCGGCGCGCTTGCGCCCGAGGAGATCACCGAGGACACGATCAGCGCCCATTTGTACACCGCGCATATGCCCGATCCGGATCTGATTATCCGACCGTCCGGCGAAATCCGCACCTCGAATTTCCTGTTATGGCAGTCGGCCTATGCGGAGTATTATTTTACTGATGTGTTGTGGCCGGACTTCAAAACCGCCGATATGGATGCGGCAATCGATGCGTTTAACAAGCGTAATCGTCGGTTCGGCGGTGTATAAACGGACAGAGCGAGGTGTAAAGCTATGAAAGCAAGAGTGTTGTTCGGCGTGGTCGGCTTTGTGTTTGTGCTGCTCGCGCTGTATGTGTTTCCGTCGATCGTGCTGGAGATCGCAGTGGCGGCGCTGTGCGTGTTGGCGACGTATGAGGTGCTTGGTTCCACCAAGCTGGTGCACAACCGGCTGGAACTGCTGTTGTGCCTGCTGGTCGCGCTGGGGCTTGCGATCGGGCACTTCGATATTTTGCCGCTCGATTTGCAGGATGTGGTTCAGGGCTTGATTTTTGTGCTTCTGAGCGGCTCTTTTGCGATCGAGCTGAAAATCCATAACGGCATGAATGTTTCGCAAGTCTCGTGGGGCTTTTTCGGCGCGCTGCTCGTGCCGTACCTGATGCTCAGCCTGCTGCGCATTTATCAAATGGATTTTCGATCGATCGGGCAGACCGATCTTCGTGCAGGGCAGTTCCTTGTGCTGTTGCCGCTGCTTGCCGCATGGGGCGCGGACACCTGCGCGCTGTTCGCGGGCATGTTTTTCGGCAAGCATAAGCTCGCGCCGGTCGTCAGCCCGAAGAAAACCGTGGAAGGTGCGGTGGGCGGCGTAATCGGCGGCGCGGTGCTGGTTCTGCTGGTTGCGCTGCTGATGAATGCGACGCTTGGTTTGAAAATGCCGCTGTGGTCGGCGGTTGTGCTGGGCGCAGGCGGCGCGGTGCTGGGCGAGATCGGTGACCTGTCCTTCTCGGTCATCAAGCGGCAGACCGGTATCAAGGACTACGGGCATATTTTCCCGGGACACGGCGGCGTGCTTGATCGGTTTGACAGCGTGCTGTTTGTCGCGCCGTTCGCGGAAATCCTGTTCCGAATCATCTGGTAAGGGTGTGTTTTATGAAAAAAATTGCGATTTTAGGCTCAACGGGGTCGATTGGCACGCAAACGGTCGATATTTTACCCTCGATTGACGCTGAAGTTGTCGCATTGACGACAAACCGGCGCATAGACTTACTCGAAGAGCAGGCGCGCGCGCTGCATCCGAAGATGGTGTGCGCGTTTGACGAAGCGGCTGCGCGCGACCTCAAGGTGAAGCTCGCGGATACGGATATCCGCGTTCTCAGCGGCATGGACGGCCTGACCGCCTGTGCGGCGGAGAGCGGCGCGGACATCGTGGTGACGGCAGTCGTCGGCATGGTTGGTCTGCTGCCGACGCTGGCCGCCATTGACGCGGGCAAGGACATTGCGCTGGCCAATAAGGAGACCCTCGTATGTGCCGGCGAGCTGGTCATGCGCGCGGCGCGGGAAAAGGGCGTCAAGATTCTGCCGGTCGATTCTGAGCATTCGGCGATTTTCCAGTGTGCGCAGGCCGCGCACGGTAATTCGTTAGCGAAAATCATCCTGACCGCATCCGGCGGCCCGTTTTTCGGCAAAACCGCCGCAGAAATGCGGTCGGTCACGCGCGAGCAGGCGCTGGCGCACCCCAACTGGTCGATGGGTGCGAAGATCACGATTGATTCAGCCACCATGATGAACAAGGGACTGGAACTGATCGAGACGATGTGGCTGTATGACATGCCGCCCGAGGATATCGAAATCGTCATCCATCGGGAAAGCATTGTGCATTCCGCGGTCGAATTTGCCGACGGCGCAATGATCGCGCAGCTCGGTCTGCCCGATATGCGGCTGCCCATTCAGTATGCGCTGACCTATCCTGCGCGCGTGGCCTGTAAGGTGCCGCGGCTGTCGCTGGCGGAAGCGGCGAAGCTGACGTTCTATGCACCGGATTATGAAGCGTTCCCGGCGCTTGGCCTTGCGCGGCAGGCGGCGGCGCAAAAGGGCGACCGCGGTGCGGTACTCAACGGTGCAAATGAAGCGGCGGTCGGCCTGTTTTTAGAGGGCCGCATCGGCTTCTGCGAGATTGCCGAGCGGGTGGCGCAGGCGCTCGATAAGATTCCATATCGCAGCAGTGTCACGCTCGACGAAGTGCTTGCGGCTGACCGCGCTGCACGGAAAATTGTTCTGGCGTAAAGCGGGTTTATTTTATCCTGTGAGAGGAGAAGTATTTTGCTGCAAATCATACTTGCGATTCTGGCGTTTGGCATGCTGGTTATTGTGCACGAGTTCGGGCATTTTATCACCGCCAAGCGCGGCGGGGTACAGGTCAATGAGTTTTGGATCGGTATGGGGCCGACGCTGCTGAAAAAGCAGTATCACGGCACGCTGTATTGCCTGAAGGTACTGCCGTTCGGCGGCGCGTGCGTGATGGAAGGAGAGGACAGCGAAAGCGAAAACGAGCATGCATTCGGTAAGGCGAGCCTGCCGCGCCGTATGCTGATCGTGGCCGCGGGGGCGCTGATGAACTTCCTGGTCGGTTTTCTGATTGTGCTGGCGGTCATGCGGCCCAACGGACCGGACGGCGGCTATATCGTTTCGACGTTGGCGTCGGTCGATCCGGCGAGTACGGCTGCGGCAGACGGCGGCCTGATGGCAGGCGACAAAATTCTCAAGGTGGATGGCTACCGGATTCTGCTGCGCAGCGATTTTGAAATCGCACTCTCGCGGGGCAATGATACGACGTATGAAATCGTCGTGCGGCGAAACGGCGAGAAGATCACGTTGCCCGCAGTCAAGCTGGAAGCGACCATTGACGCCGGGGACGGCCGTAAGATGATCGGCCTGACCTTTGCCGAGCAGCCGGACAGCATCGGCCTGCATCTGAGCATGGCGGTGCGCACTTCGGTCAGCTATGCGCGTATGGTCTGGGCGAGCCTTGGCATGCTGGTGAGCGGACAGGTCGGTGTCGATCAGCTGTCTGGGCCGGTCGGCGTTGCCGAGGTGATGGCGGATACAGCCAAATACAGCATGATTTCGTTCTTCCAGTTGGTTGCATTTATTTCAATCAATCTGGGCGTGATGAATTTGCTGCCGCTGCCCGCGTTGGACGGCGGACGGCTGCTGTTCCTGATTATTGAGGCCGTGCGCCGTAAGCCGGTGCCGCCCAAATATGAAGGATATATCCACGCAGCGGGGCTGGTGCTGCTGCTGGCGCTGATGGTGTATGTGACAGGACAGGATATTTTGCGCATTGTTGCGGGAGGTTCATGAACATGAAGCAGACCAAACAGATTATGGTGCGGGACGTACCGATCGGCGGGGGCGCGCCGATCGCGGTGCAGTCCATGACCAATACAGATACGCGCGACGCGAAAGCTACGCTGGGGCAGATTCGCGCGCTGGCGGAGGCCGGCTGCGATATTGTGCGCTGCGCCGTGCCGGACGCGCAGGCGGCAGAAGCACTCAAAGAAATCTGTGCGGGTTCGCCGATTCCGGTGGTAGCGGATATCCATTTTGACTACCGGCTCGCGCTCGCATCCATCGAGGCGGGCGTGGATAAGATTCGCCTTAACCCCGGCAACATTGGTGGTGCGGACCGTGTGCACGCAGTTGTGCAGGCGGCAAAGGAACGGAAAATCCCGATCCGTATCGGGGTCAATTCCGGTTCGGTGGAAAAGCATATTTTAGAGAAATTCGGCGGCCCAACACCCGAAGCGATGGTCGAGTCCGCTCTGTATCATGTCGGTCTGTTAAACGACTGCGGGTTTGATGACATCTGCATTTCGATCAAGTCATCTTCCGTGCCATATACCATGCAGGCGTATCTGCTGGCGCACGAAAAGACGAATTATCCGCTGCATCTTGGCGTGACCGAGGCAGGCACCGAGTACATGGGCACAATCAAGTCGGCGGCGGGCATCGGCGGCCTGCTTGCGCTCGGCGTGGGCGATACCATTCGCGTATCGCTGACCGACGATCCGGTTAAGGAGATTTACGCGGCGAAAGCGATTTTGAAGGCGGTCGGCCGCGAAGAGGATGGCGTGAACGTGGTTTCCTGCCCGACCTGCGGGCGCACCCGTATCGACCTGATCGGCATTGCCAAAGAGGTCGAGCAGCGCTGCATGAACATCCACGGTAAAAAGCTCAAAGTGGCGGTGATGGGCTGCGCGGTCAACGGCCCGGGCGAAGCGCGCGAAGCCGATCTCGGCATCGCGGGCGGCGACGGCGTCGGCCTGATCTTCCGCAAGGGGGAGATCATCAAAAAGGTGCCGCAGGAGCAGTTGGTGGACGAGCTGATGGAGGAGATCAAGCATTTCGAGGCATAATCCGGAGGAACGGTCAAATTGGCTGGTAAACTGATAGACTTATTTCAAAACTGTAAATTGCTTGCGGAAGAACAGCACCTCGCCTCGGGCGAGGTGCGTTCTCTCGCGTTTGGGGATAATAACACGGTGATGGTGGTCGAGCTGGGGCTGAAAAAAGTCATCAGCCGTAAAACCCTTGCCAAAGCGGAAAAGCAGATCGCAAAGCAGTACGGCCTGAGCCGCGTGTGTATCGAGCCGCGCTACTCGATGCCGGATGGATTGACCAGTGAGTATATCCACTCGCTTTATGAGGACATGGCGTTTCGTATGCCGTCCGCGCGCGGCTTGCTCGACTGCGGCAAGTGGCAGTATACGGACGGTGCGCTGCAAATCCCGATGGACGAGGTCAGCGAGCGGCACTTTGCCAATGCACTGCGGCATTTGGAGGCGCGCATTCTGCGTGAGCTTGGCGCGCCCTGTCCGGTGCATGCCGTGCGGGCGGAGGTCTGCGACTTCGTGCCAGCCTCCGACGCGCCGCAGCGCGAGGAGATTTTGCAGAAAGCGATCGAGCAGGCGGCAGCAGAAGCGCCCGCCGAGCCTAAGCCGAAAAAGCCGCGTCCCGCGCCGAAGCAGGAGCATACCGGCTATCAGCGTCCGCGCACGGAAAAGGTGCGCGAGGACGATTTAATTTTCGGCAAGCTGATGCAGGACCCGATCATCTCTGTCAATGAGGCGATCGCAGCATACGATATGGTTACCATTCAGGGCGAGGTGTTCTTCACAGATAACAAGGACATCCACAGCAAGAAAACCGGCAAGGATTACGTCAAAATCGCCTTTGACATGACTGACCGCACCAATTCCGTGCGCGTTTCTAAATTCCTTGCCGCGGATAAGGCAGGCGACACCGCTTCCAAAATCAAAAACGGTCTGTACTGCACGGTACAGGGCAAGATGGTGTATGATTCCTACGCGAAAGAGATGGTTTTGGAGCCGACCGGTATTGTCAAGGCGAAAAAGCCGGTGCGGCAGGACAAGGCCGAAGGTATGAAGCGTGTCGAGCTGCATCTGCATACCAACATGAGCGCGATGGACGGCATGACCTCGACCGCGGCGTTGTTGTGCCGCGCGGCGCAGTGGGGGCATCGCGCAATGGCGATTACCGACCACGGCGTGGCGCAGGCATTCCCCGAAGCGCTGCACGCGCAGGAGGGCAAGCAGAAAAGCATCATCGGGGACATGAAGATCATCTACGGCATCGAAGCGTACTACATCAATGACGAGGATACGCTGTCGGTCGTGCGCGGTAAGTCGGCCGAACCGCTGACCGGCACGTTTATCGTTTTTGACCTGGAAACGACCGGTCTCAACCCGGCGAGCGAGGAAATCACCGAAATCGCAGCCGTGCGCGTGGTGGACGGCGCGATTCAGGACAGCTTTCAGACCTATGTCAACCCGCATAAGCCTATTCCCGAGGAAATCACCAAGCTGACCGGCATTTCGGACGAGACGGTCGCGGACGCGCCTGAGCTTGCCGAAGCGGTATCGAAATTCCTTGCGTGGGCGGGCGAGGGTAAATATCCGCTCGTCGCGCACAACGCGGGCTTTGATATGGGGTTTTTGCGCACAGCCTGCAAGCGGCTGGAAATCGAGCGGGATTTTACCGCCATTGACACGCTGGAAATGAGCCGCCTGATGCTGCCGCATCTGCATAAGTTCAAGCTCAACATATTGGCAAAAGAACTGGCGGTCGGCCCGTTCGAGCATCACCGCGCAAGCGAGGATGCGGCCGTGCTGGGGCGCATTTTTGTCAAGCTCCTTGCACGGCTTAAAGACGAGTTGCACGCGGTCACGACGGCAGATATCAATCCAGTTCTCGCCGCGACGACCGATCGCAAGAACAAGCTGAAAAACCTGCCGCGGTATCATTTCATCATTCTGGTGAAAAATCAGGCGGGGCTCAGAAACCTTTATCAGCTAATCTCCAAGAGCTTTCTTGAATATTACAACAAGCGCCCGATCATGCCGCGCTCGGAGCTGATTCGCCACCGCGAGGGGCTGATTTTCGGCTCGGCGTGTGAAGCGGGCGAAGTGTTCCGCGCGCTGACCAATGGCGCGGAGTGGGACGAGCTCAAGCGGCTGGCGTCCTTCTATGATTATCTGGAAATCCAGCCGATCGGCAACAACCAGTTTATGATCGCCAAGGGCATGGCCAAGGATGACGAGCAACTGCGCGACTGGAACCGCGACATTCTGCGGCTGGCCGACGAGCTGGGCAAGCCCTGCTGTGCGACCGGTGATGTGCACTTCCTTGAGCCGGAAGACGAAGCCTTCCGCCGCATCCTGATGGCGGGGCAGGGCTTTGGCGACGCGGACAATCAGGCGCCGCTGTACTTCAAGTCAACCGACGAGATGCTCCAAGAGTTTTCTTATCTTGGCGAGGATCGCGCGTATGAGGTCGTGGTCAAGAACACCAATATGATTGCGGACTTGTGTGATGTGATTCGTCCTGTGCCGAAGGAGAACTACCCGCCGCACATTGACGGCTGCGAGGACGATCTGCGTAACATGTGCTACGAAAAGGCAAAGCGCATTTACGGCGACCCGCTGCCCGAAATGGTGCAGGCGCGGCTCGACCGCGAGCTGAATTCAATTATCGGCAACGGCTACGCGGTTATGTACATCATCGCGCAGAAGCTGGTGACCAAGTCGCTCGCAGACGGCTATCTGGTTGGTTCGCGTGGTTCTGTCGGCTCGTCGCTTGCGGCGTTTATGTCGGATATCACCGAGGTAAACTCGCTTGCGCCGCACTATCTATGCCCGGATGATAAATACGTCGAGTGGCACGAGGAATACTCCTGCGGTGTCGATCTGCCGGACAAAATCTGCCCGAATTGCGGAAAGCCTCTGACCAAACAGGGATTTAACATCCCGTTCGAGACGTTTCTCGGCTTCGAGGGCGATAAAGTGCCTGATATCGACCTGAATTTCGCGGGTGAATATCAGTCGCGCATTCACTGGTATACAGGCGAGATCTTCGGGCATGACCATGTGTTCCGCGCAGGCACGATCGGCACGGTCGCGGAAAAAACCGCGTACGGTTACGTCAAAAAGTACATGGATGAGCGCGGCATCGAGTGCTCGCGCGCCGAGGAAAACCGCCTTGCGGCGGGCTGCACGGGCGTGCGCCGCACATCGGGGCAGCATCCCGGCGGCGTAGTTGTCGTGCCCAAGGAAATCGAGATTTACGATGTCTGTCCGGTGCAGCATCCCGCAGATGACCCGGATTCGGATATCATCACCACCCATTTTGAATATCACTCGATTGACGCGAACCTTTTGAAGCTCGACGAGCTGGGACACGATGATCCGACCATGATTAAGCATCTGGAAAACCTGACCGGCGTCAACGCACAGGAGATTCCGCTTGACGACCCGGACACGATGAGCCTGTTCCATTCGTGCAAGGCGCTGAAGTACACGGGCGAAAACCCGGACATCGACCCCATTCTGGGCGATCTCGGCTGTTTGGCGGTGCCGGAGTTCGGCACCAAGTTTGTGCGCGGCATGGTCAAGGAGACGCATCCCTCGACCTTTGCCGAGCTAGTTTCGATTTCCGGCCTGTCGCACGGCACGGACGTATGGCTGGGCAATGCGGCCGAGCTGGTCCGCAAGGGGATTCCGCTGTCCGGCTGTATCTGCTGCCGTGACGATATCATGAACTATCTGATTTTGCAGGGCGTGCAGCCCAAGCTGTCGTTTAAGACGATGGAGTCCGTGCGTAAGGGCAAGGGCCTGACCGAGGAAATGGAAGGCGCGATGCGCGAACAGAACGTGCCCGACTGGTACATTGACTCGTGCAAAAAGATCAAATACATGTTCCCCAAGGCGCACGCGGTGGCCTATGTGATGATGGCGTTCCGTATCGCGTGGTTCAAGGTACACCGACCGCTTGCGTTCTATTCGGCGTATTTTTCGGTGCGTGCCAAGGGCTTTGACGCATCCTGTATGATTAAGGGTGACAAGGTCGTGCAGGATAAGCTGCGCGAGCTGGCGGTCAAGGAAAAGGAAAAGACCATCACCGCGGCGGAAAAGGAAATGTCCACCACGCTCGAGGTCTGCCATGAGTTTTACCGTCGCGGCTTTGTTTTTGAGTCGATGGATATTTATACATCAGACGCGACGACTTTTCTGGTGACCGAAAACGGGCTGATTCCGCCGTTTACCTCGATGCCCGGCATCGGTGAGCAGGCGGCGCAGAACATCGTCGAGGAACGCAAAAACGGCAAATTCCTCTCGGCGGAGGAGCTTACTGTGCGTTGCCCCAAGGCATCCAAGGCGGTGGTCGAACTGCTCGATCAGATCGGCGCGCTCGGTTCTATGCCCAAAACCACGCAGATTTCACTGTTTGCATAAATCCATATCAGGAAAAAGAGGGAATACCACCATGGCAAAGTATGAAAAGCATTTTACCGGCGATTTTGACGCATTTCTTGATTACCTGTTTGATGGTATCATGAACGGCAGCGCGTCTGCGTCCTATGAGGATGGCAGCGACTGGACGGCGAACGACGTGCGCGTGGCGGTGCGTGTGTTTGAACGGTACAGCTGGACAGGCAGCAACCGCGTGAGCATGAATGTGACGCTTGCGGGCAGTGGAAACAATCTGTTTTTAACTGCCATCACTTCGGGCGGCAGTCAGGCGGTGTTCTGGAAGCTCAACACCATGGGGGAAGAGAGCTTTCTGGACAAGGTGATCGAACTGGCCGAGAGCTACAGCGGAGGTGCATGACCGTGTACTGGATTTGCTTCGGGGATAGCGCGAAGGGCTGCCTTGCAATGGCGAGCAAAGCCATGGAGCCCTCTTTGGATGTGGAGCGGATTCTTGCGCTGGCGGATGACTATTCGCAGGGGGATATCCGAGATGTAACTGACCGCGCAGCGCGCGCGGAAATTCTGATGCCGTGGCGCGGCGATCCCGAACTGGATGACAAATGGCAGACGGAATATCAGGCGCAGCATTGGAAAGTACTCGACCAGTTGGACGAAGTGGATGAGGCGCTGATCTGGTATGCGGGCGGCAATGCCTTGGAGCAATGCGGCCTGCGGTATGTGGTTGGTCGTTTGTATCAGCGGCATATTCCGGTGTGGGTGGCGGAAGTCGGCAAAATTCCGCTTGCCGAGATTCAAGAGCCGGAGGAAACGGGTGGAAAACCAGTCGCGGTCAGTATTCTGACCAATAGCCGTGCAGTGAATGCGTTGTTGCGCTTTGTGCCGCAATCCCTTCTTGTGCGTTATGCAGCGCGTCTCGAACGTCGGACACGGAAGGCGCGTGCCGCGGCAGGCGGAACCGTGCAGTATAGCTTGGTGGGCGAAATGGAGTCAGGAGCGGCGGCTTATTTTTATAAGCGCCGCCGTCAGCTGACCGAGACCGAGCAGGCAACACTTTTGACTGAGTGGACGCGCATGCAGGAGGAAAACACGCCGCTGCGCGCCATGGTGAACGGCAAAGTGCGATCTGTTCCGGCGGATTTCTATGATGAAACCATTCTGTCCTGCGTGCCGGAGGAAGAAAGTCATGCCGCACTGACCATTGGCCGGGCGATTGCCAAACTTGATAAATCGGGCAATCGGGTCAGCGATATGCTGATTTTTTCCCGCGTTCGCGCGCTGGGAGCGGCGGGAAAGTTGGAGATCGTGCAGGACGGCGCGACCTACCGCGATATAACCATTCGTAAAATCGGGGGTTGACAGCCGGTATACAGGTATGGTATTATTTTAGCGCGATAAAGCGATAAAGGAGTTTTGCGGCAATGAACCGTTTTCGTATTTCCACCCCCGAAGGGACACGTGATCTGCTGTTTGCGTCCTGCCGCGCACTGCGGCAGACCGAACGTGTGATCCGCGATGCGCTGGAGGGCTGTGGATACAGTGAAGTCATTACACCTGCGGTTGAGTATTTCGATGTGTTTGCACAGGCAAACCCGGAGCTCGATCAGGAGAACATGCTCAAGATCATCGACCGGTCAGGGCGCATCTGCGTGGCGCGGCCGGATAATACCACACCGATTGCCCGCATTGCGGCGACCCGTCTGGACGACGCGGCGCTGCCCGTGCGGCTGTATTACAGCCAGAAGGTGTTCCGCTCGGTCGTAGGCGGGCACGGCCACAAGGGGGAATTTTTGCAGGTCGGCGCGGAGCTGATCGGCGCAGACGGGCTGGAAGCAGATAAGGATATTCTTTCGGCGGCGTTCGGCGCGCTGACCGGCACGGGCGCGGAGAATTTCCGTATCGAGCTGGGTCATGCGGAAATTTATAAGGCGCTGATTGAAGAATTGGGCGTGGACGATCAGACGGCGGAAAGCATCCGTCGCCTGATCGAGAACAAGTCCTTTGCAGCGCTGGGCGACGCGCTTGCGCCTTATGGCGACCGGCCTGCGGCCAAGGCGCTGGGTGCGATGCCGCAGCTGTTCGGCGGCATGGAGGTGCTCGATCAGGTCGAGGCACTGACCGGCAATGTGCGCGTGCTGGGCGCAGTGTCCTATCTGCGGCGGCTGTATAAAGCGCTGGACGAAGCGGGTTACGGCAGCCGCATCATGATCGACCTCGGTCTGGTGCATGAGATGGATTACTATACTGGCGTAATGTTCCGCGGCTATATCGGCGGCGCGGGCGCGGCTATCCTGTCGGGCGGACGCTATAACGCGCTGTGCGCCAAATTCGGTAAGGATTTGCCCGCGGGCGGCTTCGGTATTGATGTGGAGAGCGTTGCAGAGAGCTTGCAGGGGGCAGCGCGCCCCGAAGCGGCGACCCGCCGCGATACCGTGCGCATCGCGCTGACCAAGGGCCGTCTGGAAAAGAAAACGCTTTCACTGCTCAAGGCGGCGGGCTATGATATCTCCGAGCTGGAGGCAGGTTCACGCAAGCTGATTTTCGCTCTGCCGGACGCAGGTGTGGAGATCGTTTTGGCCAAGGCGGCGGACGTTATCACCTATGTCGAGCACGGCGTGTGCGACATGGGCGTGGTCGGCAAAGACACGATCATGGAAAAGGGCGGCAGCTTTTACGAGATGGTTGATCTCGGCTTCGGCAAGTGCCGTTTTGCGCTGGCGACTAAAAAGGGCAAGGACGTATACGGCGGCTACAAAACGCCGGTCATTGCGACCAAATACCCGGCGGTGACCAAGGCGTTTTTTAATAAAAAGAACATGGATGTGGAAACCATCAAGATCGAGGGCTCGGTTGAGCTGGCGCCGCTTTTGGAACTGGCTGATGCAATCGTCGATATCGTTGAAACCGGCACGACGCTCAGGGAGAACGGTCTGGAGGTCATCGAGGATGTTGCACCGATCTCGGCGCGCGTGATCGTCAATCTGGCGAGCGCCAAGATGAAGAAAGCCGCCATCCAGCAGGTGATTTCCGATCTGGAAAGCGGTTTGGAGGGATAATATGTTTTTGAAAACCGTGCTCGCGGACGGGCAGGCCGAGCAGACCGTCATCCGCGAGATGAAAGCGCGCGCGGCAGGCGCACGCGGGGATATCGAACAGACCGTTCGCGCGATCATGGACGATGTGCAGGCACGTGGCTGGGACGCGGTCTGTGAATATGCGAAAAAATTTGATAAAAGCGAGCCGTACATCATCACGCCGGAACAACTGGATGCAGCTTATGCCGCTTGTTCGCCCGCTCTGATCACGGCGCTTGAAAAGGCGGCGGCTAATATCCGCGATTATCATGAGCAGATGCTCGCAAAATCGTGGGAGTGGAAGCGCTCGGCGGGCGAAGTTCTCGGCCAGACCGTGCGCGGGCTCGCGCGCGTCGGCCTGTATGTGCCGGGCGGCACGGCGGCCTATCCGTCCAGTGTGCTGATGAACGCGGTGCCTGCCAAGGTTGCAGGCGTGGGCGAGCTGATTATGGTCACGCCGCCGACCGAAAACCTGTCAAACGAGGTGCTCGCGGCGGCAAAAATCGCGGGCGTGGATACTGTTATTGCAATCGGCGGCGTGCAGGCCATCGCCGCGCTGACTTACGGCGCAGGCTTTATCCCGCAGGTGGATAAGATTGTCGGTCCGGGCAATGCCTTTGTAGCCGCGGCGAAAAAGCTGGCTTTCGGCACGGTGGATATCGACATGATCGCCGGACCGTCCGAGGTGCTGGTGATTGCCGACCACACCGCGAATCCGACTTGGGTCGCAGCCGATCTTCTGAGCCAGGCCGAGCACGACCGGCTGGCTTCCGCTGTGCTGCTGACCGACTCGATGGCACAGGCGCAGGCGATCAGTGCGGAGATGGAGCGGCAGGCGAAGCTGCTGCCGCGCTGGGATATCATTCAGGAAAGCGTGCAGAACTACGGCTGCGCGATCGTGTTTGAGGATTTGGCGGACGCCTGCAAGATGGCGGATGTGGTTGCGCCAGAGCATCTGGAAGTCGTGACGGCCAATCCGCGTGAGTGGCTGCCGCAGCTGCACAATGCGGGCGCGATCTTCCTTGGGCAGTATGCGCCCGAGCCGCTGGGCGACTACATGGCAGGCCCCTGCCATGTGCTGCCGACCTCGGGAACAGCGCGGTTTTTCTCACCGCTCTCGACCGATACATTTTTGAAGAAAACCAGCGTGATCGAGTATACGCGCGACGCGCTTGAAAGCTATGCGCAGGACATCATCGCGCTGGCGCAGAGCGAGCATCTGGACGCGCATGCAAACTCGATCGCGGTGCGCTTTGCGGAGGTGAAAGACGATGCGAAAGGCTGAAATCAAACGCAAAACCAAGGAAACCGATATTACGCTGTCGCTCGATCTGGAGGGCGGCGAGCGCAAAATCGACACCGGCATCGGCTTTTTTGACCATATGCTCAACTCCTTTGCCGTGCATGGCGGCTTTGGCCTGACGCTCATCTGCAAGGGCGATCTGGAAGTGGACGGTCATCACACGGTTGAGGACTGCGGCATCGTGCTCGGGCAGGCGCTCGCGCAATGTCTGGGCGACAAGGCGGGCATCGCGCGCTTTGGGCAGTCGTTTGTGCCGATGGATGAAGCACTCGGCTTTTGTGCGCTCGATATTTCCGGGCGTCCGTATCTGGTGTTTGACGCACCCATGCCGCAGCCGATGTGCGGGACGTATGACACCTGCCTGACGGTGGAGTTCATGCGTGCGCTCGCGGTGAATGCGGGGCTTACGCTGCACCTCAAGGCCGAATACGGCGACAACGCGCATCACATCACCGAAGCATTGTACAAGGCGCTTGCGCGCGCGCTCAGGCAGGCGGTCACGGTGACGGGCGGCGGCGTACTGAGTGCAAAGGGAGTGCTGTGATGGGTTATATCGCAATTGTGGACTACGGCGCGGGCAATCTGATGAGTGTGCACAACACGCTGGATTTTCTGGGCTATGAGAATAAAGTCGCGGACACGCCCGCAGTCATTGAGGATGCTTCCGGCGTGATTTTGCCGGGTGTCGGCGCGTTCCCGGACGCGATGGAGGCGCTGCACGCTTCAGGGCTGACTGACGCGGTGCTGCGTGCGGCAAAGGAAAAGCCGTTTCTCGGCATTTGCCTTGGTATGCAGATGCTGTTTGACGAGTCGGACGAGGTGCGTCTGTGCAAAGGTCTGGGACTGCTGCCCGGCCGTATCGAGCGTATCCGAACCGACCTCAAGCTGCCGCAGATCGGCTGGAATGCTTTGGAGATTTTGCGTCCGAACGCAATGACCGAGGGCATTGCAAACGGCGATTATGTGTATTTTGTGCATAGCTTTATGGCTTGTCCCGCGCAGGAGGACGATCTCGCCGCCGTGACCGACTACGGCGCGCGGGTACCCGCGATGGTGGCGCGCGGCAACCTGTTCGGCTGCCAGTTTCACCCGGAAAAGAGCGGGAAAGTGGGGCTTCGGATGCTCCAAAACTTTGCAAAACTGACGGAGGTGGAAAAATGAAGGTTATCCCGGCGATTGATTTGAAGGATGGACAGTGCGTGCGCCTGAAAAAGGGCGATTATGATACCGTGCATAAGGTGGCGGAGGACCCGGTCGAGACCGCGCGCAAGTTTATGGCGGCGGGCGCGACCATGATCCACATGGTCGATCTGGATGCGGCAAAGGACGGCTCGCACGCCAATTACGGCGTGGTTGAGCGCGTCATCCGCGAGACCGGCGCAACGGTCGAGCTAGGCGGCGGCGTGCGCTCGATGCAGGACGTAGAAGCGGTGCTTGCGCTGGGCGTCAAGCGGGTTATCATTGGCTCGGCAGCGGTGCGCAATCCGCAGTTTGTGGCCGAAGCGGTCAAGAAGTACGGAGATAAGATCGCGGTCGGCATTGATGCAAAGTCCGAGACCGTGCGCACGGACGGCTGGCTGGGCGACAGCGGTGAGAATTATATCTCGTTTGCCGAGCGCATGGAGTCTTACGGCGTGAAAACAATCATTTTCACCGATATTGACAAGGACGGCATGCTTGCCGGCCCGAACTTCGATCAGCTTGCCGCGCTGCGCGCGACCGTGCACTGCCGCATTGCAGCGTCGGGCGGCGTGTCCACGCTGGAGGATATCCGTCAGCTCAAGCGATTGGGCATTGATGCGGCCATCGCAGGCAAAGCGGTTTACACGGGCAAGCTCGACCTGCCGGCGGCGATTAAGGAGGCCGAATAATGCTGGCCAAACGTATCATCCCCTGCCTGGACGTCAAGGACGGACGGGTGGTCAAGGGCGTCAACTTTGTCGGCCTGCGCGACGCAGGCGATCCGGTGGAGCTGGCGAAATTCTATTCGGCAGAAGGCGCGGACGAGATTGTGTTTCTGGATATCACCGCGACGAGCGACGGCCGCGACACGATTGCGGATGTAGTACGCCGCACCTGCCGCGAGGTGTTTGTGCCGGTCACGGTGGGCGGCGGCATCCGCACGGTGGACGACTTCCGCGATATCCTGCGCGCGGGCGCGGATAAAATCTCGGTCAATTCGGCGGCGGTCAAAAGTCCCGGTCTGGTGGATGCCGCTGCGGAAAAGTACGGCAGCCAGTGCGTGGTCGTTGCAATCGACGGCCGTAAGACGTGCAAAACGCCTTCGGGTTTTGAGGTATACGTCGCAGGCGGCCGCACGCCGACCGGTATCGATGCGGTTGCATGGGCGCGCGAGGTATATAAGCGCGGCGCGGGCGAAATCCTGCTGACCTCGATGGATAAGGACGGCACAAAGTCCGGTTTCGATCTGGAACTGACGCGCGCAGTCGTGGACGCGGTCGGCATCCCGGTCATCGCGTCGGGCGGCTGCGGCTCGCTCGCGCACTTTTCCGAGGTGTTTGAGCAAACGGGCTGCGATGCGGCGCTTGCCGCCAGCCTGTTCCACTATGGGGAACTGACCGTGGGCGAGGTCAAGGCGCATCTGCATGAAAAAAACATTCCGGTGAGGTTGTAAGCAATGGATTTGAGCAAATTTTTTGTCAAAGCACCGCTGATTCCGGTCATCTGTCAGGATGAGAGAAACGGCGAGGTGCTTATGCTGGGCTATGCCAATGAGGAAGCCTTGCAGTTGACGATGGACACCTGCACGGCGTGGTTTTTCTCGCGTTCGCGGCAGAAGCTGTGGAACAAGGGCGAGACCTCGGGCAACTTCATTTTTGTAAGCCGTATCCTGTCCGATTGCGATGATGATACGCTGATCTATGTCGGCACACCCAAGGGGCCGGTCTGCCATACGGGCAACCGCACTTGCTTCTATACGACGCTGTGGGAGAAAGAGCAACAAAAGAAGGAGGACGCATAACGTGAATTCGTTTGAACAGATGGAAGCGGTCATCGCGCAGCGGCGCGCGGAGCCGCAGGAAAATTCCTATACCTGCTACCTGTTTGACAAGGGTCTGGACAAGATCCTCAAAAAGGTGGGTGAGGAATGCGCAGAGACCATCATTGCTGCCAAAAACGGGGATAAAACCGAGCTGATCGGGGAGATTAACGACGTATTCTATCACATGATGGTGATGATGAACGAGTGCGGCGTGACGCTCGCGGATGTGTGCGCGGAAATGGATGTGCGTGCGCAGAAGATTGGCAATCTCAAGCAGTTCCACGTTTCCGATCACAATACCTGAGCAGAACGGAAGAAAGCAAACATCTGGGGCGCAAATGCGTCCCTTTTTCTTGCCTGTTGCGGGGAAACATGATATGCTGGTGCAGAGGTGAAATAATCATGCGCAGAAAAGACAGAGAAATTTCAGGACGGGAGAATATCGAGCGGATTTTGCAGGCGTGCAAGACCTGTCGTTTGGCAATGGTGGCAGACGGCGCGCCTTATGTCATTCCGCTCAACTATGGCTACACATGGGACGAGGACGGGCTGACGATCTATTTCCACAGCGGCATCAAAGGGAAGAAGATTGATGCACTGCGCGCCGATCCGCGCGTGTGCTTTGAAATGGATACGGAGATGGGCGTGACAGGCGAAGGCGACCTGGCTTGTCGGTATAGCTTTGCGTTTTCCTCGGTTGTGGGTTATGGCAGCGTGCAGTTTGCGCAGAACAACGAGGAAAAGCGGCGCGGCTTTGATGTCATTATGAAGCACCAGACCGGCCGCGACGGCTGGAGCTATACGGATGCTGCCTTGTCCGTGGCTGAGGTGTTCTGGGTGCATGCGGATTCGTTTGAGGGCTCACAGAAGCTGCCCAAATAATACAGCATTTTGGTGATGTTGCAAATGAAAACCCGCCGGAGACCGATTTTGTCTCCGGCGGGTTTGGTTTTATGCAGGGAAAATCATTCCCAGAAGTGCTGCGCGAGAGCATCTGCCTGTTCTTCGGCGGCACAAAGCAGCGCTTCCGCATCGTTGCCAACAATATCCAGCCCTTGCGCGGCGAGCGTGTCAAAGCGGCCATGGCTCAGCAGCTTGCAGATGGACAGCAGATAAGCGGAAGCGTGATCGGTCAGCACGGGATCGCTGTTGTCCACAATACCGCCGCGTGTTGTGACATAGACAAATCGCTGCAAACGGCAGTCTCCGACGGGGTAATTGTCGCTGCCATAGTGGAAAGTCAAACCGGTGACGCACAGACGCTCCAGATAGGTCCGAACCATGGACGGCACGCCCATGTCCCAGAACGGACAGGCCAGCACAACCGCATCCGCCGCTTTGAACTGATTGGCAAGCGCAAAGAATGGTGCGTCGAATGCACCGGCAGCGGATAATGCATCGCGCTCGGCAATATCGTCAGCACCGTAAGGGGTTAGATGTAACGCGGGAAGCAGCAGGACTTCGATTTCTGCATCCGGGATGCGGCTGACCAACCGCCGCACCAGCCGCAGCGTGCGGGATGCATTCCCGCGGATGCAGCCGTTGACAAACAGGACTTTTTTCATTGCTGGTTACTCCTTTGGCAAAGCCTTGCCGCATTTGCGGCAAAAGGCAAAATCGTTTTGTACCGGCGCACCGCAGTAAGGGCAGAAGCTGCTGCCGGACGGAGGAGCGTCCGGAGTGCTTTCTGGTTTGCTGCCAAACTGCCGGTTGAGCGGATCGGGTTCTTCGGTATCATCCGTGATGTCGAATTCGGAGTATCGGTTTTCTCCCGTGGCGTTCTTGAAGTGGTAGATCGCATTGACGACGCCCATGATGATGAACAGCACACCGAACAGCGGAAAGATCACGCCGACCAGTCCGAAGCCCTGCGTCATGGACGAGGCGAGGACGGTCCAGAAGATGCCGAATACAATGCCGAAAACGGAGCCGAAGCCGCCCATCATGGACGGACCGCGGCCGGGTTTGATGCTTTTCATATCACTCCACCTGCCTTTGCTTCATCATAGCACAGGAAGGGACAAAAGACAAGAAAACCGCTCCCTTTTTCGCAAGGGAGCGGTAAACAGATGGCATGTGGTTCAGGCTTCGCTGCGCTTGACAAATTTGCTGCGCGGCGCGCGGCAGATCGGGCAGACAAAGTCATCCGGAATGGTTTCATCCAGCCGGACATAGCCGCAGACCGTGCACTTCCAGCCGGCATCCGGCCCGACTTCGTGATAAACAGGGGCAGCAGGCGGGGCATCCTTGCCACGATTTTCGAGCGCTTTGACCGTCAGGCAGTCGCCGTCCGCCAGCACTTCGGCCTCGGTCAGTTCGCAGATAAACAAGGTATACGAGCCGATGGCGACCGTTTCGGTCACGCGCAGGCTCAGACGGGATACCATGCCCTCACGCAGCCAAGGACAGCCGTTTTCGTCTTTCTCAAAGGGGAAGGCGGCAAATTTGTCAATTGCCCGGCCGGACTTGTAGCCGAACTCGTTGACGATTTTCTCGTCTGCATCCTGCGAAAGCAGGGTGACGGCGGCAACGCCGGACTTTTTCAGCGCCGCACTGGTGGCGGAATCGTTGTTGAGCGACAGTGTAAACTTCGGCGGGCGGGAAGAGGTGACCTGATGCAGAGAATTGATGATGCAGCCGAAATTTTTACCGTCGGCCGCTGTGGAAATCAGTGAAAGACTGTAATCGAGCTTTTTATAGGCGGCGTTATTCATAGTGCAGCTCCCTTTCCGATATTATCGATAGTAATTATCAATTACAAATCAATACTATCATATCTGAGAGGGAAAAGCTACATCAAAATCAACAAAGTTGCAGAAGAGAATTTAGAGAATCATAACAGATTAATGAAGCTGGGGCGTTCCAGATCGGGCAGGTGGTTGAGCTGGGCAAGCAATTCCGTGCAATCGAGCAGGAAATCCTCTGAACTTTCGGACTCATGCGCGGCAAGTACGCGGTCAAACAGGCGGTCAGCCTGATCAATTTCATCATGCAGCAACAGGGAGCCGAGCAGAAGCTGCGCGTCGTCCCAGTGCTGGTGTGCCTGATCGAGATTGCCCGCTTGGATTTCGCGGACAATGCTGCCGGTGACCTGTTCGACTGCATGCAGGCTCCACCAGCTGCCCCAGATGAGCAGTACCAGCAACAGCAGGGCAATGCAAAGACGCCGCATATCAGCGCTTCTCCTTTCTCTGGATGAAACTGTTGCCGCAGTCATCCAGCGTCATAAGGAACACGTCGGACACGGCAAGGCTGTGGTTTTTCAGGCGGTTTTCGATGTCTTTGGGATCGAGGTGCAGCAGATGCAGCGAACGGCGCACCAGTTTCCCGTCGGACACGACAACCAGCGGCAGGCCGGTATCCTTGGGTGTGATGCCCAGCATTTCCGCCGTGACCGGCTGCTGCGGCTGCTTGAGAATGACCGACAGCGTGCCGTCCGGTTCGATCACGCCATATTTGACGTCGGACACCGAGGAGACGTTCTGCTTGCGCAGCGTTTCGATGATTTCATCGGTGGTCAGGCGCATCTCGCGCAGCTTGGGGATATCCAGTCGTCCGCCGCGGATGATAATGGCAGGCTGCCCGTTGAGCAGCCGCCGAAAGGCGCGGCTTTTGAGTGCAATCCAGCTGAGCAGGATTTCCAGTACAATGAGCGTTGCGATCGGGACCAGTCCCGCGAACATCGGAATGCCCAGATCCTGCATGGGAACCGCGGCCAGATCGGAAACCAGAATGGTGATGACCAGCTCGGACGGATCGAGTTCACCGATCTGGCGTTTGCCCATCAGACGTACCGCGGCGATGACGGCAAAGTATAGAATCAGCGTGCGTAGCAGAGGGACTGCCATGTTTCGGCCTCTTTTCTATCGGAATTTATCGGTAGTATAGCACAAAAACGGAAGAATATACCCGACAGGAATTTAACAAAGTAAAATACGAAAAAGTTGTTGACATTCGCTGAGAGCGGATTTATAATATGAATTACATTTTGAACAACGCAAGTTGGCGATGACCGGAAAAGTAGCGTCTGGAATCCAAAAGAGAGAGCCGCCGGGTGGTGCAAGGCGGTGGAGGAAGGAAAGTGCGAAAGTCCTCCGTGAGCCGAATGTCTGAAAAGGGATGAAACAAGGCCCTGTGTAAGGCGTTCCGCGTGATCTGCGTTAAAAGATCAGCTGAGTGGCCGCGGTATGGATATACGCGGCAAGAAGAGTGGTACCGCAGAGGAATAGTCTTTGTCTCTTTGGAGAGACAGAGGCTTTTTTTATTTTGTGATTTGAGGAAAGGAGGCGGATTCGCATGGTAAAGAACGGTTCTGAGATTTTGGTGGAAACGCTGGTAGAGCAGGGAGTCGATACGATTTTCGGCTATCCGGGCGGCGCGGTCCTCAATATCTATGATGCGCTTTACAAGAACAGCGACCGCATTCGACATATTTTAACCGCCCACGAACAGGGCGCGGCTCACGCGGCGGACGGTTACGCCCGCGCGACCGGTAAGGTTGGCGTGTGTCTGGCAACAAGCGGCCCGGGCGCGACCAATCTGGTCACGGGCATCGCAACGGCTTACATGGATTCCATCCCGATGGTTGCCATTACCGGCAACGTCGGCACGAGCCTGATCGGACGCGATTCCTTTCAGGAGGTTTACATCGCCGGCATCACCATGCCGATCACCAAGCATAATTTCGTCGTGCGCCATGTAGAGGAGCTGGCGGACACCATCCGCAGCGCATTCCGTATTGCATCGTCTGGCCGTCCCGGCCCGGTGCTGATTGACATCCCGAAGGATGTCACGAGCGCGGAATGCGAGTTTATTCCGGCTCCCAAGGTCGAGGTGCATGAGACGTATGACGTTACGACCGAAGAACTGGAAACGGTCGCCGGTATGATCGCGCAGTCCGAACGCCCGATCATTTACTACGGCGGCGGCGTAGAGACGGCAAACGCCGGCGCGGCGCTGCTGGAGCTGATGCGCCGGGCGGATATCCCGTCTGCGCACACCATGATGGCGATTGGGTGCATCCCGGATACCGAGCCGCTGAGCTTGGGTCTGGTGGGTATGCACGGCACGGTTTCCGCAGCCTGGGCGGTGGAACGGAGCGACCTGCTGATCTGCATCGGCGCGCGTTTCTCCGACCGCGTGGCAACCAACCCGCGGCGCTTTGCCCCCAAGGCGAAGATCGTCCACATTGATATTGATGCGGCCGAGATCAATAAGAATATCGGCGTGGATTATTCGGTGGTCAGCGACGCAGAGAATTTCCTCGAAGCGCTGCTGCCGCATATCAAGGAAGCAAAGCATGATGCGTGGCGTGCGCAGATTGCGGAATGGCACAAAACACTGGATTATGTGCCCAAGGACGACGACAGCGTCATCCATCCGCATCAGCTGGTGCGCACACTGTACGATATGATCGGGGACGACGCGATCGTCGCCACCGACGTCGGTCAGCATCAGCTGTGGTCGGCACAGTATAACCGCTGCCGCAAGGTGCGCCATTTCCTGACTTCGGGCGGTTTGGGCACGATGGGCTTCGGCTACGGTGCGGCAATGGGTGCGCAGGTCGCGTTCCCGGATAAAACGGTTGTCCATATCACGGGTGACGGTTCGTTCCACATGAACCTGAACGAATTGTGCACCGCAGTTACCTATAACCTGCCGATCATTACCATCATTATGAATAACAACGTGCTGGGCAATGTGCGTCAGTGGCAGACCATGTTCTACGAAAAGCGCTATTCCCAGACCAATCTATATCGTAAAACCGATTACATCAAGCTCGCCGATGCGTTCGGCGGTCGCGGCTTCCGCGTGACCAACATTGCAGAACTGCGCGCGGCGCTGGCAGATGCGCTTCAGCGCACCGGTCCGGTGCTGATTGACTGCCGCATCGACAAGGATGAGCGCGTACTGCCTATGATCCCGGCGGGCGGCACGGTGGACGATATCGTGGCGGACTGAGAAAGGAGAACAAACAATGGAAAAATATATCCTTTCTGTGACCGTGCAGAATAACGCGGGCGTACTCGCGCGCGTGTCCAGCCTGTTTGGTCGCCGCGGCTACAATATCGATTCGCTGACCGTGTCGGCGACCACCGACCCCAAAATCTCCCGCATGTCGATCATCGTGCAGGGCGACGAGCCCATCCTTGAGCAGATCATCAAGCAGCTGCTCAAGCTGGAAGAGGTGCAGCGCGTCGATCATTTGCAGGAGGATGATTCCTGCTGCAGCGAGCTGGTATTTGTCAAGCTCCATGCGGAAAACGGCAGCGAGCGCGACGCCATCCGACAGCTGTGCGACCTGTACGATGCACATATCGTAGAGTCCACCGAGCAGTCGATGATCGTCGAGCTGTCCGAGGTGCCCAGCCGCATTGATGCGTTTCTGGACGTTGTCTCCAACTTTGAGGTGATGGAGATGAGTCGTTCGGGTGTGACCGCCATCCAGAAATAACGGCGGCGAATTCAATTTGTTTTCCTAATTTAATTTACACATATTTAGGAGGAGTTAAAAATGGTAAAGATGTTCTATGATTCGGATTGCAACCTGTCCCTTCTGGACGGCAAGACCGTTGCTATCATCGGTTTTGGTTCTCAGGGCCATGCCCATGCGATGAACCTGAAGGATTCGGGTGTCAATGTTGTTGTTGGTCTGCGTCCGGGTTCCAAGCATGAAGCTAAGGCAAAGGATTACGGCCTGACCGTTATGACTCCGGCTGATGCTGCGGAAGCGGGCGACATCATCATGATGCTGGTGCCGGACGAGAAGCAGGCTGATATCTACAAGGAGTCCATTGCGCCGCACCTCAAGCCGGGCAACTGCCTTGCGTTTGCACACGGCTTCAATATCCACTTCAAGCAGATCGTTCCGCCGGCAGACGTTGACGTTATCATGGTCGCGCCGAAGGGCCCGGGCCACATCGTTCGTCGTACTTACACCGAGGGTCAGGGTGTTCCGGATCTGGCTTGCGTATATCAGGATGCAACCGGCAAGGCAATGGATATCGCGCTGGCTTACGCTTGCGGTATCGGCGGCGGCCGTGCGGGCATTCTGGAGTCCACCTTCAAGACCGAGACCGAGACCGACCTGTTCGGCGAGCAGGCTGTTCTGTGCGGCGGCGTTTGCGAGCTGATGAAGGCTGGCTTCGAGACGCTGGTTGAGGCTGGTTACGCTCCGGAGAACGCTTACTTTGAGTGTGTACATGAGATGAAGCTGATCGTTGACCTGATCAACGAGGGCGGTTTTGCCAAGATGCGTTACTCGATCTCCGACACTGCGGAGTACGGCGATTACCGCACCGGCAAGCGCATCATCACCGAGGAGACCCGCAAGGAAATGAAGAAGATCCTGCGCGAGATCCAGGACGGCACCTTCGCTTCCGAGTGGATTCAGGAGAACCGTGCGGGCGGCCGTGCGAAGTTCCTGGCTACCCGTGCGCTCGAGGCGGACACTCAGCTGGAGGAGACCGGCAAGAAGCTGCGCGGCATGATGAGCTGGCTGAAAAAGTAAAAAAAACTGCGCACAGGCGGGCGGGTTTCCGTCCGCCTGTTTCGCACGAAGGAGGGAATCCCCGTGTCCAAGAGAAGTGACAATATCACTGCGGGCGCAGAGCGTATGCCCAACCGTTCGCTGCTGCGTGCCTGCGGTTTGACCGACGAAGAAATGAAAAAGCCGATCATCGGCGTGGTTTCGGCTTACAGCGAGATCATTCCCGGCCACATCAATCTGGATAAGATTGCGGATGCTGCCAAGGCGGGCGTGCGCATCGCGGGCGGTACGCCGGTGCTGGTTCCGGCTATCGGCGTGTGCGACGGCATCGCCATGGGCCATATCGGCATGAAGTACTCGCTGCCCAGCCGTGAGCTGATCGCGGACAGCGTTGAGACGCTGGCGCAGGCGCATCAGTTCGACGCGCTGGTGCTCATCCCGAACTGCGATAAGATCGTGCCCGGCATGCTGATGGCCGCCGCGCGGCTGAACATCCCGTCCATCATCGTTTCCGGCGGCCCGATGCTGGCCGGACACTATGACGGACAGGAAATCTCGCTTTCCAAGACGTTTGAGACGGTGGGCGCATACAAGGCCGGCCTGATCGACGACGCCAAGCTCGAGGAATGCGAGTGCGGCTCGTGCCCGGGCTGCGGCTCGTGCTCGGGTATGTACACGGCAAACTCGATGAACTGCCTGTCCGAAGCGATTGGCATGGCGCTGCCCGGCAACGGCACGATTCCGGCTGTTCACGCGGCGCGTATCCATCTGGCGAAGCACGCCGGTATGCAGATTATGGAGCTGTTGCGCCGCGACATCAAGCCGCGTGACATTCTGACGCCTGCGGCGTTCCGCAACGCGCTGACCTGCGAAATGGCGATTGGCTGCTCGACCAACTCGGTGCTGCACCTGCTGGCGCTGGCAAACGAGGCGGGTGTACCGCTCGACCTGAATATGCTCAACGAGCTGTCCGCCAAGGTGCCGAATATCTGCCACCTCGCGCCGGCAGGCCCGCATCACATCGAAGAACTGTACATGGCGGGCGGCGTGCCGGCCATCATGAAGGAACTCACCAAGCGCGACCTGCTCGACCTGTCGCTCATTACCGCGACCGGCAAGACGGTTGGCGAAAACCTGGAGGGTGTTGTCAACAAGAATCCTGAGGTCGTTCGTCCGCTTGAGAATCCGTATTCCGAGACCGGCGGTATCGCCGTGCTGTGGGGCAATATCGCCAAGAATGGCTGCGTTGTCAAGCGTTCGGCTGTCGCACCCGAAATGATGGTGCACGAAGGTCCGGCACGTGTGTTCGATTCCGAGGACGACGCGATCAAGGCGATTTACGCGGGCGAGATCCACAAGGGCGATGTAGTGATCATCCGCTACGAAGGCCCGAAGGGCGGCCCCGGTATGCGCGAGATGCTCAATCCGACCTCTGCGCTGGCCGGTATGCAGCTCGATAAGGACTGCGCGCTGATTACGGACGGCCGTTTCTCCGGCGCGTCCCGCGGCGCGTCGATCGGTCACGTATCGCCGGAAGCCGCGGCGGGCGGCGAGATCGCGCTGATCGAAGAGGGCGACATGATCTCGATCGACATCCCGAACAGCAAGGTCAATGTCCAGATTTCCGACGAGGAGATGGAAGCGCGCCGCGCAAAGTTTGTGCCGCGCGAGCCGAACATCAAGTCGGGCTGGCTGTACCGCTATTCGCGTCTGGTCACCTCGGCCGATCAGGGCGCGGTGCTCCGATAAGACAAACCAAAGCCCGAAGCGACAGCTTCGGGCTTTTTACATGCAGTTGACGGCTTGTTTCTGCCGGTTAAATCTGGTATACTGGTGACAAATGAAAATAAAGGTGGAACGAGTTATGCTGACAGCAGCGAAAAAGGAATTTATCGAGTTTATGATGAGTGCGGACGTGCTGCGCTTCGGTGACTTTACGACCAAGTCCGGCCGCAAGACGCCGTACTTTGTCAACACCGGCAACTATAAGACCGGGTTGCAGAACTCCCGTCTGGGTGAGTTCTACGCGGCGCTGGTCAAGGAAACCATTGGCGATAACTTTGACGCGATGTTTGGCCCGGCTTATAAGGGCATCCCGCTGGCGACTTCGGTTTCCGGTGCGCTGGCCCGCAACTATGGCATCGACAAGCCCTTCTTCTTCAACCGCAAGGAGGCCAAGAACCACGGCGAGGGCGGCAATATCGTTGGCTACAAGCCCAAGGACGGCGACCGCGTTATCATCATTGAGGACGTCATCACCGCAGGCACGGCTATCCGCGAGACCATGCCGGTGCTCAAGGGCTGCGCAGACGTCAAGGTGACTGATATGTTTATTTCGGTCAACCGCTGCGAGGTCGGCACGACCCCGGGCAAGACGGCAGTCATGGAAGTCGGTGAGGAGTTCGGTATTCAGGTGCATGCGCTCGTCACGGTGCAGGATATCCGCGAGTATCTGGCGGATAAGGCGGAATATGCCGACCTGCTGCCGTTGATGGATGCCTATATGAAGCAGTACTGCGTGTTCTAAAACGAAATCTGCATAGAAAAACGACCTGTTTCGTCGAAACAGGTCGTTTTTTGCGTTAGGATAAGGATTGCAGGAATTTACGGATGCGGAAGCAGGCTTCACGCAGATGGTTCATCGAATACGAATAGGAAATGCGCACATGTCCCTCGCCGCTCGCGCCAAAGGCGTTGCCGGGTACCACCGCGACCTTTTGCTCGCGGAGCAGTCGTTCGCAGAACTCCTCGCACGACAGTCCGGTGGAGGTGATGGACGGGAACATATAGAACGCACCCTGCGGCTCGAAGCATTCCAACCCCATCGAGCGCAGCTCGCCGAGCAAGTAGCGGCGGCGGATGTCGTATTGGTTGCGCATCCGTTCAATGTCGTCCTCGCCCGAGCGGATCGCTTCAATGCCCGCAAACTGCGCGGTCGTCGGCGCGGACATGATGCCGAACTGGTGCACCTTGCAGATGTGGCGCATCAGTTCCTTCGGCCCCATCGCCCAGCCGAGGCGCCAGCCGGTCATTGCGTAGGACTTGGAAAAACCGTCCACGACGATTGTGCGCTCCTGCATGCCGGGCAGCTCGGCAAAGCAAACGTGCGGGTCCTTGCCGTAGGTCAGGCTGCAATAGATCTCGTCCGACAGTACCACAATGTTGGTGTCGCGCAGGACTGCGGCGATTGCTTCCAGTTCATCTCGCGTCATGATCGCGCCGGTCGGGTTGTTGGGGTAGGGCAAAATGAGCAGCTTGGTGCGCGGCGTGATGGCCGCGCGCAGCGCATCTGCGGTCAGCTTGAACTGATCTTCCACGCGCGTCGGCAGCGGAACGGGCACGCCGCCCGCCATCTGGGTCAGCGGCGTATAGCAGACAAAGCTCGGTTCAGGGATGAGCACTTCTTCGCCGGGATTGACCAGCGCGCGGATGGCGTTGTCGATTGCTTCCGAGCCGCCGACCGTGACCAGGATTTCCTTGTCGGCATCATAGCAGAGCTGATATTTGCGCCGTGTCAACGCCGCGATCTGGCGGCGCAGCTCGGCAAGACCCCAGTTGGAAGTGTAGAAGGTCTGGCCTTTTTCCAGCGACTGAATGCCCGCGCGGCGAATCTGCCATGGGGTTTCAAAGTCCGGCTCGCCTACGCCGAGCGAGATTGCGTCCGGCATGGTCGCAACCACATCGAAGAACTTGCGGATGCCGGAGGGTTTGACCTCCTTGACGCGGTCGGAGAGCAGCTGTTCGTAATCTACCATGCTATCATGACCTCTCTTTTGTCATTATCTGAGGGGTCAAATTCCACGCCGTAATCCTTATACTTCTTCAAAATGAAATGTGTGCCGGTCGAAAGGACGTTTTCCATCGGCGCGAGCTGTTCGGAAACAAAGCGCGCCACCTCACGCATGGAGCGGTCCTTGATGATGACGGTCAGGTCAAAGCCGCCGCTCATCAGATAAACGCTTTCCACCTGATGGTGGGAGTAGATCTGGCGTGCGATCTCGTCAAAGCCCATGCCCTTCTGCGGGGTGATTTTGACTTCGATCAGTGCGGTGACGCTTTCCTTTGCGGTTTTGTCCCAGTCGATAACGGTTTTATAACCCAGAATGGTCGAATTTTTTTCAAAAGTCCGGATGGCCTCGGTGACCTCTTCCTCGCTTGCGCCAGTCATGGCGGCAAGCTGGGCGGGTGTCAGGCGCGCGTCCTGACTGAGCAAATCCAGCAGCTTTTCAGGATTTTCCATGATAACAACCTCCTGTTTGAGTCAGTTTGCAGTCACAGGAACGTAGAGGTTCCTGCCGTATGGCTTATTATACACCAGAGCGGACGAAGTTGTCCACTGTAGGGCTGTTTTGTTCACGCAATACAGAAGCCGCCTGTCGGCGGCTTCTGTTTATGGATTTGAAATTGGGATTAGAACAGGCCGGTGATTTTGCCGTCTGCATCTACGTCGATCTTCTCGGCGGCCGGTACCTTGGGCAGGCCCGGCATGGTCATAATCGCACCGGTCTCGACCACGACAAAGCCTGCGCCCGCAGCCAGACGCGCGGAGCGGACATTGACGACAAATTCGGTCGGACGGCCGAGCAGCGCCGGGTCATCGGACAGGGAATACTGGGTCTTGGCAACGCAAACGGGCAGATTGCCGTAACCCATTTCGGTGATGTTCGCCAGTTCCTTATGTGCAGCCGGGGCGATGGTCACACCCAGCGCGCCGTAAATCTCCTTGGCAATCTTGCGGATCTTGTCCTCAAGCGGGAGCTCATCCTCATACAGCATATGGAAGTCTGCCTTGCCTTCGTCCAGCACGGCGAGAACCTCTTCGGCCAGTGCCTTGCCGCCCTCGCCGCCCTTGGCGAACACCTCGGACAGAGCGACCCGCACACCGCGCGCGGCGCAGTGCTGACGGATGAATTCGACTTCCTCCTCGGTGTCGGTCGGGAAAGCATTGATGGCCACGACCGTCGGCACGCCGAACTTTTTCATGTTGTCCAGATGCGCGTCCAGATTGCAGATGCCGTGCTCCAGTGCGGCAAGATTGGGCTGGTTCAGCTCGGTCTTGGGCACGCCGCCGTTGTATTTCAGGGCACGCACGGTTGCAACGATCACAATGCAGTCCGGCGCAAGACCAGCCTTGCGGCACTTGATATCCATAAACTTTTCCGCGCCGAGGTCTGCACCGAAACCAGCTTCTGTGATGGCAATGTCTGCGAGCCGCAGCGCGAGCTTGGTGGCCTGTACGCTGTTGCAGCCGTGCGCGATATTGGCGAACGGGCCGCCGTGCATCAGCGCGGGCGTACCTTCGAGCGTTTGCACCAGATTGGGCTTGATGGCGTCCTTCATCAGCGCGGTCATCGCGCCTTCGGCCTTGAGGTCGCGCGCGTAAATCGGCTTGCCTTCATAAGAATAGGCGACCAGAATATCGCCGAAACGCTTTTTGAGGTCTTCCAGATCGGAGGCGAGGCACAGGATCGCCATAACCTCGGACGCGACCGTAATCATGAAGTGATCCTCGCGCGGCACGCCGTTGACCTTGCCGCCCAGACCGATGGTGATGTTGCGCAGAGCGCGGTCGTTCATATCCATGACGCGGGTGAAGATGATGCGGCGCGGGTCGATGCCCAGCGCGTTGCCCTGTTGCAGGTGGTTGTCCAGCATGGCGCACAGCAGATTGTTGGCGGCTGTGATGGCGTGCATATCGCCGGTGAAATGCAGGTTGATGTCCTCCATGGGCACAACCTGTGCATAACCGCCACCGGCAGCGCCGCCCTTGATGCCGAACACCGGGCCGAGGGACGGCTCGCGCAGGGCGATCATGGCTTTCTTGCCGAGCTTTGCCATCGCCTGACCGAGGCCGACGGTTGTGGTGGTCTTGCCCTCACCAGCCGGGGTGGGGTTGATGGCAGTGACCAGCACCAGCTTACCGTCCGGTTGGCCTGCCGTCTTTTTCCATACGTCGGCAGACAGCTTGGCTTTGTATTTTCCGTATAACTCCAGATCTTCTGCATCCAGACCGGCGGATGCAGCAACTTCGGTGATCGGGCGCATCTGGCAGCCCTGAGCGATTTCAATATCGGATAGCATAGCAGTTCCTCCTGTAAATTTTGCACAGTGACACTATTATAACAATGTTCTGCACAGTTTTCCAGCAGATAGAACGAAAAATTTGCCGAATTTGTGACTCGAAAAAGCGCCTTCGTTGTGGTATGATATAAAGCGTATATAATTTCGGCAAAAGGAGGGTCGGCATGGACGTTTTTAAAACGATCACGCATTATATCAAGAACACCGACCTGTATCTGGTAATATTGGCACTGATCTGTTCGAGTTACGGCATGGTGCTCATCTATTCGGCAACGCTCAACCCGGCGACAGCGCTCGATGGCAGCACCCGCAATCTGATTGTGCAGGGGGCGGCGATCCTCATGGGCTTGGGCGCCTTTGTGGTGATGAGTCTGATTGATTTGGAGGGCATGAGCGGCTGGTGGAAGATTTTTGTGCTGGTGAATATCGGCCTGCAATTTCTGCTTTTCACACCGCTGGGAATGTCGGTCAATGGTCAGCGCGCATGGCTCAATCTGGGCGTGACCAGCCTGCAGCCAGGCGAGCTGGGCAAGCTGATTTTTATTTTCACGCTTGCCGCGCATATCTCGGAAATCAAAGACCATATCAGTGAGTGGCGCGGGCTGTTTGTCATCGGTCTGCACACACTGATTATGATGGGCGCGGTCGTCATCGCTTCGGGCGATACCGGTATGGCGATCCAGTATTTCATGATTGCGCTCATTATGCTGTTTGCCGCAGGGCTTTCGCTCAAATGGCTGGGCGCAGGATTCGGCTTGGGCATCATCAGCATCCCGATCGTCTGGAACTTTATCCTGAAGGATTATCAGAAAACCCGTATTCTGGTGTTGTTCGATCCGTCGATTGATACGGATGCCTCCATGCAGGCAAACTACGGCAAAATCGCCATCGGTTCCGGACAGATTTCCGGACAAGGCTTGACGCACGGCACGATGACGCAGATGCAGTTGGTGTCGGAGAACCAGACCGACTACATTTTTTCGGTCGCGGGCGAGGAACTCGGCTTTATCGGCTGCATGCTGATTATCTGCCTGCTGGGACTGCTGATTCTGCGGTTGTTCTATGTTTCCTATCGTGCTTCCACTACGTTTTCCGCACTGCTGGCGGTAGGCGTGGGCGGTATGTTCCTGTTCCAGACCTTCATGAACATCTTT
>ERZ1090860.268-NODE-269-length-32206-cov-7.072346_pt1 | contig 32206 bp, 46 predicted proteins | sample MGYA00478483_ERZ1090860 | MGnify/ENA primary metagenome ERZ1090860 (study PRJEB33644, sample SAMEA5815741) | chicken gut metagenome | biome: Chicken; feature: Gastrointestinal Tract; material: Caecum | place: Ireland | collected 2019-01-01 | study: A study of the...
TTCCAACTCTGGGCAGATTTTTGACAAAAGGGGTGCAGGATGTGACCAAAAACAAATGGAAAAAACTGATTTTGGAGCAGATGTCTGCACTCGGGGTGCAGAAGGACGCGTACGATTCCGCGGTGGAGACTTTGGCGGGAATCCTCGAGCAGCGGGACAAGACTTTCAAGGAATTCCGAGCTTCCGGCGGAAAATCGGTCATCGAGTATACGAACAAGGGCGGTTCGACAAACATGACAAAGAATCCGCTGCTTGTCCTTTGGGATGATCTGAACAGGAGTGCTTTGGCGTACTGGCGTGAACTTGGGATGACGCCCTCGAGCTATAAAAAAATGACGGGAGACGCGCCGCGCTTGGAAAAGCCTGGCGGACTGGCTGCGGCGCTTGCCAGCATTGAATCCGGTTAAAGGGAAAAACTGGCCGGAGGTCCTCGAGTACGCCGAAAGCATTCGGGCTGGGCGAAAAGTGGCGTGCGTGGAGCTGCGCCAAGCTGTGGATCGGTTCTTTTCAGACCTAGACAATCCCGAGTACTGGATGGATAGCAAGGCACCTGAGTTCTGCATCCGGATCATTGAAAAAACGATCTGCCACCAGCAGGGGGAGAGGCTGGACGGCACGCCGCTGCGTGGGACGCCGTTCAAGCTCGAACCGTTCCACAAATTCATCGTTTACAATCTTGTGGGATTCAAGCTGCGCGGGACGGACGTTGTTCGATTTCACGAAGCGCTGATCTTCATCCCCAGAAAGAACATCAAGACGAGCTTCGCCGCGGCGCTTTCCTGGGCGCTCTCACTTCTTTACCGGCGCAGCGGGTCAAAGACCTACATCGCGTCGGCGGCGCTGATGCAGTCGCTGGAGAGCTTCAATTTTCTGGACTACAACGTCCGCCGGATGGGTGAGGACGCAAAAAGCGGCGGGTGTGTCAAGATCATCGACAACAACAACGAGCACTCCATGGAGGCCACGCTTCCGGATGGCTCTTTTTTTATTCGCGCGCTGGCGGCGAACCCAGACGAGCAGGATTCCCTCAACTGCAACATTGCAATCTGCGACGAGATTCACGCTTTTAAAACGCCGAAGCAGTACAACCTTTTCAAGGAGGCCATGAAAGCCTACACCAATAAGCTGCTGATCGGCATCTCGACTGCGGGCGACAACGAGCAGGCATTCCTTGGGCAGCGGCTGAAATATTGCCGAAAGGTGCTGGACGGCACGGTGAAGGACGAGCAGTATTTTATCTTCATGTGCTGTGCGCCGGATGGGGTACGCGATGGGTCGGTCGATTTCACCGACCCCAAGATACACGAAATGGCAAACCCGGCCTACGGCGTGAGCATTCGTCCGGATGAAATTCTGAACGACAGTCTGCAGGCGCAGAACGACCCGCAGCAGCGTAAGGATTTTTTCGCGAAAAGCCTGAACGTCTACACGAACGCGGTCAAGGCGTATTTTGACATCGAAGAGTTCCGACGGAGCGACGCCAAGTACAGCTGGACGCTCGAGGAGCTGGCAAGGCTGCCGATCGACTGGTACGGCGGCGCGGATCTGTCAAAGCTCCACGACCTGACGGCGGCGGCCCTCTTCGGCCACTACCAGGGGACCGACATCGTCATCACCCACGCATTCTTCCCGGTGGTGGCCGCCCACGTGAAGGCGGAGCAGGACAACATCCCACTTTTCGGGTGGCAGGACGACGGCTGGCTCACGATGTGCAACAGCCCGACCGTGAACCACGCGGATGTGGTCGGCTGGTTCGTGGATATGCGGAAACGGGGGTTCAAAATCCGGCAGGTCGGGCACGATCGGAAGTTCTGCCGCGAGTATTTCATCGGCATGAAGGCGGCGGGCTTCCAAGTCGTCGATCAGCCACAGTATTTTTACAAAAAGTCGGAGGGCTTCCGGCATATCGAGCAGAGCGCAAAAAACGGCGCTCTTTTTTATTTGCACTCGGAAGCCTACGAGTACTGCGTGGAAAACGTGTCTGCCGTCGAAAAGACGGACGACATGATCCAATACGATAAGGTGCAGCCGGCACACCGCATCGACCTGTTCGATGCATCAGTGTTTGCCTGCATCCGATACCTCGAAAGCCTTGAGCGAAACAGGGCTGCAAAGAAATGGTGGGGTGAAGCTTGAGCAAAAAGAAAAGAAGCAGGCCGGCGCCGCGCGCCGAGCCGGCGCGCAGGAGCATCGCCTTTGCGGGCGCGGGCCTGTGGGAATCCATCGAGTGCCGGGGCTACGTGAGCCTTGCGCAGAATCCCGAGATATGCACGGCAGTGGACACGATTGCGCGGCTGATCGCGAGCATGACCATCCATCTGATGGAAAACACGGAGACCGGAGATATCCGGATCAAAAACGAGCTGAGCCGAAAGGTGGACATCAGCCCGAACAACAACATGACCCGCGCGGCGTTTGTCCACTGGATCGTCAAGACGCTGATGCTCGAGGGAAACGGAAACGCCGTGGTGTGGCCGGAGACGCGGCGCGGCATCCTGCGCGACCTCAAGCCGGTGCCGCCGGCTTTTACGGCGTTCGTCCCGGAAGGCGTGTGGGATTATCGCGTGGTGATCGCCGGGCAGGAGTATGACCCGGACGACGTGCTGCATTTTGTTCTGAATCCCGGAAGCTACTACCCGTGGAAGGGCGAGGGTTACCGCGTCGCGCTGGCCGACGTTGCGAACAACCTGAAACAGGCGGCCGCGACAGAAAAAAGTTTCATGTCCAGCAACTGGAAGCCGAGCATCATCGTCAAGGTGGACGCGCTCACGGACGAATTCGCGAGCGCGGAAGGGCGCAGCAAGCTCCTGCGCGAGTATATCGACACAGCGCAGGCGGGCGAGCCATGGATGATCCCGTCCGAGCAGTTCAGCGTGGAGCAGGTTCGGCCGCTCACGCTCTCCGACCTTGCGCTCGCGGATTTCGTACAGCTCGATAAACGGACGGTGGCGGCCATCCTGGGCGTGCCGCCTTTTGTTTTGGGCATCGGGGATTTTCACCGCGACGCCTGGAACAACTTCATCAGTTCCACGATCATGCCGGTCGCGAAGAACATCGAGCAGGAAATGACCAAAAAGCTCCTGTACAATCCGGATTGGTTTTTCCGGTTCAACGCGCGGAGCCTCTACAACTATGACCTGCGCGACCTTGCAGCGGTGGCGGACGATCAGTATGTACGCGGGATTATGACCGGAAACGAGGTGCGCGACTGGATCGGACTTTCTCCGCTTTCCGGCCTCGACGACCTTGTGATCCTTGAAAACTACATTCCGCGCGGGATGGTCGGAGATCAAAACAAACTGAATGGAGGTGACAGCACATGATATATAAACGCACGGCGCTGGCGCGGGGCGGAGGCTTCTGTACCCGCGCCGAAGACGGCAATCTCTATATCGAGGGGTATTTCGCCGTATTCGGGAGCCGGTACAAGCTCTGGGACGGCGCATATGAGACGATCGAGCCCGGCGCATTCGACGGGCAAACGAATGGAGATGTCCGGGCGCTCGTTAACCACGACACGACGCTTGTACTCGGCCGTACAACGGCGGGTACGCTTTCGCTACGCGTAGATGAGCGGGGGCTTTGGGGCAGCGTCACGATCAATCAACAGGATCAGGATGCGATGAACCTTTACGAGCGCGTGAAGCGTGGCGACGTGGATCAGTGCTCTTTCGGCTTCGACATCATCGATCAGGATGTCGAGTACAAGGACGGTGTGCCGACGGTGTGGCGGATCAAGGCGGTGAAGCTCTACGAGGTTTCCGTCGTAACGTTCCCGGCTTATGAGGATACCTCGGTGGAGGCGCGCCGAAAAGACTTTGAGCAGGCAGAGAAACGCAGAAAAGAGGAATGGCGGGTAAGGATGAAAAACCGCCTGAAAGGAGAAAGCAATGGCACTTAAAGCGATTATGCTGCGGCGCAGCATCGAAAAGAAGCAGGCCGAGCTGGAAGCGCTCCGCCAGAAGGACGCGGAGTTTTCCACCCGCGAGGCCGAGCTTGAAACGGCGATCAACGAAGCGGAAACGCCGGAGCAGGAGCAGGCCGTCACCGAAGAAGTGGAGACCTTCGACGCGGACAAGACCGCGCACGAGGAGGCAAAGGCCGCGCTGGCCGGTGAGATCGAGGGCCTTGAAGCGGAGCTTTCCGAGGCCGAGGCGGCTGCTCCGACCAGAAGCAAAGAAAACCATCCCACAAGAGAAAGGACGGAAAGAAAAATGGAAACCACTATCAACATCCGCGCGCTGCCCATGAGCCGGCGTGCGTTTGACGCGCTGCCGATGGAGCAGCGCAGCGAAATCGTCGCTCGCGAGGACGTACGCGAATTCTTTGCGCAGCTGCGTAGCATGAAGGGCCAGCAGCGCGGCGTATCCGGCGCGGAGCTCACGATTCCGGTCGTTTTCCTCGACCTGATTTCGGAGAACATGTATCGGTACTCGAAGCTGCTGAACCGCGTGCGCATCCGCAACGTCAACGGCGAGGCGCGCCAGACCATTGCCGGCACGGTGCCGGAAGCGGTGTGGACGGAGATGTGCGGCGCGATCAACGAGCTGACCTTCGTCTTCAACCAGGTCACGCTTGACGGCTTCAAGGTCGCCGGTTATGTGCCGGTGTGCAACTCGATCCTCGAGGACAACGACATCAACCTTGCGAGCTGGATCGTGGAGATGCTCTCGGAGAGCATCGGCCTCGCGCTGGATAAGGCGATCCTGTACGGCAAGGGCGCGGCGAGCAAGATGCCGCTCGGCATCGTGACCCGCCTCGCGCAGGCCTCGAAGCCCGCCGACTATCCGGCAAATGCGCCGGAGTGGGTCGACCTCCACACCAGCAACATCCTCAAAGTGGACAGCACGGCCGAACCGATCGCTTTCTGGTCCGCGCTGGCTGTCGCAGCCGGCAACACCTTCACGCGCTACAGCCGCGGCCGCCAGTTCTGGGCGATGAACAGCAAGACTTACGCCAAGCTTCGCTCAAAGCTGATCGCGTTCAACTACGAGGGCGGTCTCGTCGCGCAGTTCCCGGGCGTGATGCCGGTCGTCGATGGTGACATCGATGTGCTCGAGTTCATCCCGGACGGCGACATCATCGGCGGCTACGGCGATCTGTACCTGCTCGCGCTGCGCGCCGGTATGACGATCGAATCCAGCCGTGAGGTGCAGTTTATTCAGGATAACACCGTTTTCAAGGGTAAGGAGCGCGCGGACGGTATGCCGGTCATCCCGGGCGCGTTCGTCGCGATCAACATCAACAACGCGTCGGTCACGACCGCGATGGACTTCGCCGCGGACACCGCGAACGACGCGCAGCTTACCGCGCTGGCGGTCGGCACGGAGACGCTTTCGCCCGTGTTCGCACCGGGTACATACAGCTATACGCTTGCGCCCACCGGCACGAGTGCAAAGCTCGAGGCAATCAGCAGCCAGCCGGGCGCGAAGGTGGCGATCAGCTACAACGGCCAGAACGTGCGCAACGGCGGCACGGTGACGTGGCTGACGGACGGCGCAGCGCATCCGCTGACGGTCACGGTTACGCAGGGCAACGCAGTGCGCGTCTACACGGTCTCGGTGACGAAATCCGGCGGTTAAAAAATGAAGGGGTGAGCGGCGTTGACGGATGAAGACATTCTGGAGATTTTGAAGGTTGATCTGCAGGTTTCAAGCTCTGCGCTCGACCGGTATCTGCTTGCACTGATCACATCGGCCAGAGCCTACATCACGCAGGAGGGCATCACGCTGACGGATACGGTGCAGGATGCGATGCTCGTCGAAATGTATGCCGCTTACCTGTACCGCCGCCGGCGAGAGGAAAACGTGCAGATGCCGCGCATGCTGCGGTGGGCGCTGAACAACCGGCTTTTCAGCCAGAAAGGGGCGGCAGATGGATGATCTCATTTTGCTGATCTCTGAAAGCTATAGAAAAGACGCGATCGGAAACGTCAGGGTGACGGAGACAGCAACGCCGGTATGGGCGCACCTGCAGTCGGTCACGAGGGCAGAGTGGGCGGACGCCGGACAGAACGGACTGCAGCCGCAGCTTGTCGCCGTGACGCCGATCGTGAATTACAGCGGCGAGCGGGTCGTGCAGATCGGCTCAGGCGAAAGCGCACGCCGCTATGCGGTGTATCGCACGTACTTCGGCCCGGACAGCGACAGCATCGAGCTGTATCTCGAGCGAAAGGCAGGTGTTGCGCTTGGCGCGGAAAATCCCGTTACAGGAGCTTGAGATTGAGATCGTGAAAGAGCTCAAGGCTTACAGTGACGAGGTCGCCGAAGGTATAAAAAAAGCGGTGAATGACGTGGCAAAAGAAACGGTCCGCACGTTAAAAACTACATCCCCGCGGTCCCTGCGGGGCGGCAAGTATGCGCGCGGCTGGACGTTCAAGGTGGAGTTTGAGAGCCCGGAGGATATCCGGGTGCGCATATCCAACCGCACAAAGCCGCAGCTCACGCATCTACTCGAAAACGGGCACGCGAAGGTAAACGGTGACCGCGTGGACGGTAAGCCGCATATCCGCCCGGCCGAGCAGGCTGCTGCAGATAAGCTCGTGGGTGCCGTGAAGGTGGTGATTAAAAAATGACGCTGGAGGGGCTGTACCAGCTTTTGGAAAGCACAGGCTTGCCCGTGGTATACAGGGCGTGGCCGATTGACGGAGCACCTGAGCTGCCGTACATCTGCTACCTTGCCGCCTACAGCAACAACTTCTCGGCGGACGGCGTTGTATACCAGCCGATCGATCATGTGCAGATCGAGCTTTACACAAAAGATAAAAATCCCGAAGCGGAGGGCAGGGTGGAAAGCGCCCTGTCCTCGCTCTTTTGGGAAAAATCGGAAACGTATATCGACACGGAAAAGTGTTATCAAATCCTATATGAAGTTGAGGTGTAACGATGGCGACAACCGAAAACAAGGTGCAGTTTAACATCAAAAACGTGCACTACGCGGTGATGACCGCAGACGGCGAAACGCCGGCGTGGGACACGCCGGTCCCTGTTCCGGGCGCCGTGAATCTGTCGCTCGAGGCGAGCGGCGAGATTACGCCGTTTTACGCGGACGGTGTTGTGTACTACAAGTCCAGCTCGAACAACGGCTACGAGGGTGACCTCGAAATGGCGCGGTTTATCGACCGGATGCTGCAGGATGTCTGGGGATACGTGCTCAACGACACCGACAAGACGATCATCGAAAACGTGGGCGTTGAGCCGAAGAGCTTCGCGCTTCTTTTCCAGATCGACGGCGACGCAGACAACGACCTGTACTGCATGTACAACTGCACGGGTACGCGCCCGGGCATTGTCGGCGCGACGAGTACGGACACCAAGGAGCCGCAGACGCAGACCAGCACGATTTCCGCGACGTCTCTCGAAAACGGCAATGTCTTTGCACGTACGACCAGCGAGACGCCGGAGAACGTTCGCAAGGCGTGGTTTACGAAGGTCTATACGCCTTCCGCCGGACCTGCGGGCTGAGAGAGGTAGGGCATATGGAAAAAAGAATTCAGATCGACGGAAAGGAGGTGGGGTTCAGGGCTTCGGCCCTGACCCCGCGCCTTTACCGGCATAAAATCGGCCGGGATATGATTCAGGACCTGAACAAGCTGCAGAAGGCGTACACAAAAGCGCTGCAGGGCATCCATACCGAAAAACCTGCGGAAGATGCGCCAGCCGAAGAGCGCGAGGCATATGAAGCGCTGGTGCACGAATCTCAGCTTGATGTGACCGACCTCGAAATATTCGAAAACGCCGCCTACATCATGGCGCGGCAGTATGATGCCAACATCCCGGATACGCCGGAGGGCTGGCTTGACGGCTTCGAGACCTTCTCGATCTATGAGGTGCTTCCGGCGATCCTCGAGCTTTGGGCGATCAACGCGCAGACGACGGCGAAGCCTAAAAAAAAATAAGGCAGACCGTGCGTGAAGCGACCGGCGCGACCTTTATGCTCCGCTGCGCGGAGCTGGGACTCAGTCGCGAGGATCTCGACGATATGACGGTGGGCATGGTCTACGATATGCTGACCGAGCAGGCGAACGATCAGGAGAAATATCCGTATAAGGCGACGCAGGCGGATATTAACCACTTTTTCCCGAAGGGGTGAGTAGATGGCGGATCGAATCAAGGGCATAACAATCGAAATCGGCGGCGATACGACCGCGCTGTCTAAAGCGCTTTCGGGCGTAAACAAAGAGATCAGCACGACGCAGAAGCAGCTGCGCGACGTCGAGCGGCTGCTGAAGCTGGACCCGGGCAACGTCACACTGCTCGAGCAGAAGCAGCGGCTTCTGGCGGACAGCGTAGAGCAGACAAAGCAAAAGCTGGATTCGCTGAAGAACGCCGAAAAGCAGGTGCAGCAGCAGTTTGCGCAGGGAAAAGTCTCGCAGGCGCAGTACGATGCACTGCAGCGCGAAATCGTCGCGACGGAAGCGGAGCTTCGAAAGGCCGAAAAGGCGGCGTCCAGCTTTCAGGACGAAATTGCGCAGCAGAAGGGTGAATCTGCCCTGAAACAGCTTGGAGACGCAGCGTCTGGAACGGCCTCCAAGGTCAAAAAGATCGACGAAAAGCCGATTGAAGAGGTGGAAGATGCAGCCAAAGGGGCAGACAGCGCTCTTGACAAAGCTGGAAAAAGTGCTTCCAACTTTGCTGACTATCTCAAGGCCGACGCGATTGTAGAGGGCGTAAAGGGGTTGGCACAGAGCCTCAAGGAATTAAACGAGGAAACCATGGAGTACAGAAAAATCATGGGAACCTTGGAAACATCCAGCGAGGCGGCAGGTTATACCATGGATCAGACGGACGAGCTGTTCAGTCATTTCTATGCGGTACTCGGAGACGATCAAACGGCCGCTACAGCTACCGCGAATATACAGGCTTTAGGCCTTTCGGTAGATGATTTGTGGACGCTTACTGAAGCGGCTACGGGCGCTTGGGCTAAGTACGGAGACAGCATTCCGATCGATGGCCTTGCGGAATCAATCAACGAAACAATTCGCGCCGGGCAAGTGACAGGCACGTTCGCAGACGTGCTGAACTGGGGCAGCAAAGAGGGCGAAACCTTCGGTGTGATGCTCAAGGAAAATACAGAAGAGAACGAAGAATGGAACAAAGCAGTACAGGATGCCGCTACTGCCGAGGACTTCTTCAACCTCGCCTTGCAGGATGCCGAAACGCAAGCCGACAGGACAAATCTAGTTTTGCAGGCGATGGCAGATCAGGGGTTGGGAGATTTAAATGATGCTTGGTTTGACAACAACAAACAAATTGCCAGAGCAAACACGGCACAACTAGCTTTCACGGATAAAATGTCGCAGCTTTCGGAACGGTTGCAACCGGTTTTTACAGCTGTGCAGGATGGTATAAACAGAATTCTGCAAGCTATCCTTGATGTGACTGCCGGGATCGACATGAATACAATCGTGGGATATATCAACGAGTTCTTCGCGGCAGTCTCAAACGTCGTAGCTTTTTTGATCGAAAACAAAGAGATTGTTCTTGGCGTTCTAGGGGCGATCGGAACCGCGATGGCCGCGCTGAAAATTGTTGAGTTCGTGCAGAGTGTGGTCAGCGGAATTTCCGCGATATCCACGGCCCTGTCCTTTTTGGCGGCCAATCCGGTCGTGCTTGTGATCGCGGCCATCGTCGCGCTGATCGCGGTGCTGGTGCTGATCGTCACAAAGGGCGAAGAGATCAAGGCGTGGCTGGCCGGTTTCAACGAGTGGTTGCAGGGCGTTTTTGCTACGGACTGGACCGAGATTTTCGGCCCCGTCTTAGGCGGCGTGCTGAATGGATTCTTTTCGCTGCTGAAAGGCATCTGGGACGGCGTTTATCAGATCCTCGGCGGCGTGATCGACTTTATCCAGGGCATTTTTACGGGCAACTGGGAGCAGGCGTGGAGCGGCGTGCAGCAGATCGTCTCGGGCGTGTGGGACACCATCACCGGGCTGATCACAGGCGCGTGCGACCTGATCGAAAGCATCCTTTCAGGGCTGGATAGCTGGCTGCAAGGCGTCTTCAAAACGGACTGGACGGAAATCTTCGGTCCGGGACTGGGCGACATCATCAACGCTTTTATGAAAAATATCGAGAACACATGGAACACGATCAAGAAGATTTTCCAGGGTGTGATCGACTTTGTACAAGGCGTCTTTACGGGTAACTGGGAGCAGGCGTGGCAGGGCGTCGTCAACATCTTCGGCGGCCTGTTCGATAACCTCGTGAACATGGTAAAGTCGCCGCTGAACGGCATCATCGGGCTTTTGAACGGAGCGATCAGCGCGATCAACGGGCTGATCAGTGGCTTGAACTCGATCAGCTTCACCATGCCGAGCTGGCTCGGCGGCGGGCATTTCGGTATCAACATCCCGTATATCCCGAAGATACCGTATCTGGCAAAGGGCGGTATCCTCTCGCAGGGCTCGGCGATCGTCGGTGAAGCCGGCCCGGAGCTCCTCACGATGATGGGCAGCCGCGCCATGGTGCAGCCGCTCACCAGCAGCACGACCAACCAGACGAACCTGGGCGGCGTCAATATCACGGTATACGGCGCGCCGGGGCAGGACGTGCGGGCGCTGGCGGATATCATCATGGACGAGATGCAGAACGCGACAGAAAGAAAGGCGGCGGTTTTCGGTGCATAAATTCTGGTTTGCCGGGCATTGCTGCCGCGAGTACGGCATCTATGTGAGCGGCGAAAACACATTCAACGGACCGGAGCGCGGATATGAGCTTGTGGAAATCCCCGGGCGCAGCGGCGCACTGGTGCGGGACAACGGAACGTACAAAAACATCACGGTGTCGTATCCGGCGTTTATCCACAAAGACTTCCTGCGGAACACGGATGCGGCGCGCATGTGGCTCCTCGGCTCGCCGATGACATACCAGAAGCTGGAGGACGACTACCACCCGGACGAATATCGGATGGCGATTTTCACCGGGCCGCTGGATTTTGACACGCGGTTTTTAAACCGGTCGGGCGAGACGACACTGAATTTCAAATGCAAGCCGCACCGGTATATCAAGGCGGGCACGTGGGTGCAGGCACTTGAAAACGGTCAGATCCTGCTGAACGGCTGGGATGAATCATTGCCGCTGATCCAGATCACGGGCAGCGGCAGCGGCGTGCTGACGGTCGGCGGCGTCACCGTGACGATCGACAGCATGGACGGAGGCCTGACGCTGGACGCCGAAACGCAGAACGCTTACAACGGCCTTGAAAACAAAAACGGCACGATCCGCATCGCCGGCGGCGAGTTTCCGACCTTGCCCGCCGGCGAGACGCGGATCGCATGGAGCGGCGGCGTCACCGCGGTGGCGATCACGCCGAGATGGAGGGCGATATGATATGAAGCCGATCCTTTTCCCGTCCACCGCGACGGAGTTTAACACGCACGGTCTCGGCGTCCTGACGGATGCGATCAGCTGCACGGTCACCGAGGAGCGCAACGGCGCTTTTGAGCTGACGATGCAGTACCCGGACACCGGCGTGCATTTCGACGAGATCACGGACCGCTGCATCATCTATGCGATCCCGAGCCCGTACCGTTCGCCGCAGCCGTTCCGCATCTACCGGATCACGCGGCCTATGGACGGCATCATCATGGTGTATGCGCAGCATATCACCTACGATCTCTCCGGCGTGCCGCTCAATCCCTTTACGGCAGTCAACGCGCCGGACGCGCTCTCAAAGCTCAGCCTCAACGCGGCGGTGGACAGTCCTTTCACCTTTTGGACGGACAAGTCTACCGTCGCGTCTTTTGCTGTCTCGGTACCGTCGTCGACGCGCTCGGTTCTCGGCGGTTCATCCGGCTCGATCCTCGACGTGTACGGCGGTGAGTACGAGTGGGACGGCTTCACGGTCCGCCTGTACGGTCAGCGCGGCTACGATAACGGCGTCGTGATCAGCTACGGGAAAAACTTGACAGACATCGAGCAGGACCGCAACATCGCCAGTGTCGCGACCGGCATTTATCCGTATTGGACAAACACCGAAGGCGCGCTCGTGACGTGCGACCCGAAGATCGTCAACGCGCCGGGCACGTACGACTTCACCCGCATCGTCCCGGTCGATTTTTCCGGCGATTTTGAGGAACAGCCGACGCCGGAGCAGCTGCAGGCGCGCGCGGAGCAGTATGTCGCCGACAACAAGATCGGCATCCCGAAAACGAGCATCACGGCGAGCTTCGTGCAGCTCGAGCAGTTTTCCGAGTACGAGGACCTCGCGCTGCTCGAAAAGTGCGACCTGTGCGACACGGTGACGATCCGATACCCGCAGCTCGGCGTGGAAGCGAAGGCCGAGATCGTCAAGATCGAGACGGACGTGCTGCTTGAGCGGTACAACTCGGTGGAAATCGGCGACGTGCGCGCAAACATCGCGGACACCATAGCGGGCCAGCAGCAGGAGATCAACCAGAAGCCGAGCGAGACGTACATGCGCTCGGCGGTGCTTGCACTGACGGCGACCATCCTCGGCGCATCTGGCGGCGCGGCGCGCTTGCTGGATACCAACAACGACGGTATGCCGGACACGCTGTACATCGCGGACGATCCGGATCCGACCAAGGCGCGCAAGGTGTGGCGCTTCAACCACGAAGGTTGGGGCGCGAGCGAGAACGGCTATAACGGCCCCTTTACGATGGGCGCCACGCTCGAAGACGGCTTTATCGCCAACTTCATCAAAACGGGCACGCTCGACGCGGAGCTGGTCCACATCGTGAATCTCATCGCGGACCACGTGGTGAGCCGAAACGCCGGGTTTGAGATGGAGCTGTGGGCGGCTGTGCTGAGGCTGATGGAAAACAACAACCTGCGTGTGCGCATCTACTCGACAGGTCAAGGTGCAGGCGGTCTTGTGCAGGTCTTTTCCGGCACCGTGACAGATGCGGGCGGCCTCGGCGAGGACGGCGCTTACTCGTACCTCGGGCCGACTGGCGCAGGCGTAGGCGAAAAAAGCGACGGCAGCTATGTCGGAACGTTTAGAGCTGGGACGCTGGTCGTCTACAACGCGGTGAAAGCCGACAGCGGAAACGCGATCCTGTCCGTAGAAAACGGGCAGCGAACCGGCCACTTCGAGCAGCTTGCGATCGCCGGGGGCGGCGCAGTGCCTGTCAGCTGGGTTTGGGACGCGGCACTGGGGCACAACGTACTGTGCATGGACACATAAAAAGGGGAGAGGTAAATGCCACTTGAAACAACGGCTGCGCTGCGTGTCGACTTGCTCGACCCGGGCGCGCCGCAGATCATCCACGCGGTGCAGGACGACAGCGACAGCCGCAAAATCGCTTTTAGCATCTACGCGGGCGGCGCGCAGTGGGCGGTGCCCGCCGGCACGCTTGTGACTGTCCGCTACAAAAAGCCGGACGGCACCGCGGGCTTTTACGACACGCTGCCGGACGGCAGTACGCCGGCCGCGACGATCGACGGCAACGTCGTGACGGTGGCCCTCGTGCCGCAGGCCTTTACAGTGTGCGGCAATGTGCCGGTGCAGATCAAGCTGTACAACAGCGCGGGCGCCAGTATCGCGACTTTTGCGATCGTGATGCACGTCTCGGCCAACGTCGTCTCCGACGCGGAGATCGTCTCGTCGGATTACTACAGCGTCCTGACCAAGCAGATCGCCGATGTGCTCGCGGCGGCGGAGGGGATACCGGGACAGGTATCTGCCGCGCAGGAAGCGGCACGGCAGGCCGCATCTTCAGCCAGCGCAGCGGCAGGCTCCGCGACGGCGGCCGCCGGTTCGGCGGACACGGCCTCCACCGCGGCCGGGCAGGCGCAGACAGCAGCCACCAATGCCAGCCAGTCCGAAACCAACGCGGCCAACAGCGCGAGCGACGCGGAAGACGCCAAGACCGCAGCAGAGACGGCAGCCGGAAACGCCAGCGACGACGCGACTGCGGCTGAAAGCGCGAAAACGGCTGCGGAGACAGCGGCGACGAATGCGGAAAATGCGGCAGAGCGGGCGGAGGCTCTGGTATATAGCGGAGCCGGCGCGCATAACTCGGTCTACCGCGGCAAAAACCTCGGGTCAAGCGTGACCGCAGAGCAGTACGCGGCGATCGCCGCAGGTACTTTCGACGATCTCTACATCGGCGACTACTGGACCATCGGCGGCGTGACGTATCGCATCGCGGCGTTTGACTATTATCTGAACTGCGGCGATACCGATTTCACCAAGCACCATGTCGTTCTCGTCCCTGATACCTGTCTGTACAATCATGTGATGAATGATACGAACACCACTACAGGTGCGTATGTAAATTCGAAGATGTACGCAGAAGGACTGTCTCAGGCGAAAACTACCATCAAGGCGGCGTTCAGCGGTCATGTTCTTTCCAAGAGAATTTATCTCACGAACGCAGTTTCCAATGGTAGAGCTTCTGCTGGTGCATGGTACGACAGTGAAGTTGACCTGATGTGTGAACACATGGTTTACGGAAGTGGTATTTTCAGCCCGGTATCGGACGGCAGCAGCATTCCGGAAAACTACCGTGTTGAGAAAGGGCAGTTGCCGCTCTTTGCTCTGGAACCGTCCAGAATTTGCAACAGGGATACATGGTGGCTGAGGGATGTGATTACCGCTGCTCGCATTGCCTGTGTCGGCGCCCCCGGCAATGCGAGCTCCGACAACGCTTCCTACTCTTTTGGCGTTCGTCCCGCTTTCTGTATCGGGGTGTGAAGAGGGGGAGGTATAGAAGTGCAGGAAATACTTGTCGCGGTCATCACCAACGTCGCCGGCAACCGCCGCGCGGAAGAAAAGCTCCGGATCGCGCAGAGGGCGCGCACGACATGTATCACGCCGGGGAATACATGGTCTGGACGGATGGCAGAATCAAGCGCGCCACACAGGACACCGCCTACAGCCCGGCGGACTATTCGCCGGCGTGGGAGGCTACTACATAACGGAGGGAACAATGTACATCGACATTGGAACGATCATCACCGCGGGCTCGGTTCTCGCGGCGCTTACGGCAATCCTGACGCTGGTCTTTAAGGTTTACCGCTGGGTGCTCCGACAGGACAGGCAGGACCGGGAAATCCAGCGGCTGAAGGACGAAAACACGCTGCTCTGCTACGGCGTTTCGGCATGTCTGGACGGCTTGATCCAGCTCGGGGCCAACCATACGGTGCCCATCGCCAAGGACAAGCTCGACAAATATCTCAACCAGAGCGCGCATAAGTAATGGAAAGGATGAATGGTCAATGAAAACGAAATGGATGAACTGGCTCAAGGCTGCGGGCATCCGCGCGGTGAAAACCGTGGCGCAGACTGCCGTCGCGACGATCGGCGCCTCCGCGGTACTCAGCGAGGTGGACTGGCTCGTGGTCGCCAGCGCTTCGGCGCTCGCCGGTGTACTCTCGCTGCTCACGAGCATCGCCGGCCTGCCGGAGCTGCCCGACACGGACGGCGACGGGTTCCCGGATCAGTAAAGGAGGCAAAATTATGGCAAACAAAAACAGCCGGGTGCTCGCGACCGGCAGCAACCAGATCACGCAGCACTACGGCAACGCGGGGCACGGCGGGTGCGACCTCGTCAAAAAGACGAACCAGCTCGACGCGATCACCGCGCATTCCGACGGCACGGTCGTCTGGTGCCAGTCCGGCATCCCGAACGATCAGGGCAGCAGCGGCAACCGCTCCTACGGCAACGCCGTAAAGCTGCGCCACGCGAATGGCTGGTACACGCTGTACGCCCACATGGACTATATTTCCGTGAAGAACGGGCAGACGGTCAAGAAGGGCCAGAAGCTCGGCTACATGGGCAACACCGGCAATTCCTACGGCGCGCACCTGCATTTCGAGGTGCGGGACAAGTCCGACGCGCGCGTGAACCCGGAGCCGTACCTCAACGCCGACCTGCCGGGCGCCGAAACGGACGAGCCCGCGGGCTACACCGGCGACCTGACGTATCAGGCGTACACGCAGAAGGCGTGGCAGCCGAAGGTCGTCAACTGCGGCGACGGGCCGGACGGCTATGCGGGCATCTACGGCTCCGCGCTGCAGGGCCTTAAGATCGACGCGAAGAACTGCGACGTCTACTACCGCGTACACACGCCGCAGAGCGGGTGGCTGCCGGAAGTCAAGAACAGCGGCTCCGGCGCAGACGGCTACGCCGGCATCTACGGGCAGGACATCGACGGCATCCAGATCCGCGTGCCGCAGGGCTATGTCGACTGCCGCGTGCACCTCAAGAACGGCGACTACCTCGACTGGGTGCGCTTCGGCAAAAGCTACAAGGACGGCGCCGACGGCTATGCAGGCATTCTCGGCCACACGATCGACGGCGTGCAGATGAAGTAAAAGTGATAAAATCGTAGCTTTTTATTACTTTCTGCGCCAAGTCGAGCGTTATGATAGTAAAATTGCCTCGAAAATTTAATGTTAAAAAGGAATCCCCGGATCGGGTCTGCGCTTGCGTCCCGGTTCGGGGATTTTTTATTTTTTTCAAAAAAACTTTTGAAAAAAGTATTGACATATCACTCAATGAGTGATATACTATAATCACAGAAAGGAAAGGGGAAAGAAAGATGAGCGAGCTGGTTTTGGTTGGTACCTACGACGAGGATAGCTACAAGAACGAGATGTACGAGTACGTAGTGGACGGCAAGACGGTCGGTTCTGCAAGCGTTATGGCGGGCGAGACGGCGTACGTCGAGCGCATCGACATCGAGGAAGAGTACCGGAACCACGGCTACGGCACCGCGTTCCTGCGGGAGCTTTCCGACGCCTACGGCTTCATTTATCTTGCCCCGGACAACGCGGACGCGCAGCGCCTGTATGAGCGTATCGGCCGCGAGTACACCGGCGAAGACGCCGACTATGTCGATCAGGGCTTCGGCGTGTATGAGATATAAAAGAGGAGGAAAGAAAGATGGCAAAATACAAGGTTAATTATCAGGGCGGGGAAAGCAGATACTCGAACGCGGCGGTCGATTACATGATCGTCAAGGTACCGGACCCCGAAAACGAAGGCGAGATGATCGAGCTTTACGCAGAGATGGAAAATCCCACGTGGGACGAGGAGGCCGAAGCCTTCACGGATGAGTGCTACACGTACGACGACCTCAAGGCGGAAATCGTCAGCCAGGCAAGAGAAAACGGAGTCGATCCTGAAATTCTGGTTTTTTACTATGACGATGACTGGGCATAAGTCGCAGGAGGCAGGCATGAGGTATCAGGATTTTCACCGGCTGCTTGAGACAGCCGAGAAGACGAGCCATCGGGAAGCCTTGTATTTTGAGGTCGGCGGATGCGGGATCACGGACGAGGCGGACGCAAAAAAAGCGGCCGACCTGATCTGGGCGATGAAATACGCGCATCTCAACATGAAGCACATCCGGAAGGTTACGCAGCTCAGTCAAAAGAACTTCGCGGAAAAGTACGGCATCCCGCAGCGCTCGATCGAGCAGTGGGAGGAAGAAAAGCGCAACCCGCCGAAATACCTGTACAAGCTGCTCGCGTGGGCGGTTTTCTCCGATCTCTACGGCATCGGCCCGGAGGAGGACTGGAAGTACCACTCTTTGTAAAGCGAAATCCCTGCTCCGTTTTGGATCAGGGATTTCTCCGCTTCAGTTCCCGTTAATCCGATTTAGCCATATATATAGCAGCCTACCGGTTAGTGTAAATATGGCTAAATCGGCTCTATAAAAAAATCGTCAGCTTGCGTGATGACGATTCGCTTGAGGATTCGGCCCCAAAACTCTTTTTGCCCGGCGCGGGACAGCTTCGGATACGTGGCGAGGAGATTCGTGATCTTCTTGACATCTACAGGCTTTTTTGGCTGCTCTTGGTAGCTCATAGCCTTTGCGAGCTCGGCTTTAAGCACGGTATAATCCTGCTCATACACATCGCGGTCGATCAGATCGTTCAGGTACAGGTCTTTCAGCTTCTCCATTTTACGCCTGATCTTCGATGTATCGACTTTTTGAGGGGCAGCCTTGGACTGGGCCTCAAGCATAAGATTGTACTCTTCGAGCTTGGCCGGCAGGTTGCGCAGCAACCAACTTTCGAGGATAAGCTCGCTTGTGCGCTTTTTGTGCGGGCATAAGTGCAGCTTTTCGTATCGCGTACAGCGGTAGTAGATGTATTTCCGATCGACTGTGTGCGCGCTGAGGCGATTGCCGCATTCCGCGCAAAATACGATCCCGGTGAAAAGATAGATGCGATCCGATCGGGCGTGGATCGTGCGCTCGGCGCGTATCTTCAAAATCTCCTGCGCCTTATAAAAAACCTCCTCGGACAAAATCGGCGGGAAGAAATCGTCTTTTCCGTGTGCATGGCCGATATATCTTTCGTTTCTCAGGAGCTGCGCAATACCGGTCTGCCCATAAGGCAAGCCGTACGTTTCCATCGTGTAAGCGCGCAGCGTACGCACAGAGCGCAGCGCGATGTAGTGCTCGAAAATATCGCGGACTTTTTCCGCGTCTTCGGGGACGATGACAGGCCGTTTATCCTCGATCTTGTAGCCGAACGGGACTTTTCCGCTGATGGGCTCGCCGCGTTGCAGCTTGCTGGCGTGCACAGCCTTGATGCGCTCGCCGGTGCGATCGGCCTCATCCTGCGCAACCGAAAGCATGATATTGACCTTCAGCCGGCCGGATGCGCTCGTCGTGTCGTAGTCCTCGTAGATCGTCTTCCAGCCCACGCCGTGCGCCTCGAGAACCTCCTGCACTTTATAGTATTCGCCGATGTTGCGGAACCACCGGTCCAGCTTGGTAAAAACGATCAGGTCGATTTTCCCGGCGCGCACATCGTCAAGTAGACGCTGCAGCTCCGGCCGCTTGGACGCGGGCTTTCGTGCCGATATGCCGGCGTCGTTATAAATGCCCACGACGGCGACATGCTCATTTTCGGCCCACGTGGAAAGGCTTGTCAGCTGGTCCTCCACAGACAGGCCGTGTATTTTTTGATCTTCCGTCGACACACGGACGTATAATGCAACGCGCGTCATACGACCACCTCCATGCTCATATCAAAATATAGTGTATTTTGGGCATAAAAATGCCCGGGACTTGATTTTTCCCGGGCTGGGTGGTACAATGTAGATGTTCGGGGTCTTAATTGACCACCCGGTTCGCCGGGACAGCCTCGCTGGTGCTACCAACACCGGCGGGGCCTTTTTTTATTTTACCAACAGTTGGAACAAGGCTCTAGCCCTCGTGCAATCGCTTGCTCAAGTGTGATCTGCGTGACGTGTGTACTGCTTCCGCAATCCGGTATAGAGTGGTACTTGCTTCCGTATTCCGTAACCCATACCATCTCTCCCTGCGGTTCGGGTTCTTCTGCCTGGCCTGTGGCCGCTGCCGGTTCAGCGGTGGGCTCCGGCTCTTCCGTCGGCTCGGGCGTCGCGGTGGGTTCCGGCGTGGGAGACGGGGTCGGCTCTGGTGTAGGCGTTGGCTCAGGCGTGGGCGACGGCTCGACCGAGACTGCGATCTCGTCCGACTTAATCACGCCGTCCGTAGTCTGGGCGTAGAGCGTCGCGGCGCCCGGAGAAACCGCCTCGATCCGGAAATATACGTTTTCATCGGCGGCATTGACAAACGCGAACTCTACAGCGGAGGGATTCGAGCTGATAAACTCGATGCTGTCGATCGGGAAGTTATCCTTTCCGGATACCGTGAGATAGTCCTCTACACTTTCCCCGACCTTGAGGCTGTAGTTGTCGTCGACCGTGTAGTGCAGCTCGAGCTCGGAGATTCCGCCGTTTGACTTCGGCGCGAAAACGCTGCCGATCATGCCGATCACCAGCACACCGACGATGATCCACACCCATACAGGGACTTTGCGCTTCGGCTTCCCGCCGGGCGCCGGCGGCTGGGCGTAGTGGCCGCCGCGGCCGTGCTTCGGCGCGGGGTTCGCGTAAGGGTTGCCGACTGGCTGCGCGTATGGGTTGCGAGGCTGCTGCGAAGCTGGGACAGACGCCCTACTTCGGTTGGCGGCATGCCGTCCGCCGGAGGACCCAGAACTCGCCGCAAAGGCAAGCGCACCCGGAACGCCGACGGTCGTGCGATGATATATAGCACCCTTAATCGACTTACCGGGATTTTTTATAAACCCAACGCCTTTCTTTCCGTAAAAAGGATTGACAGCGCGCTTCAGCCTTCTTTTCCATTTTCCAGTGGTTCGCGCTTTAAACCGCGCGGCGTAGTTTGGTTTTCGGACTCCAAATTTCACGGTTTACCCTCCGATCTAACTAAAACATGTGCATATAGCCGATAGCCTTGCCTTCGATATGCACGTCATTGATCTCCTCGCCTCTGAAAGACTTCGGCGCGTAGGCGTTGTTTGCGGGCATGAGCATCAAGGTGTCGCCGTCCCAGTAGACACGCTTCAGCGTGGCTTCGTCGCCAATGCGCACCGCTGCGATCTCGCCGTTCTCCACGGTCTCCTGTATGCGGACGAAGACCACGTCGCCGCTTTGTATCCCGGCATCGATCATGCTGTCGCCTTTGCAGCGGAGGAGAAAATCGCAGCGGACTTCTTCAGGAACGTCCAGATAATCCTCAATGTTCTGCTCCGCGAGGATCGGCTCGCCGCATGCGATCTCACCGATCAGCGGGACCTTGCGCATTTTGGGCGGTGGTTCAAATCCGGGAGGGATAGAGGGAGGCCCCTCGCTCGAGTCAACGTCTCCCATAAGCCACGGTATCGATACTCCTAACACCCTCGAAAACGATTCCAGTCTGCGCTGCTTCGGAACGTATTCGCCTTTTTTATACTGACTAATAACGCTTTCGGGGGTTCCGGTTAAACGAGCGAGTTCGGCGGCTTTCATCCCCTTGCGGTCCAAGGCTATTTGTAGCCGTTGGGCAAAAGTTTCTTTCAACGCGATCACCTCCTGTCCTGTTACTCATAATAGCACATTCTTTGGAAAAACGCAATCTTTTTTTGCGGTTTTTCAAAAAAACTTTGGAAAACCTATTGACTTTGTAAAACCAAAGTGTTAGACTATAAGCAACGACAAGGAGGTGATTCCAGTGACCGAACCTTACGATTATTCCAATCTGCTGGGGCTGATCAAGTCTAAGCGCATCACGCACGAAGAACTCGCCAGAAAAATCCAGATGCACCCGAGCACTCTGAGCTCTAAGCTGAATAACAACAGCGAGTTTACGCAGAAGCAGATGCGTGCGATTATGGCCGCACTAGATAAAACGGTAGATGACATCCCGGATTATTTTTTTATCCACTGACTTTGGTTTTACAAAGTTTTGGTGGCAACTATCGCAGCTTTCTGCGGAGAGGAGGTGAGACGAGTGGCCAGACCTAAGAGGTATATTGATAGCAGGCGACTGGCTTTTTTTGAAGATAAGGCTAAGCGCACGATTGTTGAAATTTGCAAAAAAGATTGCCTGGATGAACAGGACATCCAAGCAATCAGGGAACAAACAGATGTAATCGACGCGGTCAATCGTTTTCAAAAAAGTTATTGCGAGAATCAAAAAGATCATCAAGCACAGCCTGCGGAGCCATAAAGTCGATGTTTCGATTATTATCCAAGACTTTTGCGCTACCGATAAAGGCTATGGGGCTATCAGTTGGTGAGGACAGCTTTTCGATTTCATCCATGTAATGCTCCGGCGGGTCGATGTTGAGTTCGTGGTAATCATCCGGATAGTTCGAGAATACCCAGAAGTTATCACAAATCTTTTTCCAGTAGCGAGATCCTTTTTCAAGAATCTTTTCAATATCGCGCTCTGAGCAGGAAATGGTTTTCATGTCAACGAATAGAACATATTTCATAAAGTTTTCACCTCCTTTCCGCCTCTAGTATACAGCAAAACGCAAAAAAGAATCAACCCCCGCAGCCCCGCCACACGCCGCCCGGCCGTTTACCAGCCAAAAAAAATAAAACTTCCTCCGACATGATTACCTCGGGCGGCGGTTGGGAGGGCTGCGGAGTAATAGGACGGGTTTCCACTGAAATACACATATAAGGGGGTGGTATCTTGAAAAAGATCGATTTCAGCGAAAACAAGGTGCACTTGTCTAAGCCGTTCGATGCGGATTACGTGGCCAGCGTCCTCGCTGAAATCTATGCGAGGGAGCAAGGCTACGGCAAAGGCGAATACCAGCTGACGCTGAACGAAAAGCCAAAGGCCGAAAAGAATGAAATGCCGGTTGCGGAAGCTTAAAACGAAAGGATGATAAAAATGCTCTACATACTCGCCGGCATCACCGGCATCGGGCTGCTGGCCTGCGCGGCGGAACTGCTCGGCTGGGCGGCCGACCGCACCGGGATCACGGACAGGCTGTTCAGGCTGTTCGATCTGCCCGCAGATGAGCCGAAAGCCAACGTGATCTACGTCGATTTTCAAAACGCACAGAAAGAAAGGAATGCTTAAGTGATGAATTTGCACTACATGGTCGAAGAGGCCTTCGACGATCTGGAAGACGCGATCGCCCATGCGGAGCTGCACAACAGCACCAGCGCGGCGGATGCGGAGCGCTACGCCCAGCTGCTCGACGACGTTGTCGGGCTGCGCGATGGCGTAAAAAAAGAAGCCGCCCCGGCTGTTGGCGCAACCGAAGCGGAAAAAGAAAATACACCTATCCCCAGTATACAGGGGGACGGAGAAAAAGTCAAGAATCGGCTTGTCATTGAGGAGCTGGAGAGCGTTACCTCGTACAGCAGCGAGATCAATGCAATGGGCGCAGAGGGCCTCGCCCGTCTTTATGCGGCTACGCAGACCGCATTCGTGGATGCGGCGAAAGAGAGCGGAATCCCATTTGACTTTCTGGAGTTCGTGGCGAAAAAGATCGGGCCTGCGTCCAAGGTGGGGAGGGCTGACCGATGAAGCTGATCTCCCTGACGATCGAAAACTTCAAGGGGCTGCGCAGCTTTGCGTTTCGCCCCGACGGCCGCAGCGTCACGGTAAAGGCCGCGAACGGCGCCGGCAAGAGCACGCTGATGGACGCTTACTGGTGGCTGCTCACCGGCAAGAACAGCGCGCAGACCGAGAAATTCGACATTTACCCGGTGGGCGCGCCGGAGGACGTACAGGTCTCCGTGACCGGAGAGTTCCAGACGGACGGCGGTGAAACGCTCACGCTGGGCCGCACGTACAAGCGCCGCATCGAGCGCCGCCGCGGCGACGCGGAATCCACGGTGCGCGGCAACAAGACGGAGTTTACGATCAACGGCGTGCCAAAGGCGCAGAAGGATTTCCAGCCGATCATCGAGCAGCACTTCGGCGGCGAACAGAAGCTGCTCATGCTCGGCGTGCTCCACCATTTCGCCATGCAGATGCCCTGGGCGGACCGGCGCGCGGTTCTCATCGACCTGTTTGCACCGCATCTCGATGACAAGGACATCATCAACGCGCATGAGGAGCTCGCCCCGCTCGGCGGGTACATCGGCGCCATGACGACCGTCGCGGACTACGCCCAGCAGGCCAAGCTGCAGCGCCGCAAGGTGCAGGAACGGCTCAGGGAGATCCCCGCCCGCATCGATGAGGCGGAGAAATCCAAGCCCAGTCTGCCGCCGGAAACGGATGCCGCAGCGATCCCCGGTCTTATGGCCCGCAAGATGAGGCTCACCGGCACGATCTCCGCGCTGCAGAACGGAGAGGGCGCCGCCGCCCTCCGCAAGCGCATCGCCGAGCAGGAGGCCAAGGCGGCCGAGGCTCGTACGACGTACATCCGTGACACGGCCGGCGGGAACGACGCTTTACAGCGGCAGGCGGCGGAGCTGCGGGAAAAGATCGCGGCCGAAGAAACACGCAAGGCCCGCCTGGAGCGCGACAGGGCTGCCGACGAGCGTTTTCTCGCCGAGGCGCAGCCGGAGATCGACGAGCTGCGCCGGCAAGCCCGTGAGGAGCACGGGAAGGCCTTTGACGAGCAGGAGGCGGTTTGCCCGACCTGTGGACAGCCTTACCCGCCGGAGCGCGCGGACGAGCTGCGCGCGGCGTATAACCTCCGCAAGGCCGAAAAGCTGGCGGAGATCACGACGCGCGGAAAGGAGCTTGCGGCGATGATCCGCGACACAAAAGACCGCGCAGGGCAGCGCGCCGCCGACGTGGAGGAGAGCGTGCGCCGTCTGGACACGATGCGCGAGCATCTGGGGACCATCACGGCCGGCATCGTCACGCCGCCGGCGTGGGAGACGACGACCGACGCCCGCGCCTACGCCGTGGAGCTGGACGAGCTCCGGGAGCAGCTTGCACATATCGACGACGCAGCCAGGGAACAGCTCCGCAAGGCACGGGCCGAACTGGACGCGATCGAAGCCCAGCTCGCGCAGATCAATGCCCGGGCGAAGATGCAGGAGCACCTGCAGAGCATCGACAGCCGGATCGCCGAGCTGCAGGCCGAGGAGAAGAAGCTCGGCATCCAGCTCGCGCAGCTGGACATGCACCTCGATCTGACCGAGCGCTTTGTGCAGCTGCAGGCTTCGGACATCGAGGACAAGATCAACGCGGCGTTTGACGGCGTCCGCTGGGTGCTCTTTGACCGGCAGGTCAACGGCGGGATCACGCCGTGCTGCCGGGCGCTGCTTCGGGATGGCAAAGGGCGCTATGTCGAGTACGGCAGCAACGCCAACACGGCGCTCACGTACAGCGGCGGGCTGCACATCATTGACGGCCTGTCTAAGGCATCCGGCCTGCGGCTTCCGGTGTGGATCGATAAAGCCGAGAGCTGCACGGCGTACGACAAAATCGAAAATCAGACGATCCGCCTGCAGGTCAGCGCGGAGCACGACGAGATCACAGTGGAGGTGGATGACGATGGTCGGTAATACGGTATCTTTTAATCAGCCCGAAATGCAGGAAGTTGTCAGAGCGATGGACCTTGCGCTGAACACGGCGCTCCGTCGCTCGCTGAGCGGCGATACGCAGCCGTTTGCCGTAACAGCAAAGGTTTCCTTTATTCCGCGCGACGGCACATTTCGCATGGAGTACGAGGTCGGCCACCAGTTTGAGCCGATCAAGCAGAAGGAAAAGGGCGTGCGACGGTATCCGCTGTGCTTTGCGCGCGACGATTACGGGCTCCCCATTCTGTCCCGTATGTCCGATCAGGTATCGCTGGACGAGACGCTCGAATCCCGCAAGGATGACGAGCCGGAGCCCGAGCCGTATCCCTGCGAGGAGACGGACTGCTACCTGTGCGATTTCGGCGAAGTATGCGATCTGCATGAGGACGGCACCAGCCTGGTGCCGTATGAAGACAAGCATATCATTTCCGCAGTAGAGGATTTCCGCTGCACGCGGAAATTCGTCCGCAAGCGGTATGGAGAGATCATAGAGGAGGGCCGAAGCCATGATAAAGACGCTTGAGACCAACGTGGTCAAAGGGAAATTTATCGGCAGAGACGGGCAGCCGTCGATCCGCGAGTATACCTTTTACGTCGACGAGGATGTATCGGTCGGCGATGTGCTCGAAGTTTTCACGCGCGGCCGCAACTCGGACGTGGTCGTGACGAGGATCAATGTAGACCCGGCGGCGATTGAGCCATACAAGGACGTCGCAAAAACGCTCATGCAGAAGCCCAGAGAAATCAAAATCGAGGAGGAACAGAAATGATACACACGGAAACGGTGCCCGCAAAAAAAGAATTCGGAACGCAGTTGACGAAAGTCAACGATACATTTATGCCGCTGATTCTCAGCCAGATGCAGAAAAACAGCATTGAGATGTCACCTTACGCAAAGACTTGCGTCCTGCACGCGATTTCCGCGATCAACTCGGCGCTGGACAAGGCGGGGATCTCCTGGAACAGCGCAGAGCTGGACAAGAGCACGGTCAGCGACATCCTGATCAAGGTCGCATGCTTTCAGCTCAATGCAGCGGCTTCGCCCCGCGAGGTCTATTTCCAGACCCGAAACGTCAAAGGCGCAGACGGAAACTGGAAAAAACAAATCGAAATGGGAATCGAGGGCGATGGGAACGACGCGCTGCTCGCCCGCTTTGGACGCGACGTTGTCGAGGTTGGGCAGTTTTGGAAAGTCCGCGAAAAGGATGATTTCACATACCCGACATTCAACGGCTTGGACATGGACCCGCCGAAATGGACGCCTAAGGGTGGCGGCAAGATCGTTCGTATTGTTTATCCGATCATCAAGGGCAGCAAGGACGGAAAACGCCGCGTCGAGTTTTACATCTCGGAGCGCGAAGATGTCATAAAAAATCTGATCGCGCATATCAACAGCAACATGATGAACGAAACCTTCGGTTTTGCTGAGAGCAAGCGCAAGGCGACAAATGACCAGAAAATCAAGATTGAAGCAAGAAAGCGCGAGCTTTTGAAGCGCGCCAATGATCTCGGGCTGGATGCAGCGCTGGATGATTCGGAGCTGCAGCCGTGGATCAGCCCGGCGTGGACGGAGTTTCACAGCCGCGAATCCATGATCGAGAGAAAGATGCGCAACAACGCAATCAAAAAAATCCCCAAGGATTTTGGCAACGGCGCTCTGGAAACGATGTTTGAGGAGGCGACCGATGATGTCTACCGTTCGACCGCCCGGGAAATCCGCGATAATGCAAACCGCGACATGATCGACGTGCAGGTGGATAAAAATACCGGGGAAGTTGTGAACCCGGAGGCGCTGCCCGAAAGGACGCCGCAGCCCTTTCCGGAGCCACAGCAGCCCGAAGCTGAGCCCGCTGCAGAGCAGGCGGAAGCTTCCGGCGCACTGGACCAGGAAGAATTTGAACCGGGGTTTTAAGCTATGATCGACGTCAAGTGTCTGGCATCCGGCAGCGCCGGGAACAGCTACGCCGTGGACGACGGCGAAAGCGTTTTGCTGCTGGAGGCCGGCATCCAGAAAAACAAGATCCTTTCCGGCTATGCCGACCGGCTGGCGCGCGTCGCGGGCTGCCTCGTCACCCACGAGCACACGGATCACGCAAAGGCCGCCGTGCAGCTCACCGACTGCGGGATCGACGTCTACGCCTCGCAGGGCACACTGGACGCGATCCGGCCGACGCCGACGCTCCGCAGCTACCGCTTCCACACGCTGCGTGCCGGGAAACTGACGCAGGTCGGCTCGTGGGCCGTCCTCCCGTGGGAGGCGCAGCACGACGCCGCGGAGCCGCTCGGCTTCCTGCTGTATTCGCGGCACACCAAGGAGCGGCTGGTTTTCGCGACGGATACATACTACATTCCGAACCGGTTCCCGCAGCTCGATTACATCATGGTCGAGTGCAACTACGACAAGACCATTTTGCTCCGCAACATCGCGGAGGGGCTGGTGCCGGAAAGCCTCAAGACACGGCTCTATCAGAGCCACTTCTCGCTCGATAACGTCCGGGCGTTCCTTACCGCCAACGACCTGAGCCGCGTGCAGCACATCTATCTGCTGCACGTCTCTGGCGGCAACGGCGACCGGGAATCCTTCGGGCGCGACATTAAGGCGCTGACCGGCATCCCGGTCGCGGTGTTCTGAGGGGAGGGAGATACATGCCCGGCGGCAGGCCCACAACGAAAGGGCTGAGCTGGTTCAAAAAGGACGTCAACTATTACGAAGATTTCAAAATCTTTGATTTAATCGAAAATTACGGCCCGTTGGGCAACACGGTATTTGACTGCCTGCTGTGCATGATATACCGTGGCGGGTATTTTATCGAGATACCGCTCGATAAGCTGTCCCTGATCGTGATGCGAACGATCGGGAGCAAGTGGTTTAAGCAAAAAGACTTTGTGCAGCAAGTCATCCATTATTGTGCGGATATAGGCCTATTTGACAAAGACCTCCTTGCGCAAAATGTTTTGACCTCTGTGGGAATCCAGAGCCGCTATGCCGAAGCGACTAAGAGGAGCAAAGCCGATAAATCTTTGTACTGGTTGATCGACGAGAACGGTCAGCCCTTAAAAAACATACCTTTCAGCGGAGTTTCCGACGCAGAAACTCGGGTTTTCGCTGCAAAAACTCCTGTTTCCGACGCAGAATCTCCACAAGAGAAGAATAAGAGTAAGAATAAGAATAAGAGAGAGAGACGGGCGGCTTGCGCCGCGGCGCCCTCTCTGGATGAGGTCAAGGCGTTTTTTAAAGGTCGTCCCGGTGATCCGGAGCGTTTCTGGCACTACTATTCGGCAACCGGGTGGACCGTGCACGGCGAGCCCGTGACGAACTGGCGCGCATTGGCGGAAAACTGGATCCGCAACGAGCGGTCGAAGTCTGAGCCGGAAACGACGCACACGCCTTCCTATGACCTAGAGGAGTACGAGAATTTCGACATTTTCGAGCAAAAGGAGCAGACATGAAAAACATCAGCTTTACAGTGCCGGGCGAGCCGCGCGGAAAGGCCCGCCCAAAGGTGACGAGGACGAAGGCCGGCAGAAGCCTTACATATACGCCGGACAAGACCGTCGCTTACGAGGAGCTCGTGCGGCAGCGCTATCTGCAGGCCGCCGGCGGCGAGCGATTTGCGGACGGCGTGCCGCTGGCGCTGTTTGTCCGGGCGTTTCACGGCATCCCAAAATCCACCTCCAAGCGCAAGCGGGCGGAGATGACAACCGGCGTCTGCCGGCCCACGAAAAAGCCCGACTTCGACAACGTTTTCAAAATCCTGTGCGACGCGCTGAACGGCATCGCTTACGCAGACGACGCGCAGATCGTGCAGGCGTCGATCCGCAAGAGCTACACGCCGTGCGACCCGCATGTGGAGGTGAGCATCCATGCAATTCAAGCCGGCGTCCGTGATACTTGAGGGTGCGAACCGGCGTAAGTCCTGCGCGGGCTGCATCTACCGGCGCGGCATCGGCTCGCGCGGCGACCGGTACAAGGTGTGTCACTACTGCATCGATACCGGCATGCCCCGCGGCTGCCCGGCGGCGAAGTGTACGAGGAAGAAGGCGGCGAGATGAAAGCCCTAAGAAAAGGAGTGATGTGGTAAAGTGGAAACGGTAAAATTGGAGTTATATCACGATAATTTTCAGAATTACAAGCGATACAACATTCCGAAGGCACAGCTTGTGATTGCGGATATTCCGTATAATATCGGGGTTGATGCCTATGCGTCAAATCCGATGTGGTACAAAGACGGGGACAACAAGAACGGTGAAAGCAGCCTTGCAAAAGCCTCTTTTTTCAATTCGGACGGCCGCTTTAAAATTGCGGAATACATGCACTTTTGCAACCGGCTTTTAATCAAGGAGCCGAAAGAAAAAGGAAAAGCTCCGGCTATGATCGTGTTCTGTGCCTTCGAGCAGATGCAAACTGTGATCGAATACGGGAAAAGATATGGGTTTGCGAAATCATATCCGTTGTTCTTCATCAAAAACTACTCCGCGCAGGTCCTCAAGGCAAACATGAAAATCGTTGGGGCAACCGAATATGCGGTCGTGCTCTATCGGGACAAGCTCCCGAAATTCAATAACCTGGGCCGCGATGGTAAAAAGCATATGGTCTTCAACTGGTTCGAGTGGAAACGGGACGACCGGAAGCAATACCCGAAAATTCATCCTACACAAAAGCCTGTAAGCGTACTGAAGCAGCTGATCGAAATTTTCACGGACGAAGGGGACGTTGTCATTGATCCGTGTGCCGGAAGCGGCGCGACATTGCGTGCGGCGTATGAGCTTGGGCGCCACAGCTATGGGTTTGAAATCGATAAAGGCTTCTACACGCAGGCAAAAGAAAAGATGTTGAGCAATATTCCGGTGCAGGTTTGCCTTGAAGGGGCATAGTATGGACGCGGAATTCCAAGCACAAAACGCCCTGCTGTCCATACTGCGGGGCAAAAATGGAAAATGGAGGCTCATTATGACCTACTGCCCGCCAAACTGCCCGAACCGCGCGCTGCACTGCCACAGTCGGTGCCAGAGATTCCTCAAGGCGCGGCTGATGCACGAGCTGACGGCCCGCAAGGCCGAGCAGAAAGAATCCGCCGCGCAGGCATTTCGCGAGGATGTGCGGGCGCGGGTGCTGCTCAAGCACATTAAAACGCCAAAAAAGTACAAGACAAAAGAAAGCAGGTGATTTGATGACTGTCGGAGAAAGAATCAGGAAATTCCGGGGAGAAAAGGGCATGACGCAAAAAGAGTTATCTGAGAAAGCCGGCGTTGAGCTCTCGGCTTTACAGAGGTATGAGCGTGGTGCGTGTGTCCCGACACGAAAAACCCTCGAAAGACTGGCGTCGGCTCTTGGCCTTAACATCCTCCATCTAATGTGCGCTTACGGCGGGCCGCTCACGTTGCCGCCCGAGGAAGAAGACAAAGTAAGCCACCCGGCGCACTATCAAGGCGCTTTTGAGTGCATCGACGAGATGGTCGCGCTTTTCGGGGTGGAGGCTGTCAAGGCCTTCTGCCGGTGCAACGTGTACAAGTACCGATACCGGGCCGATAAAAAAGGCGGCGCGACGGACATCGCCAAGGCCAAGTGGTACATGCGTAAGCTGATGGAGCTGGAGGGAACAGACTGTGGATTACGCAAAGATGAGCTATAACATAAAAGCCCGGCGGAAGGAGCTGGGCCTGACGCAGGCAGAACTCGCGCAGAGATCGGGGCTGTCCCAGGGGACGATATCCAGATGCGAAAATCCGGAAACGCTCAAAAGTCTCAGCATAGTCAATTTTGTGCTGGTATGTGCGGCACTGCGCATAGATGTGCTGATTACTCTGCGGGGCGAAAAGGAGGGCTGAGCCGTGCGTGGACTGCAGCATGCCAACAAGCAGGAGACCGCATATCGGGCGAGCCGGCGCGCCTTAAACAGCTGGGGTAAGCAGAAAGACCGCACCGCATCGCGGAAACCCAAAAGCAGAAAGAGGAAGTGATCGCATGACGACCGCTGAGATCATTCGCCGATATGGCGACGAGGATGGATTTATCGAGTGTGCGGACTGCCCGGTGCATCCGAAATGTGCCGGGTATATGTCCGGATTTGAAGACTGCTGGGAGAAAATCCGGACATATGTGAGTGGAGAGGGCGAAAGGCGCGCCGCGATGATGACGGGCGAAAAAATCCCGTGCAGCCTTTGCAGGTATGCGCCGCCGTCCGACGATGATGGAAAGCCGTGCACGTGTTGCCCGGCGGAAGGAGTAAGCTGAGACAAAAATGGAGGGATCACGAATGCAGAAAAATCCTGCGGCGGAGGAGGTCATCCGCCGGCTGAACGCATACTACGACGCAGAAAGTGCCATAGAAGAAGAGCTGCGGACGATCGAGCACGCGCAGGAGCAGCGCAATCGGGTATCCCTCCGATCTCCGTCTTTGTCCGGGCTGCCCGGCGGCAAGGGCGGGTACAGCGACCAGACAGCGGACCTTGCGACCTCGCCGACGGCGCACATGTACGACGAAGACATCAAAGCCGCATGGGCGCGGATCGCGAAGCTGCGGGCGGACCGCAACTGGGTCACGGCGGCGCTCGCGACGCTTTCGCGTCTCGACCGGCGGATCATGGAGCTCGCCTACCTCGGCCCGAAGGAGCCGGAGCGCCGGAAAGGCTGGCTCACCCGGCCGACGTGGTACTCGGTGTCAAGATCGCTGGGCGTATCTGAGGCACACGCGCGCAAGCAGGCCGACCGGGTCATACAGCAGCTCGCGGGCATGATCGATCAGGTGACGATGGATTTATAAAAAATTGTCCGCTTTGTACCGTTTTGAACCGGAATTTACCGCCTTGAACCGCTTTTTACCGTTTTGTTCCGTTGCAATCCGGTTATACATGAGGTATAATATAATCAGAGAAGATATACAGAGAGGCAAGCAAGCGCTTGTCTCTTTTCTTTTTTTGAAAGGAGGCCACGCCATGAAAAGCACGATAAGCTGCCCATATCCGACGGTATGCGAGTACGACGCGTTTCGCAAGACGGGCAAGCATTTCTGCGAGCATGTAGTGTGTCCGTATGCGTTCAGCATCGCGCGGCTGATGGAGTGGCGGGAGGCATATCTGCGGGAGGCCGGGAAGCGTGTAGCATGCGGCGATTCGGAGGTAGAGCCATGAGCTTTGACTACAACGCGCCGAGATGGAGGAGGCTGCGAGCGTCTGTACTGAAGCGGGATGGTTATCTGTGCCGGCACTGCCTGCGGTATGGTCGGCACCGTCAAGCGACGACCGTGCACCACATCAAGCACGCGGACGAGCATCCGGAGCTTGCGTATAACGCAGCCAATCTCGTCAGCTTGTGCGAGGCGTGCCACAACAAAATGCATCCGGAGAAAGCGAAGAACGCGGGGAGGTACGGGATATGAGAGACCACAGAGATCCCCGCCCTCATCCGACGCGCCTTCCGGGGCTGGTAGGGACCGGCGGGGGTAACTCTTTCCAACTCTGACCGTTTTT